>OLVW01000844.1_pt1 | contig 28755 bp, 18 predicted proteins | sample 1673301 | NCBI WGS metagenome assembly OLVW01 (sample SAMEA3178941, study PRJEB25190) | human gut metagenome
TCGCCTCTGCGGAGGCGACGAGGGGGCTTTCCGATCGCCCCCTCGACCCCTTCGGTGTGCACTCCCATGTTTCTTGGTTTTCATTGTTGAAAGTGGAACGCGCCTGCGGGCGCTGCTTCGGGATCGTCCTCGCTAACTTTTTGTGCTGCTGAACTAACCTACTTTGGGCATATCCACCACTTGGGCTGCGCACGGCAAAATTTCCCTCTTTATCGGCAAAATTTTATCAAACTACTTGTCAAACGTATCCGAGTATGATAAAATTCTGTCAGAAAGAAACCATTTGCGCCAAGTGCGCACGGTTCACGAGAAGGGAGATTTTTTGATGATTCGTAAAGTGGTGGTAGCGGGCGGCGGTGTGCTGGGCAGCCAAATCGCTTTCCAGAGCGCATACTGCGGGTTCGACGTGACCATTTGGCTGCGCAGTGAGGGCAGCATCGGGCGCACACAGCCCAAACTTGACCACCTGCATCAGGTGTACATCGACACCATCAACCTGATGGCAACGTCTGACGGTCAAACGCCCGCAAATTGGGCGAACGGTATCGCGGATTTCGATGGCTTCGACCCGAAAAAATGCCTTGAGAAGGTGGAGGCGGCGTACAAGAACACTCACCTCGAACTCGATATGGCGAAAGCGGTTGCAGACGCTGACCTCGTCATCGAGTCGATGGCGGAGAACGTGGAGGACAAAATCAGCTTCTACCAGAAGCTCGCGCCGCTGATGCCCGCAAAGACGGTGCTGGTGACGAACTCCTCCACCCTGCTGCCGTCGAAATTTGCCAAGTACACCGGGCGACCCGACGAGTACCTGTCGCTGCACTTCGCGAACTCCATTTGGAAGAACAACATTGCGGAAATTATGGCGCAGAGCAAGACCGACCCGAAGGTTTTCGACACGGTAATGCAGTTTGCCAACGACATCCGCATGATTGCGCTGCCCGTCCGCAAGGAAAAATCCGGCTATCTGCTCAACTCGATGCTTGTGCCGCTGCTGTTCTCGGCGATGGACTTGTACGTCAACGGCATTTCCGACCCGGAGAGCATCGACAAGGCATGGACGCTGGGCACAGGCGCGCCGAAGGGACCATTCCACATTCTGGACACCGTCGGGCTGACGACGGCACACAACATCGTCAAAATGTACCTGAAGATTCCGTCATTCCTCGCGCCGTATAACTTCAAGGGCATGGACAAGATGCTGAAGGAGTACATTGACGCGGGCAAACTCGGACAGAGCAGCGGCGAAGGCTTCTTCAAGTACGAAAAATAAAGCTGATTCCGGCGCGTTATGCTCAAATTGTGCGGTATCCGCGCCGGATTTCCGCTTTTTGCGCGGATTTTTGCAGATTCCGAAAAAAGCGCTTGCCAAATGCGAGAAATTGTGCTATACTAAATAAGCTGTTCTATGGACAGCGTGTGGAGACGTATCGAAGCGGTCATAACGGGACTGACTCGAAATCAGTTGATCCGCAAGGGTCCGTGGGTTCGAATCCCACCGTCTCCGCCACATTCGGCTAAATGACAAGTGTGTTGTTTAGCCGAATTTTTTATTGGGCTCGAATCTCATCCTATTTTCGTCTGCTCACGCCTCGGTGCATGTTCGTTTGGAAGCAGCCTCATTCTTCTTCCAATCCCAGTCCATGCAGCATTGCTTCTGCTGTGTTCTGTTTGGAAGCCACATCAAGGTGTGCGTAGATGTTCGCCGTCGTGCTGAAATCGCTGTGCCCCAGCCACTCCTGAATCTGTTTGAGCGGCACATGGTTCGCAAGCAGCAAGCTCGCGCTGCTGTGCCGCAGGTCATGAAAGCGAATATGCCGCAGATGGTTTTGCTGAAGCGTCAGCTCAAACATCGCTGATACCCTGTTCGGATTCAGCAGATACCCCATCTCATTGATGCAGATATAGCCTTCATAATCCTTGCAATAGCAGTTGCCGCAAAGTCTGCGGTTCTCCGCCTGCCGAACCTGCAAATCAAGCAGATACTTCCGGATTGGCGCTGCAAGCGGCAGCGTCCGGCGGCTTGACTTCGTTTTCGTGGTATCGCGGGCGATGACCTCGTACTTTCCGTTCAGCCTGCACGCAATCACCGTGTGCTGAATCGTGATGGTGTTCTGCTGGAAGTCGATGGCATTCCAGCGCAGCCCAACGGCTTCGCTGCGCCGCAAACCGTAGAATGCCGCCAGCATGACCGGCGTTTCAATCAGCGTCCCCTTTACGCAGGCGAGAAGCTGGTTGATTTCATCCTTGTCATAGAAGGCAGGCTGGAAGCCGTTCTTGCGCGGGCGATCTACCTTATCCGCTGGATTCACGGAAAGCTGGTCTGTCTTTACCGCATATTTCAGCGCCCGATGAATGAGGGCATGATAGTGAATCACCGTGTTGGACTTTACCCGCGCCAGCTGTGCTGTGTAGAAGTCCTGAATGTCTTGGGCTGTCAATTCCGTGATGGTCACGCCTGTTTTGCGGAACCACGGAACGATGGTGCTTTTCATCATCCCGTCGTAAGAGCTGTACGTCGTAATCGCTATCGTACTCTTCGCGATTTTCAGCCAGCGTTCCAGATAATCCGCAAACAGTTCGCCCTTCTCCACTGCCTCCGTATCTTCCGCCGGAAGCTGGAAGGTTTGGCGCTGTTCCATTAGGAACGCTTCCGCCTTCTTCTTGTTTCCACGGATTAGATAGCCTGTGGGAATCCACTTGGTTTTCCGCTTGCCCTGTGCATCCTTGTAACTGAGAACGGCATAGAAATAGCCGTTCTTTTCTTGCAAATGTCCTGCGACCATAGCAACCTCCTTTTCGCGCCGCATGAACACCCGCTGGTGTTGGACAAGTACATCGTAGCACCGTTTCGAGCCTGATGCAAGTCTGTCGAGATTTTTTCTTGTTCTCTCACACCAATTTCAAAAATTCTTCCATCGTTTCGGCAGACTTCTGCTTGGAAGCCGCATCAAGGTGCGCATAGATGTTGGCCGTCGTGCTGAAATCGCTGTGCCCCAGCCACTCCTGAATTTGTTTGAGCGGCACACCATGCGCCAGCAGCAGCGTTGCGCAGCTGTGGCGCAGGTCGTGAAAGCGGATATGCCGCAAGTGGTTTTGCTCCAGCGCTTTGCTGAAGCAGCTGGAAAGATATGCTGGGCGAATCCGTTCCCCCAGTTTATTGACGCAAATGTAATCTGCAAACTCCCGGCTGTAAGATTGACCGCAGATTTTTCGGTTCTGTTCCTGCTGTTCCTTCAATCGGAGAAGCATTTCTCGCACAGTAGGCACAAGCGGCAGGGTACGGCGGCTGGAGCGAGTCTTGGTCGTGTCCGCCGCGATAATCTGGTACTGCCCGTCAATCGTGCATCCAGTCACTGTGTGCCGAATGCAAATGGTGTTATGCACAAAGTCAACGGCATCCCAGCGCAAGCCCATCACCTCGCTGCGGCGCAGACCATAGAAGGCTGCCAGTTTCACCGGCACTTCAATCAGCGTATCTGAAATTGCAGCAAACAGCGCTGCAATTTCACTTTCCGAATAAAAATTCGCCTGATAGCCATTTTTGCGCGGGCGGTCTACCTTATCCGCCGGATTCACAGAAATCAAATCCATCTTGACAGCATATTTGAGCGCTCGATGAATCACAGCATGGTAATGAATGACTGTGTTCGGCTTCACGCGCCTCCCCTGCTCCATATAAAACGCCTGAAGATCGGAAGCGGTCAGCCCTTGCAGCGTAATTCGCTTCTTCCGGAACCACGGGTCAATCGGATTCCGAAGCAGCCCGCCGTAAGAACCATAGGTGGTCGGTGCAACCGTTGTCTTGGCGACTTGCAGCCATCGCTGAAGATAATCTGCAAAAAGTTCCTGCCCATCTTTGGCAATAGGCTGATCCGCCAGCGGAATCTCAAAGCTGCGCCGCTGCTCCTGAAGAAATCCTTCTGCTTTCTTCTTATTGCCTTTCACAGGCAGACCGCTGGCAATCCACTTTGTCCTGCGTCGCTTATCAGCATCCTTGTAACTGAGCACCGCATAGTAGTACCCTTTCTTTTCCTGCAAATGTCCTGCAACCACAATCTTGTCCCTCCCTCATCTTTTTGTCGCTGCGCCGCTATCATCCGTTAGTTTTCCCTGACTTCTCCTGCTCCATAACCTTCATGTAATCCAGCAGATGCACCTTGGGAATCCGATAAGCGCGTCCGACCTTCAAGCAGGCAACTTTGCCACTTTTCAGCAGACCGTAACCCGTTTTGGTGCTTACCCCCAATGCTTGGCTCATCTGCTCGATGTTCATTACATCCGGGTACTCCCTCAGCATAACGCTGTAAGCATCTTTCATTGTAAAGCTCATCTTTTTTCTCCGCGGGGAATTATTATTTTGCTGCATGACAGCTTTCCCCTCCATTATAACTGGCAATTTCTTCGCCGTTTTTTACGCGATTTTCAAAAATAGCGTATATTTTTCTTTTGCATTTGCACTGAAATACGCTCGGATGTAAAGCAAATTTCTCTTTTACGCTAACGTAATACTATTTCCAAATGAGAATGCGCCAAGATGCGAAGCGAATTTTTCGCGCTGGCTAACGCGAATGAAACGCAGCGTAGCAGCGCTACGCTAAGTGGAATGAGCGGACGCAAGCGCGGAAAAGGCGCGAGCAGATGGCGCAGGTGAATTTGGAAATAGTATAAATACCGGACAGTATCATATTAGCAAGCAGGGTCATTTTGCTAAAAATGACATTTTGCTTGTTGGGGAGATGCTCCCCAATCCCCGCTAATGCAGAGCAGGCTCTGCGGTTGTCAGGCACGGTGCGCCCGAAAAAATCAGGAAATCCGCCACTGTTGGGGCAGAAGGGAAATAGGGGCTGGCCTTAGCGTGCGTTTCGGTCAGCGCGCGACGTTTCTTTTTCTTCAATCAGCTCGTCGCTGGCAATGGTATCCATGTTCGTTTTGATATGCCATAGGCTGCTGACCTCCGCTTTTGCCTCGGCAAGCGCGGCGCTGTCCGCTCGCTTCTGGCACAGCAGGCGCTCATATTCAGCGGACAGTTCCGCAAGCGTCGGCAGCTTTCCGTTCTCTTTCGCGTACACCGTCTGTGCTGCTTTGTGGGCTTCAATCTCCTTCGCATGTGCCTGATTCTCCTTCGCATGTGCCTGATAAAACTGCGACGACCAGCCGGATTCCCGGTACTGCACATAGACCGCCTGCGTTCTGCGATATGTCAAAATCGCTTTTCGCTGCTCGCTGATTGCTTTCATCCGCGCTTGGCAGGTTTTCATGCTGTCTTTGAGCTGATTTCGCCGCTTTGTCCCGCTGTCAATCCTGCTCATCAGTTCTTCATACGAATTGATTCCGTTTTCTTTCAGATAAATGACAGACTGCGAAACAGCGTCAAGGTTGTGACGCTCCGCCCATACCTGATAGCCTCTGCCCTTGCCCTCGCGCATCTTCTTCTCAATGTCAATCATCAGCGCAATCTGCCTGCCCGTGTACTGGCTTCTCGGAATCCGGGGAATATGCACCTGCCTGCCGTCCAGCACATTCCGCAAAGCATCCTCTGTGTACGCCGCGCCCAGAGAATCAAGGCGGATAAAGCGTTTGCCAGCTGGCGGCTTCACGCTGATTTGTGCGCCGCGCTTCACCCTGCATCCAGCTTCTTCCAGCAGCTGCATGAGCGCGTCAAAACCGTCAGGCTGCATCCGCAGGGCGCTGTCAATCATCATGCGAATCGTGTCTCGGCGGGTGATGCGGGCGCTGCTGCCCTGCCACTTGTCGTATGAGACGGTTTTGTCCTGCGGATTTTCGACGATGGAGAGCCGATGCTCGCGGCAGAGGCTGTCGCTCAGTTCCGCAACGACTTTGCCGGAGCGAAGCACATCCTTGAATTTGCGGGTGCAGTCCAGCGAAACGGCGCTGAACACAATGTGATTGTGGATGTGCGCATGGTCATCATGCGTCGCCACAAGGAACGCGAAATCCCCGTTCAGCAGCCGGGAAGCCAGCTCATAGCCGATTTTGTTGGCTTCCTCCGGCGTTACTTCTCCCGGCTGGAAGGACTGCCGCACCTGATACGCAATTACTTCATTGCGAATGCGCCGTCCAGTTTTCGCGATATAGGCATTTCGGTTCAGCAGGAACTCTTGGTCAGCGGTTTCGGGCGCACAGGCATAGGCGGAAATCAGTTTGCCCTGCTCAGTCTTGTCCGGGTTCTTCACATAATCCAGCCGTGCTTTCAGGCACTGGGCGATTGTCTTGCCCTTGTTGATGTGCATCGACATGATGCGGGTGGTCGCCATTGTTATCCTCCTGATTGCAGAAAAACGCGCCCCTCCGAAGAGAAGCGCGTTTCATGATTTTTGCGTTTTTCACGTCAGCATCCGCTCGAAAAAGCCAAGCACTCGGCTAACATTCTCCAAAATCAGACGGGCGATGCCGGGCAGGCCGACAGGACTCACCAGCAGCATCAGCACCGCGAAGGCAATCCCGTTCTGCCAGCTGCCGGTGACAAACGCCATCAGCGACAGGATGCCAAAGAGCGATGCGCTCAGCCCGATGACGGAACCCGCCAGCGAAGTGACGAAGGCAGCGGCGCACAGGATAAGCCTTGTCAGCAGGATAACGGGGCACAGGATGATTTTCAGGATTGTCTTGCGCATAGAAGTTTCTCCTTATATAGTGTTCAGCTGGAGCATAGAAAGCAGCTGGTTCATCATGCACAGCAGCTGATTGACTTTCTCCTGAATTTCATCAATCTCTGATTCGTAGATGCTGCCGTGTTCGTTGACCCTGCGGGCAATCTGGTTGACGTTGTTCGTTAGATTCCCCAGCAGGCGAATCATTTCGCGAAGCTGCGGCAAATCGAGTTTCAGGACATAGCCGTTCAGCACCATCGCGCGGAGAAACGCCGACATGTTCCGAATTTCCAGCTGCTTCATCTTTTCGTCAATGATGCGTGCTTCCTCTTCCGTTACGGCGAAGTGGAGCATCTTCGACCGCCGCGCTTTCTCCTTCTTCATTCTCTCTCCTGAAACGCCTTTGCGCAAGGCTGTCGAATCGCTTTTTCGTTTTTTGCAGCAGGCGGACGTTCGCGCTTCTGCATTTCCTGCCGTGCCAGATTGATGAAGTCATCCAGAATCACCGGATGCGCGGCGACGGCATACGCACTCCAGCGGTCAGGCTCGCGAGGAATCTCCCTTTCGAGTGCCCAGCGCTTGTTCGCATTGGAGAAGCGTCCATCCCAGACTTTTTCCTGCACCGTTGCCGCCAGCACCAGCGTTACCCGCTCGCTGCCGTATTGGTCAAGCACCTCCTTGACACACGCTTCGTCCAAGTGCATCCCGTCGAAATGCTTCGCAATCGCTTCTTCGATGGCGTCTTTGCAGGCGATATTGCGCCGGCGCGCATTCCGATACGCCGCCAGTTCACCGTGCGCGCGGGCATATGCCGCATCGTGCGGGTAGACAGCTGTCATTGCAATTGTGTCCATTTTGTCCTCCTTTTTCGGATTATCGTTCCTGTTCTGCGCTCTTTTCTCGGCTGACAGCGCGCTGATCCATGTTCAATTCTGCATCCAGTTCCGCCAGTCTTGCGCTTTTGTTTTTCAGCTCTTCCTCCTGCGGAAAGGGCTTGTCCAGCTCCGCTTTCGCCGCTGTCATCTGCTGCTTTGTCGCATCAATGCGCGCTTGAACCTTCGCCATTCGGTCGGGAAGCGTCTGAATCAGGTTCGTTAAGCGGGTGATGTTGCCCCTTGCGTCGCTGCCGACTTCCATGATATGCGAAACTGCACCGCGCAGGGTGAGCCTGAATTTATTGGCAAACGAATCGAACTGGACGCTCATGGTCAGCCCGCGATAAGCGCCAAACTCCACCGGATTCACCTGCGCGGCTTCCTTGCACGCGGCAAGAATGGCTTTGCCCGCCGTTTCCTTGTCCTCAATGAAACTTCCGCGAACAGTCAGCCCGCCAAACTCCGCTTCGGGTTCGGGATTCGCCGCCAGCGTTGCCCTATCCTGCGCAAAACCTTCCAGCAGCTGTGCATCCTGTTCCAGCTGCCGCGGAAAAACTTTCAGCAGCTGATCTTCCAGCCGATACTGCTGGCTTTGGTGATCGGCCTTCATCAACCGCAGACGTGCCACGTCCACATCCAAATCATGAGGTAAGCCAGCATTACTGACTCCCTCCAGAACCGTGCAGGCACCTCTCGGCGCACACGGCTCGCCGTTTACCATCATCTTGCGATTTATTAGACCGGTGAATCATCTCATGGCAGTTCGGACAAACAGCAAGTGTTTTGCGGTGACGTGACCGCATTACCTGTTCCCATTCAGCATTTCCTGTGAGGTCTTTCAACCGCTTAACCTGGTGAATCTCGATATCATCGCAGGTTGTTCCGCATAGTTCGCATGTTTTTGCGCGTAACTTGCAAATCAGGCTGCTGGGCTTTGCATATTTTTTGTAGGTTGCTTGCATGTCAACCTGTCCAAATAGCGGCTCTTTTCGTCTCTCGAATCCTTCGTTGTAGTACACACACTCTTTCGGCCCAGCTTTCGTCATATAAGGGACTGTGAAAATGCCCTTTTTCAGATATCGAGCTTTGATCTTTGAGGTCTTTGTACGATATTTCGCAGCAAAGGTTTTGAGCATGCTATACTTCATCAGGCTTGAGAAATGAGCCATTCTTATGGGATTGCACGCCAGCGAGTAGTAATTAGCCAAGCCTCTTACCTCGCTGTTGTACTTGCTTAGAATCTCAATGTCCGAACGGTTAATGAGTTTCTTCCTGTGGATGGCCTTCCAACGTTCTTTACCATTGGTATCCTTCTTGATACGGATTGCTCCTACTTCCAGCAGCTTCGCCATCGTTTTATCAAATGGCGTATAGAGTTTTACCACCGCTGAGTACACACGGGACTTTGTTCCGTTTTTCAGCTTTTTTGTTTCCTGAGACCGAGACACCTTGATATCATAGCCAAGAAAACGGGCACATTCTGATGTGTGGGTGATTTTCGTCTTTTCTGCTGAGAGAGTTAAACCTAATTTCTCTTTCAAAAATATGGCAAGATCGGCTTTGAGAGCTTCGGCGTCTGCTTTATTCCCAATCATTCCGATGATAAAGTCATCAGCATATCGGATGTATTGCAGACTTTTATATCCCTCATCGAATACTTCGCAATGCGGTAGTTGCCGAGCACTTGCTTTCAACGAACGGATGTGGCGGGCACATTCTCTCTGTTCCTGTTCATTGAGCGTGTCCCAAATCCTTGCATATTTACGTTTCGTTCTTTTGGCCAAACCGTTCATACGCTCATATTCGGGGTTTGCTTTTCTGTGTGAGGAACTTCCCCTGTCGAATTGCTTTTTGTACTCCTCAATATGCTTGTCCAGCTCGTTCAAATAGATATTCGCAAGGATTGGACTGATACCTGAGCCCTGCGGTGTGCCTGAATAGGTCATATGGAATTTCCACTGCTCCATATATCCAGCTTTCAGGAACTTCCACATCAGAGCGATGAAGGCTTCATCCTTGATGCGTCGGCGTAAGATATCGATCAGCACATGATGGTCAAAACAATCGAAACAGGCTTTGATGTCGCCTTCCACAAACCATTTCGTCCCAGTGAAAGTGCGCTGCAGATGCAGCAGAGCCGTATGGCAACTTCTACGAGGACGAAAGCCATGTGAGTTTTCTGAAAAGGTAGGTTCATAGATGCTTTCCAGTATCATTCGGACAACTTCCTGCACCAGTTTATCATTGGCCGATGGGATTCCCAGTGGCCGTTTTTTATCACTGTTCTTCTTCGGGATGTATTCCCGACGTGCAGGGTGCGGCTGATAGCTTTTGTCTTTCAGGGATGCAATGATCCCTTCAATCCTTCTGCTGCTCATGCCGTCAATGGTGTTGCCATCCATTCCCGGTGTCATACTTCCATCATTAGCGTATACATTCTTGTAGGCCAGAAGATAGAACTCCGGGTTATACAGATTTCGATACAATCTCTCATATCTGTACGTTGGGTCTTTTGCTTTATCGCTTAGACTATTCAATACATCAATCGGATTTCTCATAGTGCCTCACGCACCATCCTTTCTGTTTGTATTAAAAAGGTAAACTGCTCCCCTTTGCCATGTAGGCGGTTTTCCCGCTTCCGTTTTTACGGCCATCTCTGTTAATTCAGAGTCCTCGGACTACTATGGGAGCTGTGTAACCATGCCCCTTACGGGGTTTAGGTCATCCCCGGTAGCGTATATCAATATAGCGTTTTGCGTTGTCGGATGCGACTTTTGCCGTTTACTTCTGTCTTGAAGTTACTTTGCTTCGTATATCACATAGCCATCCAAAATGGAAGAACGGCTATCGAAGCACCGTAGGTTTCAGCATCTTTCCTACGGAGGGCAAGATGTCCCCAAGCTCCGGCTATCGTATCAGGCAATCCAGCTTTCATCCTCATACGCAAATTTTCATCCCCATGTCCATCGGTTCTTTGGATGCTGTATATACCGCTGCACACCCATCCTTCCGGATAACAACATGCTACACTCCCCATTGGGTTTCCCCATCCGGATAAGTTGTGGGATGATAGGTTTACTTCTTTCACCTTCCTTTCTTGATATCTTTACCTACCGCTTGCTAAAGGCGGATTTTGATATACACCCTTACGGGCGCACCATTTTTTCCTTGATGCGCGGGTCGCCGGCACACAGCGCCTTGATTTCCGCGTAGGACAGCGCCGTTTCGTCCACGTCATCGCAGGAGCGGACGGGACTCTTGCTGGTCATAATCTGAGAAATAAACTTCTGCTTGTTCTCTACCGTCTGCCACAGATAAGCGTCAAACGTCGCCTCTGTGACGTAGCGGTAGATGTACACGTCCTTGTTCCGGTTGCCCTGACGGACGATTCGCCCTGCGCGCTGCTCCAAATCCCCCGGCCGCCACGGGCAGTCAAGGTCGTGCGACGCAGCGAGACGATCCTATAGTGATAGGTAATCCTTTGGCGAACTCACCTCCGGATTTTCCCCCACTCCAAACCGTGCATGAGCGTTTCCACTCACACGGCTTTCCATCATTTACAAATTGTTATTCTAATCAGCAGCAGGTGTCTTGCTGCTCTAACGTAATTGCCTCGATTCCAGCTAACTTTCTGAGCTTATTCAGCTTATCAAGCTGCTGTTTGTTTAGCTGTACAGTCTGCATGATTGCAGAAATAGTACCTTTTTGCGTTGCGTGAATCAGTCTGTGAATCCGTTCATGCAGAATAATCAGGTTCGCGTAATTGTCCCCACCGCCCAGCGACTTAGGCTTTTTGTGGTGGCAATGGATTTCTTCAAGGGACAGCTGCTTTTTCGTAATGGCACATTTTCCTTGCTGCGCCACATAGAGGGATATACGGTTATCGTTATACTCCACTGTGGCGCTCGTAATGGGGTTTTTCATGAGACTGTGCAGGATTGACATGTCTACACACTCCAGATTCTTGTGTATTTCCGCTCGTCCAGCAGCGGTGTATTTATTCACCGACTTCTTTTTATGAATTGGCGGATGGTGCTGAATATAACCAATTGGAAGCAGGATGTTCTTGCCGATAAAGCGTATTTCCCTGCTCCTTGCATACCGTTTGGCATATTCAGGAATTGTTTGATTGCTTCGTCGCCTTACTCGCTCTTGCAGCCTGTTTTTTATAGAAATCTTAATTTCAAATGCTAATCGCTGTATGTCCGGGGACGCAGCAGTTGCCATGCGGTAGTAGTTGTGGATACCCATGACAAAACTGTTGTAGTCGCTTACAGCCTTGAATTCTTCCATTTCACCGGATGAGTGCTGGATTGCCTTGACTTTCTTTTTCGCAGTCTCCTTTATCCTGTCCAATGCTTTGGGTGCAATATGTGATATGACCACATATTGATTTCTCTTGCCTTTATGAACCTTGATTCTGAATCCCAGAAAATCGGAATATGCATGTTTCAGATTCACAATCTTGGACTTTTCCGGGCTGATGTCCAGCCCCAGGCGCTCTTTCAGCCATGCTCTTGTCGCTTCAAACAGCTTCACCGCATCGCTGTGCTTTCTGCAAAAGATTTTGAAATCATCAGCATATCTAACGATATAGCACTCTTTCAGATTGGTTTTTCTGAGCTCCCTATACTTTTTCGATTGGTCTTTGGTGCCGTTTTCATGAATTTTTCCGCTGTATTCATGTCTTGTAGGCATTCCAACCCATTGACTGGTAATCCACCAGTCCAGTTCATTCAGAACAATGTTGGATAACAGCGGGGAAAGGATTCCACCCTGCGGTGTCCCTTTTTCAGGAAAACCGATACCAGCGACCTCTGCTTTCAGCATAGCGGATATGATGCTCAGCAGCTTTTTGTCATGGATTCCCATTGCCCAGATTTGGCGCAGCAGCTTTCCATGAATTGGCTCCATCACTTGCAGGACACATTGCTGTATCAATCTGTCCATGATGGTGGGAATCCCAAGTGGTCTGGTTTTGCCATTACCCTTGGGAATCTCTTTTCGTCTGACAGACTGGGGCTGATACCAGTTGAATTTTTGCTGTACAAAACCAATCAGTTCCGGCTCACTCATTTTTGCAAGGTCTGCGATGGTTTTGCCATCCGTACCGGGCGTTCTGCTTCCAGCATTCTTTTTTAGATTTCTATAAGCTAACCTGATATTTTCTTCAGCCGTGATGATGCTGATAAGATTCTTAAATTCACATTTCGCAAGACTATTTTCATACAGTTCGTCGAATACTGACTGCATATCATAGTATTCGTTGTTCCTCAGCTTTTGGCGTTTGAGCAGTTTTCGTCCTGTCAAAGTCGGCTTTCGCCTTTTTTAGTCTTACTCGAACCTTTGATATATTGCTTTTTAGAATATTTGTTTTGCAAATGACTGGCGGCTATTCTTCCGCCCCTGTTACAGGGGCTTCATCAGTCTTGCCGCCGCTCTCAGTCAGGATAAAGGTTACTTGTTTCACTGCTCGATTTTTCGTAACCACCGCTTCATCGTGTGCAGACACTCAGCGTTCCGACCTTTCCTCGTTCCGATATTCCTATCTGTGCATAATCCCCTTAGGCTGTCCTATGAGCCTGTGCGCTTGGAAGTGCCTGTAACACCCCAAGGTTTTTCATAACGTACATTTTTACTCAACCTCACGCACGCCGTACATTTACGACGATGGCATTTCTGCCATATCACACTATAGACCCTAACACTCGGACTTCGTCGGTCATGGATGACATCCTCACCATAGGGATTTTATAGACCTCCGGCGTATCATCTGCATATCCCACCTCTGGGACACTTTCCACAGCACATGACTGCCTGTTGGGGCAGATTTCCGCCGACTTCAGCGGGCTTTGCACGGCTCAATTTCTACAAATTTTGCCGCACACCGCAGTATCAAGGCAGGCGTTTCAGGGCGTTGCCCCCTCATTCCACCTGTTGGAATATCAGTTCTTCAAATCAATTTTCAAGCTCCTTTCAATCTTGCAGAATTTTGACTTGAGCGTAACCTTTTCAGTTACAAACGAGTCGCGCGCACGTTGGTGCCCGCGCCCATCTTCGCCGTGCTGCCCAGCAGAACGCGCACCTGACCGGAGCGCACCTTGGCAAAGAGCTCTTTCTTTTTCACCTCGGTGTTGGCATCGTGGATAAAAGCGATCTCCCCGGCTGGAACACCGCGGGCAATCAGCTTCTCTCGGATGTCCTCATACACGCTGAAGCTGCTCTCAACAGCCATGCTGGCGTTTTCGCCTGTGCCCAGAATGTCATCTGCATCCAGCGGCGGCATGTCATCGCCAAAGCCCGCATCAGCGTTATCTGCGGCTTCCGGGGACTGTTTTTGCGATTTTTCCTTTTCTGAACCCTTGGGCGTAGAAATATCGCAGAAGACCAGCTGCGTCAGCTTGTCGGATGAGCCTTCCTGCCAGATGCGAAACACGTTGTCGATGCAGGCATTCACCTTGCTGCCCGGATCATCCGGAAGCAGAGGATTGATCAGCCGCTGATCCAGTCCCAGCTTTCTGCCGTCACTGGTAATCTTCAGCATGTTGTCCACCCTGGGATCCACGCTGCCGCCGTGCACCTTTCCTGCACGCTCGGACAGGCTCTCTACCATCCGCTTCTGGATTTCCGTCGGCTGTACCACAACGGTTTCATAGTGCGGTGTGGGCGTAGGCAGGTTCAGCTGATCCGCCGTCTTGATGTCCGCCACTTCCTTGAACATTGTCATCAGCTCCGGCAGATTGAAGAACTTCGCAAACCGTGTGCGTGCCCGGTAGCCAGTTCCCTCCGGGGCCAGCTCAATCGCCGTAGTGGTCTCGCCGAAGGTGGAAGCCCAGGCGTCAAAGTGCGTCATGTTCTGCTTTTTCAGCGTGTCGTACTGCAAATACCGCTGCATGGTGTACATTTCCGTCATGGAATTGCTGACAGGGGTGCCGGTGGCGAATACTACGCCGCGTCCGGCGGTCAGCTCGTCCATGTACCGGCATTTCAGGAACATATCCGTGGACTTCTGCGCCTCAGAGGTGGAAAGGCCGGCTACATTGCGCATTTTTGTGGTGAGAAACAGATTCTTGTACCCGTGCGCTTCGTCCACAAAAAGCCGATCCACACCCAGCTCCTCAAAGGTGACGACGTCATCCTTTCGCTCCTCTGCCTGCAGCTTCCGGAGTCTTCCTTCCAGCTGCTTGCGGGTGCGTTCCATCTGCTTGATGGTGAACTGCTCACCGCGCATGAATTTCAGCTCCTGGATGCCGTCCGTGATTTCCTGAATCTGCTCCTGCAGCAGACGCTCCTGACGTTCCTTGGACATGGGGATTTTCTCGAACTGACTGTGCCCGATAATGATCGCGTCATAATCCCCGGTAGCGATGCGGGAGCAGAACCGCCGGCGGTTGTTCTTCTCGAAATCCTTCTTTGTCGTGACGAGGATTTTGGCCGAGGGATACAGCCGCAGGAATTCCGACGCCCACTGCTCTGTAAGATGATTGGGCACGACGAACATGCTTTTGCTGCATAGTCCCAGGCGCTTGCTCTCCATGGCGGCGGCGACCATCTCGTAGGATAGCGATAGGTAATCCTTTGGGCAGGATATGCAGCCGCAGGCTGCATATCCGTTCCTCCAGATTTTCCCCCGCTCCAAACCGTGCGTGACAGTTTCCCATCACACGGCTTTCCATCGTCAGCACTTTTTATGACAATCTATACATCAAACAGATTTGCCCTTTAGAAAACGAGTTCCTGCATTTCTGCCATCACACGAAGTTTATTGAGCTTTGCCAACTGCTTTTTATCCAGGTTTAGCACTTTCAGATATTTTCGGATGGTGCGCTCATTACTGGAATGAATGAGAATGTGAACCACAGCGGAGACAATAATCAGGTTTTGGTAGCTGTCATTGCCCCCAAGCACCAATGGCTTTTTGTGGTGACAGTCCACTTGCTTTGCTTCCAGTTCCACACCGGAGACGGCACATTTTCCTTTCTGTGCAACATAGAGCGCAATGCGGTTATCGTTGTATTCCACACTTTGCTTACCGCATGGATTGTTCATCAGATGATAGAGTACTGCCATATTGATACCAGCAAGATTCTTATGAATCTCAACCCGTCCTTCTGGCGTGTACTTGTTTACCCGACTTTTCTTATCCATAGGTACTCTATGCTGAACATAGGCAATCGGGACGATGGCATGACCATTCAGATAACGCACCTCCCGGCTTGTGCCGTATTTCTCCTTGATATACCTGTTTGTGATTTGACCTTTCTTTTGCAGTCTGTGCTTCAATCTGTTGTAAAGGCTCTTTTTGACATCGAAAGCGATTTTGTGAAAGTCAATATTCACATGGGTTGCAATGCTGTAATAGTTATGAACGCCCATGACATAGGAGTTGTATTTCTGTATCAGACGATATTCCATTCCTGGGTCATAGGTCTGCCGTATCTGCCCAATAATTTCCTTGCTTTTCTCCCGGATTTTCTGCAATGCTTTATCCTTGATATGCGCTTCTACTACATACCTTGGTTGTCCATCTGGCTTCTTTCCTTTTGTTCGAACTTTCAGCTTAAAGCCAAGAAATTCAGAGTAATGGCGTTTCAGATTTACGATCTTTGATTTCTCTGGGCTGATTTCCAGTCCCAGACGATCTAAAAGCCATTGTTTCGTAGCCTCGAACAGCTTGACTGCATCTGACCGCTTTTTACAGAAGATTTTGAAATCATCTGCATAGCGGACAACATAGCACTCTTTCAGATTCGTGTAGTTGCGCAGGGTTCGGATGGTACTGCTTTTGTCGGGAGTTCCATTCGCATAGATTCTGTGTACATAGTTCCTTTGGGTGGGCATTTCCTCCCACTGGCTGACAATCCACCAATCCAGTTCATTCAGGACGATGTTTGACAACAGTGGGGAAATGATACCGCCCTGTGGCGTACCCTTTTCGGGAAAACCGATTCCAGCCACTTCTGCCTTTAGCATGGCAGAAATGATAGACAGCAGCTTTTTATCCCTAATTCCGAGTGTCCACATCTGCTTCAGCAGTTTTCCGTGGTTCACATTGTCAAAGAAAGACTTGATATCTATATCAATGACATAGTGGCAACCGACGTTCTGTATCATTCTCTCCGCTTGGGCAATGGCATTTTCTGCACTGTGGTTTGGTCTGAAACCATTGCTTCGTTTGAAGAATTTTGCTTCACAGATAGGTTCTAATACTTGCAGAATACATTGCTGAATGAGCCTGTCCATAATCGTGGGTATTCCGAGGGGACGGGTTTTCCCGTTGTCCTTTGGTATCTCAACTCTGCGGACAGCATTAGGAACATACCAGTCCAGCTTGCGCTGAACATGGGCGACCAGAGCATTTTCGTTCCATTTGTTCAAATCGCTTATTGTCTTATTATCCACACCCGCCGTTCGACTGCCGCTGTTCTTTCGGATATTTCTGTAGGCCAGCTTGATGTTTTCGGGGCGTTTTATTAGTTCCACCAGATTGCAGAACCGTTGCCCCTTGACACTTGCGGCATACAATTCGTCAAGAGCGAGCTGCATATCGTAGTATTCGGAATTGCGGATTTTTTGTTTCTTCAAGGGTTTCTTCTTGTTTGCCAAAGTCAGGTACTTTCCTCCTTGTATGGGGGATTTCGCTTTTCTTAGTCATACTCGAACCTTTGTGTCTGTATAGTTTTCAATTTATTGATTGCTGACGACTAATGGCCATCCCTCCACCGTGTTTCCACGGCTTCAACGGTACTGTGCCATCTCTCTCAGCTGGATAAAGGATTGTTATACGCAATGCGCTTTCCAATCCAACACCTCATAGCCTGTAACTGGCTCCGTGTTCCAGCCTTTCCACGTTCCAATATTCCTATCTGTACATATCTGCCCTTAGGTGTCCCTCTGAGCCTGTATACTGGGCGGTGCCTGTAACACCGCAAGGACTTTCATAGTAAAAATTCTTACTCATCCTCACATACTTCCGTAATCGGAAAGGAGCATTTCTGCTCCTGCGCCTTTTAGACCCGTACATTCGGGATTTCGTCAGTCATCCATGACATTCTGACCATAGGCAGTTTATAGACCTCCGGCGTATCATGCACATATCCCACCTCTGGGACACTTTCCACGGCATAATCCGTTTGGGTGCATTTCCGCCGACTTTAGCGAGCGTTATACCGCAATCCTTGTTACAGAGGACTGCCGCATATCGCAGTTTATAAGGTAGGCGTTTCAGGGCGTTACCCCATCATTCCACCTATCAGAATATTAGTTCTCCAAGTCTTTTCAGGGACTCCTTTCCAGTTCCCGATTCTATTGTTAGCTGACTTGTGCGTAACCTTTTCAGTTACGAACGTGTCGCACTTTTCCCTGCCCCCACTTCGTGCGCCAGCAGCGTATTGCCGCCGTACAGGATGTGTGCAACGGCGTTCCGCTGATGCTCGCGAAGCTGAATATCCGGAGTCATGCCGCCGAAGGTGATGTGTTGCCCGTCGTACTCACGGGGACGGGTGGCGTTGAACAGCTCGTTATACTGCGCCACCAGCGTTTCGCGCCGGTTCGGGTCTTTCCAAATCCACTCACGGAACACCGCCTTGATGGCCTGCTGCTTCTGCTGCGCCAGCGTCGTTTCCTTCTGGTTGAGGACGCGCCGCTCCTTTCCATCCGGGCCAGTGACCATATCATAGATGCGGACATCCCGCAGATTCAGCGTGTCCTCCAAAATCCGATAGGCGTTTGCCCGCCTTGTACCATACGTCACATACGCGGTCACGCTGCTCTCGGATACCGCAGATTTCCCCGAAATGTTCCATTCCGCCGTATATTCAGAGTAGTTCACATGAATCACCCGATGCAGATACATCGGCGGCGCGAAGGTTTCGAGCATGAAGTCCTGAATCACCGACTTGTCCAGCCACGTTGCCCCCAGCCGCACGTCGATTTCGGAAGCATCCAAATCCTTGGGCTGTGCGGCTTTCAGGGCAGTTACATTGGGAAGATACAGGGGATTTTGCACTGCTGCCTGCATTGCCTCCCGCAGTTTCTGCCGCACATTGCCCGACAGATATTCGTCGGCGGTCACATAGATGTCTTGATTCGGAACCGGGAAAATAACGCCGTTCAATTCCTTGTTCAGCTGTTCCGGCTCAATGCCCGTCAGCTGCGCCATGTAGGGCAGGTCAACCCGCGCTTTCTCCGCAATGGAGACTGCCAGCGCTTCCGCCGCTGTATCGACGTGCGTAATGGTCGTCTGCTGGCGAATTGTCCGCTTGGTGAACATATCCGCCTTGCGTGCCAATCCGCCCTGCTCATTGAGGACTTCCAGCGAGCAGAGCAGATAATAGGAAGAATCGCTCGAAAACGCGTTGGCATTGCTGCGGGCGTTGATGAGCCCGTACTTTGCCGTAAACGCATCGTACTGCTGATTCAGCCGTGCCTGTATCGGCGCAAGGGCGGCATCATCCGCATTGTCCAGCTGCGCCTGAATGAGGTCGTTCACCTGCTGCCGGAGGTCAATCATACCGCGGATGCGCTCCAGTGCAGGCAAGGGCAATTTCTGCCTGACCATAGCAGAGTTGGTGCGGTAATATACCTCGCCATCCACCATTGTGAAGGCGTAATTTTTCACATTGGGGTCAGCTGGAATCGTGTCTGCCGCCGCTTCACCTTCCAGCTCATTCGGCAGTTCTGCTGCCTGATATTCGCCGCGGATATGCTGCACCGCCTCGGTCAGCTGCTCGGAAAGCACTGCCCCTTCCAGCGGAATGCACGCGGTTTCATTCTCGTTGCCGTAAAGATTGGGTTCACGCACCATTGTCCCCAGCATCATTTCAGGATGCGCTGCGAAATACCTGTTGACCGGAATGCCGTCTGCCGTCTGTCCCAGATGCACCCAATCGGGTTCGACTGTCAGCGGGCGCTCGCGTTTCTGCAAAAAGAGGATGTCCGACGTGACTTCCGTACCGGCATTCGCCTTGAACGCTGTGTTCGGCAGCCGAATCGCGCCTAACAGCTCGGCACGCTCTGCAATGTACCGGCGCACTGCCGGATTCTGCTTGTCCATCGTCCCCTTGGAAGTGATGTAGGCAATTACGCCGCCGGGACGCACCTGTTCCAGCGTTTTCGATAGCGATAGGTAAGGTCTGAGCGGTGCGTCAGCACCGCTTTCCACCTTTTCCCCCGCTCCACACCGTGCGTGCGACTTTCACCGCACACGGCGTTCCACCGTTTATGATTCGGTATTAACTAAAGTAAACTTACAATGTTCGAGCAGTAAAGAAACTCATTTTAATATTAGATAGCTTGCAAATTTGCCAGTTGGCGTAGCTTGTTCAGCTTTGCCTTCTGTTTGTAGGTGAGTTGCAGTTGTGAAAGGTAAGCTTTGATTGTTGTTTCTTTTGTTGCGTGTAGCAATCGGTGTATATCCTTGTGCAAAATAATCAAGTTTTCGTATCTATCATTTCCACCTTGACTGACAGGCTTTTTGTGGTGACAATGAATTTCATGCAACGCCAGTATTTGTCCTGTTATTGCACATTTTCCGTATTGTGCCACATAGAGAGAAATTCGGTTATCCATATACTCAACACTTCTACCAACTTCCTTTGTTCTCATAAGTAGGAGCATAGTATTGGTGTCTATGCCAAGATTTTTATGAATTTTCTGTCTACCCTCTGGGGTGTATTTACACACCGATTTTTTCTTCCACATGGGATTCTTGTGCTTGATATATCCCACAGGAACCAAAGGCTTTCCGCTGTAAAAACGGATTTGTTTGCTTTTTCCGTATTTCTTTTCAATGCACGAAAACCCTTTGTAATCTCCCTTTGTGGAAAGTGCCTTTCGCTTTAATTGGCTTAATTTCACAACATCAACTTCTCGTCCCATGTCTGCAAAATCCGAACTTACACAGGTCGCAATCTGAAAATAGTTGTGCATACCCATAATCATAGCGTTGTACTCATTGATGAGGGTTACTCGTTCCTCATCGTTTTTGGGATGTGCTATCTTTTTGATTTGACCTTTCAGCTTGTCCGTTTCTCGCCTTTTTGCCTTATCACAGATATGTGATTTGACAACATAGGACGCACCTTTTTTCATAAGAGTGAGTTTAAAACCCAGAAATTCCGAATAGCCCTTTTTCAAATTTACGATTTTAGATTTTTCTTCACTTACCTCTAACTTCAAACGGTCATGAAGCCACGCTTTTGTTGCTTCATACGCTCTTTTTGCGTCCTTTCGGTTTGAGCAGAATATCTTAAAATCGTCTGCATACCTAACCATGTGCATTTCTTTTAGACCAGACTTGCGGAATGCGTCATAGGCTCGACCTCTGTGAGTAGCACCTGTTTTTGTGATATGGTCACGAATATTGTGAGCAGGTTGCTTTTCCCACTGGCTCGCTATCCACCAATCCAATTCATTCAGAACAATATTAGAAAGAAGTGGTGATAGGATTCCACCTTGCGGTGTTCCTTTTTGCGGATAAATTGTTTCTCCATTGGGTAAAACAATCGGAGCCTTCAGCATTTCTTTTATTACACATAGCAATTTCTTATCCTGTATCCCCATATTCCACATCTGTTTCATCAGCTTGCTGTGACTGACATTATCAAAGAAGCCTTTAATATCAATGTCCACAACATAGTGCAGGTGTGATTTTTGCATAAACGCATAGGCTTGTGCGATAGCGTGTTCTGCCGACCTGTTAGGTCGAAATCCGTTACTTCTGTCACTAAATTTAGCTTCACAGATAGGTTCAAGAATTTGGAGAATACATTGTTGGACTATCCTATCCCATATTGCAGGGATACCCAGCGGTCTTAGCTTTCCGTTGGGCTTTGGAATTTCAACTCTCCTAACTGCTTTGGGTTTATACCATTGGAGTTTCTTTCTCACAATTTCAACAAACCTCGTTTCGGGTATCTTTTCAATATCCTTAATCGTCAGTTTGTCTACTCCGCTTGTATTGCTTCCAGAATTGCGTTTAATGTTACGATATGCAAGGCGAATATTTTCCTCGCTCTCGATAAGCGGCATAAGATTATTGAAAATCTTTCTTCGTCCACTATCCGCATACAACATATCAAGCGTATCTTGCAGGTCGTAATACTCCAAATAGCGTAGTTTTGAGTTCTTTTTCTGCTTCGTAGTTGTCACAGGCATCTCCTCCTTTCGGATTTGATTTTCTTTGTCATACTCGAAGCTGTGAATGTTTACTTTGTTATTATTTGAAAATCATAAACGGCTAATGGCTGTTCCTCCGTTTACATTACAGAAACATCAACGGTCGTGCCATCGCTCTCACAGAAAACTCACGCAGTTATGATTTCCTGCGTTTACTAACCATTGGTTAGCTTTTCTGCTTTCCTCGTTCCAACAATTCTATCTATACATATATCCGTAGGTGTCCTCTCTAAGCCTGTATGCTTGATACCGCCTGTAACGGCATAGGGAATTTCATATCTTCGATTTTTACTTTTCCCCACATACTATCCGTTTGGATAACTGCACATTTCTATACAGCCTACTTATAGACCCTTACATTCGAGGATTCGTCAGACTTTTTACGGTCATTCTCACCATAGATATTTTGTAGACCTCCGGCATATAGGCTACACCATCCACCGCTGGACAGCTTTCGTTGCGGTGTTCACACAGCCGCAAGACGGTAGCTCTCTGCCGACTTCACCGAGCTTCTGAACATCTGCCTTTTGAGCAGAGCCAGTCGGAGTATTAAGGATGGCGTTTCAGGGCGTTACCCCATCATTCCACCAATCGAATTGTTAGTTTGCAAATATTCTGGTTCACCTGCCTTTCAAAATTTGCACCTAAGCTTTTCACTTAGGAACGAGTCGCACCAAAGAAATAGTCATGAATGAGCAGGTGGTCTTTGTCATACCGCTTATCGTGCAGGCTGTAATCGCCAAACGGCACATTGCCGACGGCAACATCGAACGAGTTGTCTGCAAACTTGGTATTCTCGTAGCCGGTAATCTTAATATCGGCGTTCGGATACAGCTTGCGGGCAATGCGTCCGCTGATACTGTCCAGCTCCACGCCGGTGAGCTGACTGTCTTTCATGCTCTCCGGCAGCATACCGAAGAAATTGCCGACACCCATGGACGGCTCCAGAATTTTGCCGTTTTCAAAGCCGAACTGAGCCGCAGCGTCATAGATCGCACGGATGATCGTGGGCGAGGTGTAGTGCGCGTTCAGGACGGACGCACGCGCCGCCTTGTATTCGTCCTCAGTGAGCAGACTGCGCAGCTGCTCATAGCGGCGGTTGTTGGGACTGAACGCGCTTGCCATGCCGCCCCAGCCAACATACTGAGAGAGCACCTGCTGTTCCTCGGCAGTCGCAGGACGATCTGCGGCTTCCAGACTTTTCAGCAGGCGGACAGCCGCAAGGTTTCGGTCAAATTTTTCACCAAGCGTGCCGGTGCCGAGGTCATCATTCGTAATGCGGAAGTTGTCTGTCTGGACAGCAATAGTCTGTTCCTGCTTCGGCTCGCCGGGAATAAAAGCAGAATTGCGTTCGTCCTGGGCAAGCAGCTGTGTGAAGTTGTCGCGGTTTTCAAGACGGGAAACCGGATAAAGCAGCGATGGGTCACGCAGCTCGACATGAAAATCACGAATATCTGTGATTTCAAACGGCTTGTTATCCAGATAAACGGTATCACCGACCTGATACGCAGGCGTGTTCGACTGGAACACATCGGCGGTTTCGGGTGTGGGCATATCCTGCGTGTTCGACTGGAACACATTCTCCGATTCCGGCGTACTTCCTGCTGCTTCACGCAGCATAGGCATAATATCATTGTAAGCCGGATATTGACTAAGGAAATCCAGCAGGCCGCCGTCACCGTCACCAATATCCTGACGCTCGGTGAATGTTCTGCCGTCCGGCAGCAACAGCGTAAATTTGGTTTTATCGTAACCAGCATACTGGTATGCTTCTTCATATCCGGCATCGAAAGCATTTTCCAACGAACCATACTTTTTCTCGATGGATTCCCGACCGGAAACAAAATTCTCATCCGCTTTTCTCATTAAGCGGTCAAATTCTGCAATTGGATACAGTTTGCCGTCCTCAAACGCACTGCTTTCACTCCATTCACAGCGCACCATGATAGAGTTGTCGGCTGGCGTGTTCGACTGGAACACATTCTCCGTTTTCTCATTCGGGTGTAACTCGTAATAGTGGTATTCTGCATCGGAGATCATCGCATCGAAATAGAGGCTCGCAAAATGATCGTTGAGTTCATGCAGACTATCGAACGAAACGCTGTGAACCGTTTCACCATCTACGGCGTAATTGATGCAATAAGTGTTCAGATCGGCGCTGACCTGTATTTCATGCTCATCGTCTTCCGTTGTGCTGTATGCCAGACCAACATCAGAAAGGTCGGAGAAGTCAGCCATTGTATCAAATTCCTCGATACAGTAATCGTTGATCAACTGCTTTGCGGTTTTGAGATCGCTGTCCTCGGCAGTATGCGCTTCGGCGCTCTGTACCGCTTCAGTCAATGTGTTCCCATCGAACACATCATTGTCTGGATCAGACGCGGCCAGTTCTGCGCGTTCTGCCGGAGAATTGCCCTCGAACACATCACGCTCCGGCGGCGTGTTCCTTTGGAACACATTCTCCTGCGTCTGCTCGGTAAGAAACTCCGGTACATCGGCAAAGCCGATGCTGTCCACATAGTGCGCGGTATCCTGTCCGTTCCGGTGCAGCACCACAATATCCGAAACCGACAGGCTGTGACCGGTGAAGTCGGCAGGACGGTTGATATTGAACTGAACATAAATGCTGTCCAATGTGGTATCTGGGGTGAGCGGTGCGGAATATTTCAGCTCGTAGTTGCTGCGGTTTATCGTCATGCCGCCCGCATGAATCCCGTCGTAAGAAGTAAACAGTAGTTTTGCATTGGCTGGATCAGCCGTAAGCTGGTAGATCTCATAGCGGTCGCTGTCCGGTTCTTCCGGCGTGTTCGATTGGAACACATTCTCCGCAGGAACAGACACAGCTTCTCTGGTGTTGAGAGATCGTTCGATCTGGGCGATACTGTTAAGGACTTCGGCGTTCTGCCAGCCTGCTACCTTAGTATAATCCTGAATAATGGTGTCCTTGCCGTCTACGCACTGCACAAAATCCAGACTGCCCGGAAGAGCTTCGGTATTCATTGCTCCCAGCGCTTTTCTCTGGTTGTTCGGGAGTTTATGGTAAGCGTTCAGAGCATCTTCAAGAGAATGAAACTCCTTGATGTCCAGAGCGCCGCGTTTCTGAATATCCTCTGCAACATAGAAATGGGCAATGAACTGCTTAGGCTGTGTCGGCTCAGCACTCCGCGTGTTCGATTGGAACACATTCGCCTGTGTTTCGGCAGAAGTATCGCGGAATGCTCGCAAGCCGTCTGCACCGAATTCAGTTTCGTAAGCGTTTATAGCATCTTCTGCTTCATGGTCGATGGAACGCATAGTATAGACATGGCGTTCGGTGCTGTTACCTTTGGTGGCGGCAATCGTTACATCATGCTTGTCGCGCAGCTTCTCCACATACCGCTCCAAGCTGTGCGCCGGGATGCCGCACATCTCTACACGACCAGTACCGGGAAGTTCGCGCGTGGTAAGGTTCAGTTCCAGCAGAGCCGCAGCCTGTTTTGCATCCTCACCAAACATTTCAAAGAAATCGCCTACTTGAAACAGTACGATACTGTCTGCGTAAGACGCATTCAGTTTAATGGAATTATAGTCGTTCGGTGTGTCAACCGGCGCTTGCTGCTTTTGTGTGTTCGATTGGAACACATCATTTTGCGAAGCGCTCTCAACATCAGACATTACCTGCTGAATAAATGGATTGCTATTCAGTTTTTCCGGTTCGACTACTTCACCATTTACAATGCCATTCCTTGCAAGCGCTTCGCGCACCTCTGCCGGGTTAATATCAGAGAAATCATCGTCCTCGACGATTTGCTGTGTGTTCGACTGGAACACATTTTCCGGTTCAGAAATCGTTATGGTATCTGTTCGCTCCTGCGCATACCGGCGCTGTTCCTCCGGTGTCAGATAGCGGTTCTGCCGGATGAGCGTACTAATCTGGTGATCGACCTGACTCCACGACAGCGTTATCCTGTCGTATACCTCTCTGTCGATACTGCGCTCGAATGCAATACCCTTGCCATCATGATTTTCACTGTAACCGCCGTAAGCACGACCGCCCCAGCCGTACTCGTTCTTCAAAAATTCAATGCGTTCTTTCTGCGTATGATTTTCCGCATAAAACTCGGAAATGCGCTTTTTGCCGCGATCTATACCGCTGCCGCTGCGCAGCATTTCGTCTATTTCGTCCTGCGTAATAAAAGCAGCGCGCACCGGTTCAAAACCGTCTGCGGCAGCATAGAGCGCTGTCATGCGCTCGGTACGCTGCAAGCGTTCTGCCGCATCTTCGGAACGCTGCACATTGAAGCAAAAGCGGCAAAGATCACTGTTTCGCTGCACAGCGCGTGCGTAGTCCGTCATTTCACCGGTCAGTACAGCGCGCTGTGCAGGATCACTCAGCGCTGCGGTCAGCTTCTCGACAGCCGGAGGGAAAACATCGTTAGCAAATTCCTTTGTCTGCGCAAAAAAGCCTTGCTCCCGCGCTTCCTCGCTCATATCGTGATAGGTGTGCCAGATTTCCGATGCAAGCTCGCGATATTCGTTAGGCTTTGCATCTGTCAGCTCTGCTGCACTCGCATACTGACCGTTTTTCAGCAGCGTGGAGATACGGTTAGCTGCATCTTCATAAGTCAGTACAACAGCACGCGGCGTGCGGGTATCGTGACCGCGTGCAATACGCAGACCGTTGCTGTCAAACCAAAGGGAATGGTCAATGTTATGGACGCGCACGCCTGCGCCGCCTATGCGGTATTCATGCCGCAGGAATGCAGCAGCGTCCGCCATGCTGACATTCGGCTGCATGAAAAAAGCCGCGATTCGCTCGCGGCTATGGGTACTGTTGCTGCCTGCGGTCAGTACGCGGTTGATTACCTCATCGGAAACATCGGGCGTGTTCCAGTCGAACACATCAGAAGTGGGTGCAGCAGTCTGCGTGTTCGACTGGAACACATTGCTGCTATCGTCCATCAGCGACATTTGTTCAAAAGCAACAGCAGCAGGCTTTTCCGGCTCTGCTGCTGTTTGGCTGTTTAGTAAATGAAGGTTTCCTCGATTATCTGCGTCACTTCGTGCTGAATGTTGCCCATCAGACCGATCCACTGCATCGGGTCGCGTTCTTTCAGTTCTTCCGTTACTCTGTGCTGTTTCGCTTTCTGCGCTACCAGCAACTCGAATTTGTCCATCGCGCGGCGATCCAGCTTGTTCAGATAGTGGTTCAGCTCGCAATTCCGAAGCAATTCCATCAGTTCCTCCGGCAGGTACTGCTTCATGTACCTCAGACGCGCTGCGCCCCATTCGCCGTACTCCGGCTCTACCAGATCGGGGTGCATCTTGCCGTCCGGCCCCTCGTGGTAATACACTTTCTTCGGCAGTTTTGCCATCTATAACAGCTCCTTCCTTTGTCGGTTCAGATACTCTTTCAGTACCTTTATTATACAACATAGAAGGCTGTTCTGCAATACGCTTTCGCGTTGTAAATCGAAAAAGTTTACAGCCGTCCAAGTTCTTCATAGACTGTTCAATCGAGCGTAATGCCGTTTCAGACGCTTCCTGCGTAATCTGTCCAACAAGCGCAAGCTCGTTAGGAGAGAGGTTTCCGGTGGGAATATCCGAGATGTACTGCGACGGTTCAAAGCCGCAGCGCTGCAAGACGCTATAAGCAGTGGACTTTACTGCGATGCGGATTAAATCGGTGTTATCGGTGTACTCGCTGGCTTTCTTATCTGCAAAGCACTGCGCGGACAGATACAGGTTGATAGGAAAATCAAACTCTGTGTGCATATCTTCGCCCAACGCAGCAGAGATACCGTCCAGCACTGTATCCTGTGCATCAGGACGCATCTGCCAGATATACGGCGGTGCAACGGACGGGTCGCGCGGTGAAGTATCCGAAATATCGAACAGATACTTGATGCGCGGCTGACCGCTGCTGTTATCAACGATACCGATACCGTTTGAGCCGCGATTGACGCGGCGGTGCAGGCGTTCGTTCCACAGCGGCAGCTCGGCACAGGCCGTTGCATCCGGTCGCTGTGACCAGATCAATACCTGTGATTTGAAATCATACTTGTACAGTCGTGCTGCTGTGTCGAGAAAGCTCGTCCATTTCTCCGGGGATGCAGCAAATTCCGCAAGCGTCTGGTGATAAAGCTCATCAAGCTGCTGCGGTGTGAATTTTGGCATAGTGTTCACTCCTCATTTCAGAAAATAAAAAAAGTGTTCCAATGGAACACATATCAAACGGCGTCGCGCAGGGCGGCTTCTAAGCGGCGAATATGCCGCCAGATTGTCATGCGGTAGGTTTTTTCGTCATGCGCAATTTCGGCTACGGTTTTACCCTTGATGAAATATGCAATAAAGCAGCGGCGCTGTACAGCTGTCAGCTTGCCGCTGTGCAGCAGGCGCGCAGCTACACGAAAAGCAAAGCGAAGCTGTTCTTTTCGCAGCAGGCTTTCCAACGGCCCCAGTTCCGAGGATGCGATATGCTTCGTAGCTGTTTCAAATGTACGATCAGAAAGATAATTTTCTGCGCGTTTATCCGATAGATAGAAAGTGTGTAACAGTTCATCCGAAAGCTCTTTGATAATACGAAAATCTTCGGCGCTATGCTCCGGGTGGGCGCGCAGATATTCTGCCATTGTGATTTCCTTGGTCGTGCCATCTTCAAAGCAATAAATAATGCTGGTGCTATCTTTGTTGGCGTTCCATTCCTCTTTGCTTAACATATGTAAATTCGATACCTCCTACACAGCGGCAAGGGATTTTGGGTACAAAAAAAGAGCGTCGGAAAAAACCGATGCTCTTAAAAGTAGCTTCCTGCTATAAAGTTTTCTTAGGCTTTCGCCCAGTTTATATTGTAGCACAGATGGAGCGCACAAAACGCACAAATTACTTTTTCTTCGCTTTTTCTCACCCAAACTGAGTATGATATAAGAAGTATTATTATGAGAGTCTAAATGGAAGATGTTTAATTATTTTGTACCATTTTGCATAATACCATTTGTGCAGTACGCCTAATTTGCAAGGTGCCTGTTTTATACCCGCCCCATGAAAAAAGGTATATGGTAGGTAAAATTAAAAAATCCGGTCGAAAAACGACCGGAGATGCAAGAAAC
>OLVW01000849.1_pt1 | contig 28637 bp, 26 predicted proteins | sample 1673301 | NCBI WGS metagenome assembly OLVW01 (sample SAMEA3178941, study PRJEB25190) | human gut metagenome
GCGCGATTACTTTTGTATAACTATTGTGAATTAATAACAACACATGTAATAAAACGAATGAAAAACAATGCTTGCCTCATTATCTATCTGCTCCTGATTCAATGAAATAATTGTTTTACTTGCAACTTCACCATCGGGAGTACAGTGTCCCTGCTCAATAAATCTTTTCGGATCATTAGATTTGTTCCTTGTAAGTTTTGAAGGTGATTTCACAAACTTCTTGGCTCTTTCAATCTGGCGTTCTCTGATAATTACAATATTTGATGGAATAGGTAACGATAAGATGCTGTTCGAGATTGTTCTCATTAATCCATTTGTCTTTATAAAAAACCTTCCCATAATCAGCTCCTTCATCTAATTCACTTAGTTTATATTTTTTGTTACTGCCGGGAAGATGCCATCCATCATCTTCGAGACAGAAATTCCGTAAGAATCCTTTTAACTTTTTAATAGACTGTGTTGTAACAAATCTTCTGCCTTGGATACTGTTGAATTTTCTGTTGGCAGTCGAAGAAAGACCGGCATCCGTACATACGATAAAGTCAGAGGTTTCGAAGTCTTTAATAATCTTTTGCTCCAGAGGAGACATAGAAGGCTGCTCGTTTTGATTGCCATCAAAAACAGAGAATGCAAGTGGAATGCTATCCGCATCCATAAACATACCCATCTGAACAATAGGGTTAGGTCTGTGTTCTTTGGAAACACCATATTTTCTAAAATCATCTTCGTCTTCAACCTCAAAGTAGTAGTTGGTGCAGTCGTAATAAAGGACTTCTTTTTTTTGTTAATTACATTCTGGGAACTTTTGTAAAGTTCGGACTGGAAGAAGTCGTTTTCATTTGCAATAACCTCAAGAGCCCGGTACACCTGATGTAATTCGCATTTAGGCTGCTCAAGAAATCTTTGGGCACTTTCTAAAGAAGATAGATTGGAGCCGGGAGCAATGATTCTTGAGTGAAATAGCATTGAAAGAATGTCATTCAGGTCATAATCGAATTTATTTTTTTGAAATAGAGGTGCATATCTTATCAAGTCCAAGTGGATAATAAATATCCTGCAAGAAAAGATAGCCTGCATTGCATGAGTTACGGACATTTTTGTCAATAAGCATCGAAGAAGACAGCTTAAGAAGTATGCCCTTCTTAGCTTCTTTTTCTGCGATAGTAAGTTTTTTGCGTATTCCTTTGCCCATTCAATAGGATCTTGATCTCCACATCTCGCTTTGATTTCTTCAATATTACCTAAGCGTTCAACAGTTTTTGTTGTGGTTTTATTTCCTATGCGGATAGTTTTTTGGATATAGTAAGTTGGCGATTTTTTTGTTCCTGCACAAGTAAGTTTCATAAGCAACACCTCCATGTACTTATTACAACATAAATACGCACAAATAACCACAAGAAAAATGAATAAAATTTGACAAAAAAAATACAGGTTTTTCAAGGCCTGCAAAAAATCTCTCTTATTCAATTGTCAAATTACCGAGTGTTTAGCTTGACATTGCTTGTGCGTTATGATATATTATATGCATATTCTTTTTAGTTGTTTTGATTTTGTCCCTCTGAGAATGAGAAATGTAATGAAATTTTTTTGTATTCTTTTGGGGTGTTTCAGTTGTTGGATGATTTTCAATGTAATGGAAAATAGGATTAAAACATTAAAATTAATAGTGAACATGTGAAAAGAGGTATAGCTAAGGAGGAAGAGATGAAACTAGGAAAGAAGACAGTAGTAACCATAGGAGTATTATTATCTGCATTGTTATGTGTAAATATGATATTGTATACACCAGCATCAGCCGATGGGAATACGAAATTAAAGACATCAAAAAATGATATTAGTAGTGAAACGGTAAATATGCATCAAGGTGTTTCAATGTCATATGCACAGATTGTTCAAACATATTCTGATGAATATTCGGTATCTTTATATAGTGATAAGTGGAAGAAATTTAAATCACATGCGGAGATGGTTAAAAACTGTCAACTTGAAGATGAGAAAATACAGAGGATGTCAACAAATGAATTGTTTAATGTGGTAATGGCTTATCCGTTGTTAATAGATGTTTTTTTATATGATGATATTGATCAAGGGATTAAAAGTGTGTCGCAACAATATAATGGATTGCGTGAACTGTTAAAACGAGACGATTTGCAAGATGTATTATATCATAAATATTTGACCTATAGTAAAACAGAAGATGTAATTGATTATAATATATATACTGCTAATAGCATACAGAAGGCAATAACAGATAATCATATAAGCAAAAGAAATATATATATAGATTTCTTGAATGATAAAATACCACAGATAGAAAAAAGTATGTTAGATAATTACAAATATACGGATAAAGAAAGGCAGAAGATTATCAATAAGCAGGAATTATTGAATGATCAACAAAATGCTATAACTTTTGCTGCTGCACGTGCTGACGAGACTGTTATAGTCAAGACTCCTAAAGGGTCTAAAATTAAATGTAAAAGAAAAGCGTCTAATAAAAAAAATAGTACAAAAGATGTGGCCCAGCAAAAACTTGCATACCCACGTGCAACGTATGTTTCTACAGGGTATTCTAAGAATAATTGTCATGCATATGCATGGACAGGAAGACAAGACATATGGATGCAATCTCCAGTGCTGTATGTGTCAGATGGCAGTTATAAAGCCATTAAGGGACGCCCAAAGTCTAATGGACAAATAGCAGTATGGGGATCTTATACACACTCTGCCATTGTTACAAATTATGGAACACAGGATCCAACTGTGACATCAAAGTGGGGTGGTGGTCATATTTGGCGTTGTGGAGCAAGTTATTGTCCATATAATGGACCAATTTGCTATTATGGAAGATAAAGTATCACTTGAAATTACATATTATGTGTCTTATTAATAGGATTAAAGTATTAAAAAGTCCATTTTCATTATATATTTGTTTCGAGATTTGAACTATAATAGCTTGAAAAGTATGCACATCGCTGATAGATATTGTGGTTAAAGATTTCGAAAAATGATTTGTCAGATCATTTCAGACTATTTGATACTTTAATCTTAATAGGAATATAATGGAGTTTAGATGGTAAATTAGAAATAAATTAAGGAAGGGGCTAATATGAAACGAAGTCTTTTTGTAATGATTACAGTAGCAGCAATATGCTGTTTCGCAGGTTGTGCTCAAAAAGCCGAACACAAAACCGTCAAAGAGGAGAAGGCGGCATCAACTACTAGTGACACAACACAGTACAAATCGGAACCGAAGGGTGACATTGATGTATTAAAGAAAAGTTATCCGGACTGGATTAAAAATGGTGAGGTAAACTATCCATATACCTTGAAATCCCAAGAACTAAAAGAAGCAAAATCCTATAACGAACGGACGAAACTTGTAAATGTACCGCAGGAGATAACAGAGAGCTGCAGTACAGCAGAATTATTGCATTTGATTGAGGAATATCCTTTATTAGATTTGAGTTTGTATGATACGATGGACATTGCGGTGGAAAATTATCGGAACGTGAATACAGCGTTTGATGAATTTTTCCAGAGGGAAAATGGACCGAAGGAGGCCTTGAACGCATTGCAGCAGAATGCAAAAAATCTTTCTGCTATTAAAGACCCGGAAGTATATAAACGTACACTGGATGGAATGCAATTAGAGCTATATGTGGTGCTTTCTGCGCATGGCTATGAAAGTCTCGGAGCAAAGCAGGCAGCTAATGTGAAACAAATAGTTACACAGATGAAAGATGCGATAGAACAGGATCAAGCGAACGCATCCACTACAAAAATTGACATTGATAAGTTAATTACCGACAAAAGGTGGACAAAGGAATTATCATAAATGCCGAATGGACCGTTATGTCCCATTGATTTCTGCGGCTACTCATGCTATGATTATTGATACTGGTGCAATGGAACGTAGTATTCGCTGTACGAGCCGGATGGACAAAGCGTGTCTGTCCAAATAGATTTGGAAAAGAGGTTGCATATGTACTACATACTGAATCAGATCATGAATCCGAATCAGATCGCAATGATCGGAGTATTGGTAGCGTTTATTTTGACATTTTTGGGATTGAAATTCCCATTTTCTTTTTTGCCGGTGGATCATGGACGTGAATTTGCCGTTAATGGTGCGTTATCTAAGGGAAAGACCCGTGGCGTTGGTTTGACCTTTGTATGCAGTTTTATTATTAGCTGTGTTTTGTTTATGCCAATGGACAAAGAGTATATTATTTATTGCATTCTTTTGTTTGCAATGATGCTCAGTGGTTATTTGGATGATGCGGCTAAGACACCTTGGAGTGACTATAAGAAAGGCGCGATAGATCTCGTGCTTTCGATCATGACCGTAGTGACGTTCCTTAATTTTAACCCATCGGTATTGCATATTGGTTCTGCGAAGTTTGCACTGCCAATGCCGGTATACTTCATTTTGGCGATTATTTTGCTGTGGGTGTCCATTAATGTGACGAACTGTTCTGATGGAGTGGACGGGCTGTGTGGCAGCTTGTGCTGTGTTGTTATCGCAGCATTTGCCGTACTTTTCCCGCAGGCACTTGGAAACTATGTGATCGCTGCTCTGCTTTTTGCAGCAACACTTTTAGCGTACCTTTGCTTTAATTCAAAGCCGAGTACAATGTTAATGGGAGATGCCGGATCGAGAGCACTCGGATTCTTCATAGCCGTGCTTGCGATGAAGAGTGGTCATCCGTTGATCTACATTTTGTTGGCGTTAGTGCTCATTATTGATGGTGGTCTTGGTTTGGTCAAAATCTTTTTGCTTCGTTTCTTAAAGATTCATGTGTTAAAAAACACACTGACACCAATTCATGATCATGTCCGCAAAAATAAAGATTGGTCAGATACACAGGTTGTATTCCGTTTTGTGATCATGCAGGTTATGTGTGTTGTGGCAGCATATGTGTTGCTGACGTTACTTGGTTAATAAATGCGCTCGGATGCGAGTTCGATGATAGGATACCGTTTTGTTTCGCCATGCTTGTTCTCGGCTTTGATATAGCCGCGTTCCAAGTCTTCCGGCAGATAAAACGGTATTATTTTTTCGGAAAAGGATAGCTCCAGTTCTTCGCAGACAGAGCGGTATCTTTCCTTTTCCAAAGTAAGTAATGCGGTATCGGGATCCAGCCAAAATACAAATTCCTGATTTTGTAAACGTGAGGAGATGAGGTCGTGCAGCAAAGAGATGATCTCTTCTCCCTTTTTGGTGCCATATTTTTTACAATAAACGCGATAGGACTTGTGCTTCGCAAAGTGCATTACGACAACGCGGTATTCCTTGGGGAGATCGACGGGAGTTGTTCTTTTTTCTTTCTTGCTCATAAATATTACCTAACCTTTCTGTGCTTTCTGTTATTAATAGTATAGACAACTGAGAACATACGCAATCAAGCCTAATAGAAATCACTGTAAAAGGTTTGTAAAACTTGCTATTATTCTCTATTTGGGCTAAAATTAGCCTTATGCGACCATGGTTTGAAAGCTGGGAGGAAATAAATGTTGTACATTTTTATGGCGTTATATGCCGAGGCAGCACCGTTCATTGCACAGATGAAATTGAAACGTGTGAATGACAGTGGAAAATTTGTGCTTTATCAGGATGAAGCCGGGGAGGCGATATTGGCGGTTACAGGCCCGGGCAAAGTAGAAGCGGCGGTGGCGGTAAGTTATGTGTGTGCTAAATATGGGACAGACGAATCGACATTTATATTGAATATAGGAAGTGCGGCGGGAGCGCCAAACTGTTCTGATGAGCATGTGCAATCGGCCGAGCGATCAGAGCTGATCGGGCAATGGTTTATTGGAAATCAATTGGTGGATGGCGATACAAAACGTACATACTATCCGGATATTTTATATCGTCACCCATTTGCAGAAGAGGGAATTGAAACGGTCAGCATAGTGCGTAGACCCGACGAAATGAAGCAAATGATTCGTATGGATGCGTCTGTGAATGGTGGACAGAAGAGAGGATCCTCATTAAAAATCAGGTTGTGTGATATGGAGGCAGTTGGCGTATATCAGGCCGCTGTCCGGTTTGTGGGACAGCACCAGATGGCTTTCTTAAAAGTAGTATCAGATGCCGGTGTTGATAAGCGTATGACGGCAGAGGATTTACAGCACTTCTTTGCGGACAGTGCAGAGAAAATATGTACGTGGATAGAAGATGTGCGTACACTTAGCCGTTCTTGGAAAGTGGAAAAGGTTGGCGCGAAAGAGCAAGAAATTTTGCAATTGCTATGTGATCAGACACATGCTTCCGTGACGATGCGTTTACAGATGGAACAATTGCTGCGATATTGTACACTGGCAAATATTCCGTACGAGGAAATGATCCGTGGCGATCTGGCAGAGCAAACGCTTTGCTGTCGTGACCGCAAAGAAGGGAAGGCGTATTTTGAACAGCTCAAAGAACGATTGTTATATCAATAACATGCAGTCGATACCTGCATGTGAGCCGACAGGGCACAATCATGATCCGATTGTCAGGGAAACGGGACAGTCGACTATGTTTTCACATATTTACGTAGAAGCCGCAGTTAGAAATCATCCGCGCACACAGAGGATATTACAACAGTTTTTGAAGGCGCAGGTGATTTCCATCACACATTATAAAGATGTATTTTGCCGCAAAGGGCAGCAGGTGCATTTACAGCATGGGTCCAAAGCGCTGATCATTGCTCGCAAAGATGGACAGTTATTGTATGAGGGTGCGGAGGTGTGTCAGAGTTTTGGTAACGAATATTTTTATTATACGTCCTGCGTGATGAACTGTATTTATGATTGCGAATACTGCTATTTGAAAGGAATGTATCCAAGCGGTAATTTGGTGATATTTATAAATATTGAGGATATTTTCGCGGAATTGGAAACGTTGCTTGCTAAGCATCCGGTGTATTTATGTGTTTCGTACGATACGGATTTGCTGGCACTTGAGAATATTGCCGGTTTTGTGAAAAAATGGGCAGAGTTTACGGTGGAGCATCCGAAGCTTCGGATTGAAATTCGTACAAAGTGTGCACGGACAGATTTGTGGAAGGAGCTGCCGGTCTGTGATCGAGTGATCTATGCGTTTACGTTATCACCGGAAGAAATCACCGCTTGTTATGAGCACGGAACGCCGACGTTAGCTGCACGTGTTGCAAGTGTAAAATTGGCGGGAAAAATGGGTCATCCGGTGCGGTTGTGCTTTGATCCGATGATCTATTATCCACATTATAAAGAAGTGTATCGCAGGATGCTTGGTGAAGTATTTGCGCAAATAGATACAGATCATATTGTAGATGTCAGTATGGGATCGTTTCGTATCTCCAAAGATTATCTTAAAAATATGCGACGTCATGATGTGCTTTCGCCGGTGGTACAGTTTCCTTATGAAAATATAGACGGTGTGTACCAATATCCGGACAAGCTTCGACAGGAAATGGAAGGATTTTTGCATAAAGAGTTGTGTAAATACGTGGAAGAAGAGCATATTTTTTGCTGGGATCAGATATAAACGGAAAGGATGAAAAGATATGTATACATTTGACAGCAGAGTTCGTTATAGCGAGACGGATGAGAACGGAAATTTGTCGTTGGAAAGCTTGATTGATTATATGCAGGATTGTACCAATTTTCAGTCGGAGGATTTGGGAGTTGGCTTAGAGTACCATCGACAAAAGAATATAATGTGGGTGCTTAATTTTTGGCAGATCGTGATCGATGAATATCCGGCGATGGGTGAGAATATTACGGTGGGAACGCAGGCTTTTGGCTTTGAAAAGATGTTTGGTCATCGTAATTTTTTGATAACGCATCAGGGGGAGCCGGAGCATCGTATCGCAATTGCCAATTCTTTGTGGGTGCTGATGGATCTGAAAAAGGGGCGCCCGATGATCGTAACGCCGGAAATTGGGGATGTATATGGTATACATGAACCACTCCCGATGGATTATGCATCACGTAAGATTAAAGTTCCAAAAGATGGCGGAAAAGAGTGTGACCCGTTTTTGGTACAGGAGTATCATTTAGATACGAATCACCATATGAACAATGGGCAGTATGTGCGTATGGCGCGTGCGGCTTTGGAACGGGAGATCACGGTGCGAGAGCTGCGTGTCGAATACCGCAAACAGGCGATGCTTGGAGATCAGATCACGCCGGTGATCTATGAGACAGAGGAATACTGTATGGTGTCATTGAATGGCGAGGACGGGAAACCTTATGCAGTTGTGCAGCTTTTTGAACGGTAAAAAGATAAGGCACAGCGACGAGAAAAACGATAAAGCGCAGTGATGAGAAAAATGATAAGGCGCAGCGATGAGAAATATGGAGGCATACGAATGAAGGAATGGAAATGTGGTATTCGGGATGGAATCCCGATTGCTTTAGGATATGTTTCGGTGAGTTTTACCTTTGGACTGATGGCAGTACAGGCAGGACTTAGCTGGTGGCAGGCAGTATTGATCTCGCTGTTGAATGTAACGTCGGCGGGACAGTTTATGGGATTAGATATTATGGTAGCAGGGGGGGCTTATGTAGAAATGGCATTGGCACAGCTTGTCATCAATTTGCGTTATGCGTTAATGTCCATTTCGCTATCCCAAAAAGTGGACAGCAATTTTAAGACGGGAAGTAGATTGTTTTATGGATTTTTTATGACCGACGAAATATTTGGTGTGGCAGCAAGCAGAAAAGGTGAAGTACACCGCAGCTATTTTGGTGGACTTGTCACATTGCCGGTGATCGGCTGGGTGTTTGGAACGTTTGCCGGGGCAGTGTTAGGTGGCGTGCTGCCTCCTCTATTGCAGTCGGCGATGGGAATTGCTATTTACGGAATGTTTTTGGCGATCATCATCCCACAGGCGAGAGATGATCTGCGTTATTTGCGGGTTATTGTGATCGCGGTAGTGCTTAGCTGCTGTTTCCGATATATGCCGGTGTTTGATCAGGTGTCTTCCGGATTTGCAATTATAATTTGTGCTGTAGTGGCATCTGCAATAGGTGCTGTTTTGTATCCGATCGATGAGGAAGGAGGCGAGGAAGCATGAGAGATATTCCAATGCATTATTTTTGGATGTCATTGCTCGTGATGGCAGGAGTTACTTATTTGATCCGTGCAGTTCCATTTACGTTGTGCCGTAAAAAAGTAGAGAATCGTTTTGTGAAGTCTTTTCTCGCATACGTTCCTTATGCGGTGCTGGGGGCAATGACATTTCCGGCTATTATTTATTCAGCGGATAAGATTGTAGCCGGTGTGGCAGGTACGGTTGTGGCGCTAATCATGGCATATCGGCGAAGAAGTCTGCTTACTGTAGCGCTGGCGGCGTGTGCGGCGGCGTTCTTGGTGCTGCTCATTGTGTGATATGAAAAAAGCAGTCGATCATAAATGAAAGACTGCTTTAAATCATATCCTTTATTGCTTTGTGTGAAGATTTAACTGATTGTCTATGTCCCGTCCGGCATACATTACTCTAAGTATTGTTACAACCTTTTTATTGCTATCTGGAATATAAAGTACCACATAATTGTCTACTGGTAATACACGAAGTCCACGACTTTTCCACGGTTCGTTTTCATATTTTCGATAACGCTCTGGCATCGTATCCAGATTTAATATCTGTTCCTCAAGACGGTCAAGTTGTCCGCTTGCATTTTCTGGCGATTGTAATTCAAAAGCAATATATTCAAAAATTCCTCTCAAATCACTGTCAGCCTGTTTGGATACTTCTACTTCATATATCATAAGCCATAATCCTTGCGAATGTCAGCAAAGGCTTTCTTCGCATTTTTTGTCCGTCCAGCCTGCATATCCGCATATCCTTTCTCCAATTCTTCATTGAACTCTGCTTCTGATAATGTGCTGATATCAACAGGTCTGTCAGATGGTATTTTTACTTCAAACGGAAGTCCTCTCTGTAAGATAATCTGTTTATAAAACATATTGATAGCACTGGAAGCAGGGATACCAAGTGTAGACAGGATACTTTCTGCTTTTTCTTTGACATCTGGTTCAATCCTTGCATATAAATTTGCTGATTTTGTAGCCATATAAAACATCTCCTTTCGTGAGTAGTATTTCCATCTATCTTTATTATATGCAAATGTCCGCACAATAGCAATACTAATCATCACTTAAAAGCATTATGATGAAAGAACCTGTGCCGGAATACAGCAATTAGTACGATGATGCCTATTAAGATTCCTGCTGCAATGACATAAAGGAGAGTATAGGATTTTCGGTAGGGAAGGGCTATACTCCCAACGGTATTAGAATCGAGATGATTTCATCTTCTTTGGGCGGCCAAATTGCCTTTCTCTGATCGTTATCTGTTTCTGATACCCATTCAAAAGAGTTTGCTTTTGGTGCCAAAGATGCCACACCATGTTCGCCATTAGCGGTTTTATAGGGGACTTGCCATCCATAGGAACTCAAAATTATTTTATCAAAATTTTTATTTTGTTTATAGTATTCGGAAATTAAAAAATACTCTGTAGAAGACAGCGTATATGCTGTGCTATATTGATATTCTTCTCGTCCGAGGCAAGTTTCTGCGTCTGAAATGGTCTCTGTTTTGGAGCTTCCTTCTTGATTGGCCTTTTTTTCTTTTTCTAGTACAATTTTAATTTTATTCAAATCGTTTCTTTGCACCTTTTTCTTGTTTGCAAAAATATTCTTTACTTGTTGCCGGATGGATTCGCTGGCAGAAACAGGTACGCTATTATTTAATACAAATAGTGATATCACTAATATAAAACATAATCTTTTCATGACTTGTACATTCCTTTCCTAATAACTTTTCACGCATTATATTGTGGCAGCAAAGTTACTTTAGAACAATTTTCCTCAAATTCCTCTTAAATTATATTACCACCTTTTCGGAAAAAACCGCCATGGAAGTTTGAACTGTGTATGTATTTTTCGCATGCTCTCCGCATAAGATGAAACAGACTTATCCAGTGGGAGGACGACGAGATGGATGACAAGATAGAGGAGATACTTGCGCAGTATCCGGTACAGATTGAGAGCAGAAAAAGAATTCGTGGGGCAATTCTGCTGGAGACCAGAGAAGGGCAGTATTTACTGCGAGAATATAATGGCTCTGCCAGCCGCCTTGAGCGGGAAGAACGCATCAAGGAGAGTTTGATGAGTCATGGCTATCGTAAAGTGGACAAAGCGCTGGCTAATAAACAAGGGGAACTGTTGACACGTGATGGTTCGGGAAATATTTGGCTTATGAAGCGTTGGTTTGCCGGGAGGGAGTGCGATCTAAAAGACGCAAAACAGGTGTGCAGAGCAATGTCTCATTTGGCGATGCTGCATTTATGGATGAGTGAGCAGCAGGAGGTGGATGTTCGCACACAGCAAACCGAAAATGCGGAGAAGTTGACACCTAGCGGCAGGGAGGTAATTTTCGATAGTGGGGAATTGGCATCTAGCGACAGGGAAACGGATCTTGGCGGGGAGGAATTGCAGGCGGCGGAAGTGACAGCGTTTACGCCGATTGATTTTTTTGGACGACGCAACCGGGAATTAAAACGTGTACATACATATATTCGCAAAAAAAGAAGAAAGAATGAAATGGAACTTGCGCTTTTAGATGCATTTGCCCATTACTATGAGCAGGGCTGCGAGGCAGAGCAGTTGGAGACTGCAGAGCATAACTATGATTATTTGCAGCGGGAAGCGGTAGAACAAGGCAAGCTGATGCATGGAAGCTATAATTATCACAATATTGTATTTCAAGGACGGGAGGTGGTCACCTCCAACTTTGAGAACGCCAAAGTGGGTATACAGATTATGGATTTATATGGATTCCTGCGCAAAACCATGGAGAAAAATGGATGGAAACAGGATCTGGGACGCCGCATGATCGCTTCTTATGAGGAAAAACGTCCGCTGTCGGAGGAGGAGAGGCATTTGTTGTATACACTGCTTCTGTATCCGGAGAAGTATTGGAAGCAGTGTAACTTCTATTATAATGGGAAAAAATCATGGATGTCGTCAAAAAGTTATGAGAAACTGTTGCGCATACGCGGGCAGGAAGAGGGGCGGATTCAGTTTCTGGAAATGATAAAAGATGTTTTATTTTAGTGCTCATTTTGTCTGTGCTCTTTGAGGAGATTTTTCCTGTGATGCGACAGAATAAGGAATATTACAGATATAAACACGAGTAATATTCCAATGGCTGCAAAGAAGAGTTGCAGAGATTTACTCACGTTATGTTGCGGTTTCTGTTTCAACGAGGATTGCATTTTTGTCGGGGCGTGTGTCTTAGCTGCGGGTGTTGCCGTGGAGAATGACAACGCTCCGAAATTTTTTAAGTGATCTGCAATGTACTGTATCTTTGCATCGTAGGTCTTCTTGGCAAAGCTTTTTTCCTCGTTTGTGTAAGAGATGTCACCTTGCCCCTCTATATAGGCGAGTGTGTTTTTGGCATTCTCGATCATAACAACGTCACCACATTCACCGACGCCAAGTACGTAAAATATAGCAGGGGTATCCGCTTTTGACATCTTATTTAAGGCGTCGGTTTGTTCGCTTTGCCCTTCTATGGACATCTGCCAGTCCCCATTTTCTTGAGATAAGGAAAAGATACCGATGATATTATGTTTATAATAAAGTGGGTAATTTACGGCAGCGTCTTGGGTGTTTTTCTTTACATCAAAATAAAAGAACGGATCACCGGTCGTTATGGATGCTGCAGAAATACGGGAATTTTTATAATCGTCTTCTAATAATAGAGGGATCCAGTCATTGATTTCCTGTTTCATCTTGTTTTTGGCATAGTGATTTAGCGTGTGACGGATTGTTTGGTACGCTGAGCGGTAGGAAGAGCCGGAGTCTGTTGCTTGGGCAGCAGCAAATTTGGGCAAATAAAATAAGCTTCCGGCCAGCAATATAATACTAATCTGTAATAATAGCTTCTTTGTCATCATGATCGTATACCCCCTTCTTAAGTCATGAATTTTATGGTTTCTAATATCATACATCCATTAGTCTTTTGATCAAACTCGCAAATCCGCTCTTGCAGAGCTTATTCGCTTGATTCAAAAGCTTATTTGCTTGTTATATTTATATTACCATTTGTGCTGCAAAAACCGCCGCATTATGTGAGGGCTCTGTCGGAGTTTGCAGATTTGCATTTTTTGGCGATTCAAAGTTCAAATGGTGTATGTTAATTGCGCGTAAGGACTTTTATTTTGGGCATCTCTGTGGTAATATAGACATTGCGGGTAAAATTGGATGGAGTGATTATCATGCTTAACGGTCTATACATCACAGGCCGTGAGTGCATGGAAGATTGCGTAAAAAGAAACACAGATGGAGGAGCAATTGAAGAACAGTAAGAAAATATTGCTTTTGATGATGTGTTTGCTGTGTGTATGCATGCTGACAGCGTGTACCGTGAAACATCGTCGACAGCGTAACAGTGTTTCTGCGACAGGATCGCCGGTGAACACGAAGACGTTGACCGGAGTGGTGACCGGACAGGATGTAGAGAAACAGAATATTACCGTGCGAGAGCTTGATAGCAATCTGGAATCGGTACTGTATTACGACTCTACCGCAGCGGTAACCAACAAATTTGGAGAGACGATCACGGCAGAGCAAATAACAACGGGCGAGATTTTGGAGTTGGCATATCGTACTTCAGATACACTGCTGGTGTCGGCGGCGGTACCGGAGGATGTATGGGAGTATGACGAAGTGGATTCCTTTTCTTTTCGGGCAGAAGAGAATATGATGCGTTTTGCCGATAAAAAATATCAATACTCAGCAAATACGTATATTTCATCGTCCGGGCAGCAGATTGCACTTGCAGAGCTTAATCAAGAAGATACGTTGACGGTGCGGGGCGTAGGCATCCATGTCTATTCTATTACACGAACAGCGGGGCATGGTTATGTTCGGCTGACCGGATATGAGGACTTTACAGGCGGCATGGTTGAGGTTGGTAACCGTATTATTCTGCCGATCGCAGATAATATGTTGATCACGGCACCGGCAGGCATTTACCGTGTAACTTTGTGCAAGGGAGTGTCGATTGCCAGCAAGACAGCGACGGTGCAGCAGGATCAGACGGTAACCGTTGATTTTTCGGATTATGTGTCTACGGCGAAAGATATTGGAACGGTTACGTTTGATATTGAGCCGGAAGGGGCAGACTTGACGATCAACGGGACAACGGTTGACTATTCGCAGCCGGTTGCATTAAACTATGGAGAGTATAAGATCACAGTTGCCATGACAGGGTACGAAACCTATAGTGGTACGCTGGATGTTGAAGATGCATCGGTACCGGTGCATATTGATCTGATCGAGGAGCAGGCGACGGTAAATAACAGTGCGACAGCGACACCTGCGGCAAGTGCGGCGGGAGATAACAACAGCCCTTCAGGCTCGACAACGAGCGATTCGTCAAGCAGTTCATCGACAGACAGCAGTGCGGCGTCCAAGAAAGTGGACAGTTCGCATACGATCACGGTAACGGCACCGCGAGGTGTTGAAGTATATTTAGATAATGTGTATAAAGGGTTGGCACCATGCAAATTCAAGAAGGTGATAGGCTCGCAGACAGTAACTTTGAGCCAGACCGGGTATGTGACGAAAAGTTATTCGATTGATATTTTGGATGATGATGAGGATGTCACGTTGAAGTTTGCAGACTTGGTGAAAGAAACCAGTAGTCGATAAGGGTAGGGAAAGGAACAGGTAAGAACAAGGCACAAGCAGGAGGATGTAAGCAATGGATTACAAGAAGATTTATGAAGCATGGTTGGCAAATCCTTATTTTGATGAGGAGACAAAGGCTGAGCTAAAAGCAATCGCAAACGATGATGGAGAGATCAAGGAGCGTTTTTACAAGGATCTTGAGTTTGGTACTGCCGGACTTCGTGGAGTGATCGGTGCAGGCACGAATCGCATGAATATTTATACGGTGCGTAAAGCAACGCAGGGGCTTGCAAACTATATCAACAAAGCAGGTAAGGCAGCACAAGGTGTTGCAATTGCTTTTGATTCCCGTCATATGTCACCGGAATTTGCAGATGAGGCGGCACTTTGCCTGGCAGCAAATGGGATTAAGGCGTATGTGTTTGAATCTCTTCGTCCAACACCAGAGCTTTCCTATGCAGTGCGTGAATTGAAGTGCGTTGCCGGTATCAACATTACAGCAAGTCATAATCCGCCAGAGTATAATGGTTACAAGGTATATTGGGAAGATGGTGCACAGATCACACCACCTCATGATACAGGAATTATGGATGAAGTTAAGGCTGTTACAGATTATGCGACAGTAAAGACGATGGACAAGTCCGATGCAGTGGCAAAGGGATTGTACGAGCAGATCGGTGCTGCTATCGACGACAAATATATTGAAGAGTTAAAGAAACAGGTTATTCATTGGGATAGCATCAAAGAGGTCGGTAAAGATCTTAAGATCGTATATACACCACTTCATGGAACCGGTAATATCCCGGCAAGACGTGTATTGAAAGAGATCGGTTTTGAGAATGTATATGTTGTTCCGGAGCAGGAACTTCCGGATGGAGATTTCCCAACGGTAAGTTATCCAAATCCAGAGGCAGCAGAAGCATTTGAGCTTGCACTGAAACTGGCGAAAGAGAAAGATGCAGATCTTGTATTGGCAACAGATCCGGATGCAGACCGTTTGGGCGTTTATGTCAAGGATACCAAGAGCGGAGAGTACATTACTCTGACCGGTAATATGTCAGGCTGCCTGCTTGCAGATTATGAGATTTCTCAGAAGAAGGAGACAAAGGGTCTTCCTGCAGATGGCAAATTGATCAAAACGATCGTTACTTCGAATCTTGCGGATGCGATTGCAGAATACTATGGCGTTGGTTTGATCGAAGTATTGACCGGATTTAAATATATCGGACAGCAGATTCTCGGCTTTGAGACAACCGGTAAAGGTGAGTATCTGTTTGGTTTTGAGGAAAGCTATGGCTGCCTGATCGGAACACATGCGCGTGACAAAGATGCGATCGTTGCTACGATGGCTCTTTGCGAGGCTGCAGCATATTACAAGACCAAAAACATGACTTTGTGGGATGCTATGCTTGCCATGTATGAGCGTTACGGATACTACAAAGACGGTGTGAAGGCTGTGACAATGAAGGGTATCGAAGGACTGGAGAAGATTCAGGAGATCATGAATGAGCTTCGCACGAATCCACCAAAAGAGTTCTGTGGATACAAGGTAGAGTCTTTCCGTGATTATCAGGCAGATACGATCACAGACATTGCGAGCGGAGAGGTTAAGCCTACCGGCCTGCCAAAGTCGAATGTACTGTATTTTGATATGAGCGACAAGGTATGGATGTGTGTACGTCCATCCGGTACAGAACCAAAGATCAAGTTCTACTTTGGTGTAGTTGGAGAGTCTCTGGAAGATGCAGACAAGAAGTCGGAAGAGATGGCAAAAGCAGTAGATGCATTAGTGGCTTCTCTGTAAAAATGTAAGAATTAAGGAATACAAATGCCTCCTGGCGCATATAATCACAAGGGTATGTATTACGTGATGATATGCAAAGGAGGTATTTTTGGTGTCGGGAATTGTCAGTATTCACAACCGTTTGTATACATATTATGACTTAGAGCGTGATCTGCAGGAGCTTGCCATCTGCTATCCGGATTCCACGGAATTGACTTCGCTTGGTCAAACATTAGATCACCGGCAGATATATTGCTTGCGGCTACATGGAACAAAAGGTTTCACAAAGCATGCCGTGGTATTTCAGGCGGCAATGCATGCAAGGGAGTGGAAAAATGCGCAGCTCTTGATGATGATGGCAGAACGTTTTCTTCGCTGTTATGGGGAGGATATTCTTTGGGAGGGGATTCCATATCGGCAATTGCTGCGGCATTATGATGTCTATATATTGCCGATGGTCAATCCGGATGGCGTTCAGATCAGCCAATTTGGCTCCGAAGGCATTATCGATCCGGTGCTTCGGCAGGAATTACAGGAAAAGATCGCGACACAGAGAGAGGCAAGACGCTGGAAAGGAAATGCGAAGGGAGTTGATCTCAACCGTATTTTTACGGAAGAAGCGTTAGATCAGCCGGAAAGTATCGTGCTGCGTGATCTCGTCAACGCAGTATCACCGCAGTTAACAATAAATTATCATTCTACCGGACAGGTTATTTTTTACCGACAGTTTTTTACGGCATTAGAATACATGAGCAGACGCACCGGATATCCCCTTGTGTTAGAGACCGGAAAGCCCGTTGGATCATTTGGAGATTATCTGACAGAGCAGGGTAAAAAATGGTGTACGATCGAGACGGGAGCGTGGGAAGCACCGGTGGGACATATGCAGATCTATGCTTGGTGGATGCGTCAGAAAAGCCTGCTTCCGCTTGTTCTTGCATCGCTTTTATGCTAAAATGGAAATACTAAAATTGCCTTTGAATGACCGATGGTCATTCCCGGGAAAATACAAATTATGGGGGAAGACGTATGCAGGAAAAAATGGATCAGTGGATCAACTGGGTGGAGTATGATGAGCTGCTAGCCGGTCATCATAATGCACCGCATAATTTATTGGGTTTACATGAATTTGGCAAAGGACAGGTGTTTACGGTATATCGTCCGGAAGCGCAGAAGATTACTGTGACGGACAAGAATGGCAAGCACGCATTAGAACTGGAAGAGATACAGGAAGGCAGTGGATTTTTTGGAAAATACGTGCCGGATCATAAGTACAAAAAACCGTATCTTTTACATATTCAATATGGAGAAAATGATATTGTAACGACAGCGGATCCATATTCATTTGATCCGCAGCTTTCGAATGATGATCTGTATTTATTTGCGGAGGGAAATCACTATAATATTTATGAAAAATTAGGCGCACATCCTCGGACGATCGATGGCGTAAAGGGTGTGTATTTTGCCGTTTGGGCACCACATGCAAGAGCGGTCAGTGTTGTGGGCGATTTTAATATGTGGGATGGCAGACTGCATTTGATGCGTACGTTAAATGTGTCCGGTATCTATGAGATTTTTATTCCGGGTGTAAAGACCGGGGCTGTGTATAAATACCAGATATTAACTCGTACCGGAGAGGTCTTGATGAAGTCAGATCCGTATGCTAATTGCGCTGAGCTGCGTCCAAATAATGCCTCTGTCGTGGCGGATCTGAATGTATATCATTGGAACGATCACCGCTGGATGCATGACCGCGCTAAGGAGACCAGACAGTCTCTGGGGCAGAAGCCGATGGCGATCTATGAGATGCATTTGGGCTCTTGGAAAAAACGCGTGGAAGATGATGATAATGGATTTTTCTCCTATCGAGAGCTTGCGCCAATGATCGCGAAGTATGTCCGTGAAATGGGATATACACATGTTGAATTGATGCCTGTAATGGAACATCCTTTAGATGCTTCATGGGGATATCAAACTACAGGGTATTATTCAGTAACAAGTAGATATGGAAATGCTGATGATTTTAAGTATTTAATAGATTGCTTACACAAAGAAAATATAGGAGTAATATTAGATTGGGTTCCAGGACATTTTTGTAAAGATATTCATGGATTATACAAATTTGACGGAACCTCAACTTATGAGTATAAAGATGAGTGGAAGGCTAATAACGCAGGCTGGGGAACATATAATTTTGATTTAGGTAAACCAGAAGTAAAAAGTTTTCTTATATCAAATGCAGTATATTGGCTACATGAATATCATATAGATGGATTAAGGGTAGATGCAGTATCAAATATTCTTTATTTAGATTATGGTAGACAAGGTGGAGAATGGTTTCCAAATAAATATGGTGGAAATGGTAATTTAGAAGCTATTGAATTCTTAAGAGAGCTTAATAGTGCTGTGAAAAAAGAATTTCCTACAGTTATGATGATTGCTGAGGAATCTACAGCATGGCCTAAAATATCGCAACCTGTTGAATATGATGGATTAGGTTTTGACTTTAAATGGAACATGGGATGGATGAATGATACATTGGAATATATGAAAGAAGATCCACTGTATAGAAAGTATCATCATGGAAAAATGACTTTTTCTATGGACTATAATTACTCAGAACATTTCATATTATCAATATCACATGATGAAGTTGTTCACGGAAAAGGATCTTTCCTAAATAAAATGTGGGGAGATTATTGGAATAAATTTGCTCAATTAAGATTATATATAGCACATATGATAGGTCATCCTGGTAAAAAATTAATGTTCATGGGTACTGAATTAGCAGAATTCATTGAATGGAGATTTTATGAAGGTTTAGAGTGGGATTTAGTTGATAAATATGAAACTCATAAGAAAACCCAAAATTACATTAAAACCATTAATCAATTTTATAAAGATCATCCAGCATTATGGAAGTATGATTATAATCAAAAAGGTTATGAATGGATAGATGCTAGAAATGCAGATGAAAGTATTTTTGCATTCATGAGAAAAACAGATAATAAGAAGGAAACCTTAATATTTATTTGTAATTATACTCCAATGGCATACTATAGCCATCGTATTGGTGTGCCTTACTTAGGCGAATATGAAGTAGTATTTGATACTGATAGCATTGATTTTGGAGGTTCTGGCTTTATTCATACACAAAGACCAGCTGTTTCAAAAGAAGAAAAAGAAATTGCTGCTACAGAAAATGATAATCAGATTGATGATGAAATTAAAGATTGTAATTTAGAAACAAATACAGAAGTAGAAACAGAAACAGGTACAAATAATGAAGCAGAAGAGACTATAGAAGAGTTAGACATTAATATGGATCAACCTTTAATAGCGGAAGAAATTCCTTATAATGATCAACCATATTCTATAAATATAAAGATTCCACCAATGGCTGCTATTGTTTTAAAAGTAAATAATATTAGTGATGGTAGTAAGGAGTGTAGGTAAATGAAGGTTTTATTTGTTGCTTCTGAGGCTAGTCCTTTTATTAAAACAGGGGGATTAGGCGATGTAATGGGTGCATTACCACCAGCTTTAAAAAGACTTGGTTTAGATGTGAAAGTAGTGTTACCAAAGTATAAAAATATGAAATATGAATTTCAACAAAAGTTGCAATTCATAAAATGGTTTACTGTTAAAGTTGGTTGGAGAAATCAATATTGCGGTGTAAGCCAATGTGAATATAATGGTGTCACTTACTATTTTTTAGATAATGAATATTATTTCGGCAGAGATGGATTATATGGATTCTATGATGATGCTGAAAGATTTGCTTTCTTTGATAGGGCAGTAATGAAATTCATAAAGGAAATTAATTGGCAGCCAGATATTATTAATTGTAATGATTGGCAAACTGGTATGGTTCCTGTACTTCATAAGTTTGAGTATATTAGGGATCCATTCTACTCAAATATAAAGACTATATTCTCAATTCATAATTTACTTTTCCAAGGTACTTATTCACCAGAGATATTGCCAGAATTATTTGGATATGATTTAGAACCATATTACAATGGAAGTTTGAAAATTGATAGAGGCGTAAGTTTTATTAAAGGTGGAATTAATTATTCTGATCAAGTTACAACAGTTAGTAGAAGTTATGCAGAGGAAATAAAGAGTAGTGAGTATGGCGAAAAACTTGATGGTTTGTTAAGAAGTCGTAGTTGTTATTTAAAAGGTATAGTAAATGGTATTGATTATGCAGAATATAATCCAAGTACAGATTCTCATATTTATAGAAATTATAATAAAAAGTGTTTAGATAATAAGCTTGAAAATAAGCTTATGTTACAAAGGCAATTAGGGTTACCTCAAAGAGCAGATGTACCTATGATTGGTTTAGTATCAAGATTAACACACCAAAAAGGGTGTGACCTTATTATAAATATAATAGATAGACTATTACAAAAAGATATTCAATTTGTAATTTTAGGTACAGGAGATTATCTATACGAAGAAACATTTAGGAATCTTCAATATAGATATCCTGATAAGGTATCAGCTAATATAAGATTCGATGATGGATTAGCTCATATGATCTATGCTTCAGCTGATATGTTTATGATGCCATCATTATTTGAGCCTTGTGGATTAGGTCAACTTATAGCATTAAGATATGGTACAGTTCCTATTGTAAGAGAAACAGGGGGCTTAAAAGATACTGTAGTCCCTTATAATCAATATAATGGTGTAGGAAATGGATTTGGATTTAAAAACTATAGTTCAAATGATTTAATGTATGTAACAGAATATGCTTTAGAATTATTTAGAAATAAAGGTGTTTGGAGACATATTGTGGAACAAGCGATGGATTCTGATAATAGTTGGGATAAGGCAGCTAGAGAATATGCCTGGTTGTATGAAGGAGTAAAAAATAGGCATTAATTATAGCAAGCTATTAGGAGGTAATACATGCTATCAATTGATAAAAACTCTTTTAAACGTGATTATGAAAATAAGTTTGTTCAATTACATGGAAAAGAATTAAAAGAAGGTACAAACCAACAAAAATATGAGGCTTTAGGAAGCTTAGTAAAAGATTACGTAACAAACATGTGGATTGAAACAAATAAGGAATATAAGGAAGAAGAATTAAAGCAGGTTTATTATTTTTCTATGGAGTTTCTCTTAGGAAAATTATTAGAGGACTATTTATTAAATTTAGGAATACATGATATATGTAAGGAAGCATTAGAAGAGTTAAATATAGATTTAGATGAGATAGTAAATTTAGAGCAAGATCAAGGGCTAGGAAATGGTGGTTTAGGCAGACTAGCTGCATGTTTCCTAGATTCAATGGCGTCTTTAAATATACCAGGTAATGGATGTGGAATCAGATATAAGTATGGATTTTTTGAACAGAAAATAATTGATGGAAAACAAGTAGAGGTATCAGATAACTGGCTTAGAGAAGGCAATGTCTGGGAAAGAAAAAAAACAGATAAGTCAGAAATAGTTAAGTTTGGTGGAACTGTAAAAATAGAAGAGTTAGCAGGTAAGATGACATTTACTCATGTGAATTATGAACCTGTATTAGCAGTTCCATATGATACACCTATTGTTGGATTTCAAAATGATGTAGTAAATACATTAAGATTATGGAGTGCGGAACCAGTATCAAATGAGTTTGATTATTCTTCTTTTAGTAGAGGAGAGTTTTTAAAAGCAATTTCATATAAAAATTCTGTTGAAGCAATATCTTTGGTTTTATATCCAGAAGACTCTTTTTATGAAGGAAAAATGCTTAGGTTAAAGCAACAATACTTTTTTGTATGTGCAGGATTACAAAGTATAATAAGAAGATTTAAGCGCATAGGTGGGGATATATATGAATTAGATGAAAAAATAGCTATTCATATTAATGATACTCATCCTACATTAGCTATACCAGAGCTTATGAGACTACTAGTAGATGAAGAAGGAATGGATTGGAATACGGCCTGGAGGATAACTCAAAATACTATTTCTTATACTAATCACACCATTTTGGCCGAAGCATTAGAAAAATGGCCAATAGATATGTTTAAAAGTTTATTACCAAGAATTTATATGATAGTAGAAGAAATAAATAGAAGGTTTACTATAGAGCTAAATAATAAATATCCAGGACAAAATGAAAAGATAGCTAGAATGTCTATTATAGGAGATGGATATGTCAGAATGGCTAATCTAGCTATAGTAGGAAGCCATAGTGTTAATGGTGTTGCCAAACTTCATACTGAAATATTGAAGAAGAGGGAAATGCAAGATTTTTATTATATGTATCCAGCTAAATTTAATAATAAGACTAATGGGATAACCCATAGAAGATGGCTTTTAAAGAGTAATCCAAAATTAACAGAGTTATTAAAAGATACTATAGGTGATAGTTTTGTAAAGCATCCTACTGATTTGGAGAATTTTAAGAATCACTTAGATAACAAAGCAGTATTAGATAGCTTAAAGGAAATAAAGAAAGACAATAAGGATAAATTAGCAAAAATAATTTATAAAAATAAAGGAATAATAGTGGATCCAAATTCAATTTTTGATGTTCAAGTAAAGAGAATACATGCATATAAAAGACAGACAATGAATTGTCTTAGAATAATGCATCTTTATAATCAATTATTGGATAATCCTAATTTGGATATAGTACCAAGGACATTTATTTTTGCAGGAAAGGCAGCTCCAGGATATTATTTAGCTAAAAATATCATTGAGCTTATATGTAATATTTCTGAAAAAATAAATAATGATCCAAGAGTAAATGAAAAAATAAAAGTGATTATGTTAGATAATTACAGCGTATCTTTAGCAGAGAGTATAATTCCAGCAGCAGATGTAAGTGAGCAAATTTCAACTACAACTAAAGAAGCATCAGGAACATCTAATATGAAATTTATGATGAATGGTGCAATTACTATAGCTACCCTTGATGGAGCTAATATAGAAATTAAGGATGAAGTTGGAGAAGACAATATCATAATATTTGGCTTAACTGCTGAGCAAGTACTTGATTACTATAAGAATGGTGGATATTCTGCTTGGGATGTATGCAATCATGATCCAAGAATTAAAAGAGTAACAGATGATTTAATCAATGGTAAGTATTGTAGTGACAAAGATAGGTTTAGAGTAATATATGAAAACTTATTAAGCTATAATGATGAATTCTTTGTTCTTAAGGATTTTGCAGCATATATAGATGCTCAGGATAGAATTGATAAAATCTATAGAGATCAATATGAATGGCAAAAGATGTGTGGAGTAAATATTGCCCATTCAGGAGTATTTTCATCAGATAGAACTATAAAAGAATACGCAACAGGAATATGGGGGTCTGGAGTACTATATAGGAACCTTTAGGGGGTATATTATTGAATGATATAAGAATAGTTCATAATTCTCACGATACTAATTATAGGAATCCTTTTGGAGCAGTAAATGTAGGAGAAACTGTAAAATTAAAATTAGAAACAAATAAAAAATGCAATCCACATATAGTTTTTATTAATTTTTTTAATAATCAAGTAGAAATGCAAATGACAGAATGTAAAGAAGAAGGAATTATAGAAAAGTATTGTTATGAGCTAAAGCTTGATACAACTGATATGTTAGGGACAATTTTCTATTATTTTCGAATAGAATGTGAAGGGAGAGCCTTTCTCTATGGAAATAATGTAGAGAGTTTAGGGGGAATTGGGCAGATTTATGACAATTATCCCAAGTGTTATCAAATAACAGTATATCATCAGTCAGAAGTTCCTAAATGGTATAAGGAAGGAATAATATATCAGATATTTGTTGACCGCTTCTTTAATGGAAATGAGTCTGGTAAGGTATTAAACCCTAAAAAGAATTCTTTTATATATGGGAATTGGACAGATACACCTATGTATATAAGAAATAGAGATGGTGGAGTCATAAGATGGGATTTTTATGGGGGGAACCTTTTAGGCGTTAGAAAAAAGCTTAAATATTTAAAAAGCCTGGGAGTAAGTATAATCTATTTTAATCCTATCTTTGAATCTCCAAGCTGTCATAAATATGATACCAGTGATTATGAAAAAATAGATCCTATGTTTGGAACCAATGAAGAGTTTGAAGAATTATGTTCTGAAGCAGAAGCCTTGGGAATTAAGATAATTTTAGATGGGGTATTCAGTCATACTGGTTCTGATAGCAGATATTTTAATATGTACAATAATTATAAAGAAATAGGAGCTTATCAATCGCTGCAATCTCCTTATTATAGATGGTATAGATTTTCTGATTATCCTAACCTTTATGATTGCTGGTGGGGATTTGGCAATATGCCAAATGTAGATGAGTTAAATCCGTCATATCTTGAGTACATTATATCTGGCAAGAATTCCATCGTTAAAAGATGGATTAGGGCAGGTGCTAGTGGATGGAGATTAGATGTAGCAGATGAACTACCAGACGAGTTTATTAAATTACTTAAGCAGTCTATAAGAGAGGAAAAGTCTGATACTGTTTTAATTGGAGAGGTCTGGGAAGATGCATCTAATAAGATGAGTTATTCAAAGAAAAGAGAATACTTATTTGGCTATGAGCTAGATTCTATCACAAATTATCCATTAAGGCAGCTTATAATAGAATATAGCAAAAAACAGATATCATCAGAGTATTTTATTAAGAGATATAAATCTTTATTAGAGAATTATCCTAGAGAGAATTTCTTTTCTACTATGAACATGCTTGGAACTCATGACACAGAAAGGATACTTACCATACTTGAAGGAAAAATAGAGCAGTTAAAAATAGCAGTTCTATTGCAAATGACTCTTCCTGGAGTACCACTTATTTATTATGGTGATGAAGCAGGAGTAAAAGGCGGTAAAGATCCTGATAATAGAAAGCCTTATCCATGGGGAAAAGAAAATATAGAAGTAATTAATATCTATAAGAATCTTTGTAGTTTAAGAGCTAATGAAAATATATTAAAAAATGGTGATATAGAGTTTAGAAATAGCTTTGGAAATGTTTTATGCTTCCAAAGATCAAATGAAGAGGGAATAATAATAGTTATTATTAATTCTTCTGATAAAGAAGAAAAATATATATTAAATAATATAAATGGAAATGCTAAAAATTTAATAGATGATAAGGAAACCTATGAAAGTATTAAAGGAACTTTGAATGTTATATTAAAAGGTAATCAATGTAAAATATTAAAAGTTCAATAATTTTAAAAATAGCACTTTCAAATTTCTTAAAGTGCTATTTTTATTTCAGTATTTGATGTAAAAATATTGTAATAGTGTAATTAAAAGTTAGAAAATTCATTTATTTATATAGATAATTTACAAAATAATAAAAGTGTTAAGTGTCAAAAGTAAAAATTAATAATTAATTTATGTATTGATTAGTAATAAAGGGTATATATAGAGGGGATGTGTAAAAGGGTGAGCAAGAAAGAAATTGTTGCTATGATTTTAGCAGGAGGACAAGGATCAAGATTAGGTGTTTTAACTAAGAAGTTAGCTAAGCCAGCAGTACCATATGGAGGAAAATATAGAATAATAGATTTTCCATTGAGTAACTGTTCGAATTCAGGAATTTATTCAGTAGGTGTATTAACACAATATAAGCCATTGGAATTAAATGCTCATATAGGTATAGGAAGTCCATGGGATTTAGATAGAAAAGATGGTGGAGTAAGAATATTACCTCCATATCAAGAAGAAAAGGGTGGAAATTGGTATAAGGGTACAGCAAATGCAATATATCAAAATATTGAATTTATTGATAGCCAAGATCCAGACTATGTTCTTATATTATCAGGAGACCATATATATAAAATGGATTATGATAAGATGTTAGATTTCCATAAGGAAAAGAATGCAGAAGCAACTATAGCAGTTATAGAAGTTCCTATGGAAGAGGCAGGCAGATTTGGAATAATGAATACTAAGGATGATTTATCAATATATGAATTTGAAGAAAAGCCTAAGAATCCTAAGAGCAGCATGGCTTCAATGGGAGTTTATATCTTTAACTGGAAGCTTTTAAGACAAGCTTTAAAAGATGATGAAAAAGATAAAGAATCAAGCAATGACTTTGGAAAAAATATAATTCCTAAAATGCTTAATGAAGGAAGAAGAATATTTGCTTATCCATTCAAAGGATATTGGAAAGATGTTGGAACTATCAGCAGTCTTTGGGAAGCAAATATGGATTTATTAAAGAGAGAGACTGGGTTAACTCTATATGATGATGATTGGAAGATATATTCTGTAAGTCCTGTAAGACCTGCACAATATATTGGACCAACAGCTAAAGTGAAAAATTCACTTGTAGTTGAAGGATGTACTGTTCATGGAACGGTTGAGAATTCAGTATTATTCGAAGGTGTAACAATAGGAAAGAATAGTGTTATAAGAGATTCAGTTATAATGACAGGTGCTAAGATAGGTGAAAATGTAACTATAGAAAAGGCTATCATTGGAGCAGAAGCTATAGTGAGAAGAGATTGCAAAGTTGGCAATGGAAATAGCATAGCTGTTATTGCATCAAAAGAAGAAGTAAAAAGTGGGACTGTCTTAGAAGCATTAGAAGCTTAATATGATAAGGGGATGAGAAAATGAAGGATTGTTTAGGAATAATTAATTTAGATGAAAATGAAGAAAAAATACTCGAATTAACAGCACATAGATTATTAGGAGCTTTACCTATAGCTGGTAGATATAGAGTTATAGATTTTGTTTTATCTAATATGACTAATTCAGGAATAGAGAATATAGGAATATTCACTAAGAATAAGTCAAGATCATTAGTGGATCATTTAACTAATGGTAGACCATGGGATTTAAACAGAAAGAAAGATGGATTAAGAGTATTTAACTTTGGAGACTTTAATCCTCAATATGATGATGTACACAACTTTTTAGATAATATAGATTTTTTTGAAAAGAGTAAGAGAGAATATGTACTACTTTCTCCATCATATATGGTATGTAATATAGATTATAATGATTTAATGAAGTACCATAAGGAAAGTGGAAATGATGTAACAGTAGTATATAAGAATATAAAGCAACATTCAGAAGATAAGTTTGTTGACTGCCAAGTATTAAATTTAAATGAGAATTCAAGAGTAATAGGTGTTGGCGAAAATATTGGATTAAAGAGTACTACTAATATTAGTATGGAAATGTATATTATGAAAACTGACTTATTTATAGATATAGTATATAAATCTATAAAGAGTGGAATGCATAGAAAAGTTAAAGATTATATAAATGCTAATATAGATTCATTAAATGTTGGTGCATTTGAATTTACAGGATATTTAGCATGTATAAATTCAATTAAGGCTTATTTTGATGCAAACTCTGACTTCTTAAATGAAAAAGTAAATAAAGAGTTATTCTATAGCAAATCACCAATATACACTAAACCAAAAGATGAATGTGCAACTCAATATACAGAATGTAGTAATGTTGTAAATTCAATCATAGCTAATGGGTCTTATATAGAAGGAACAGTAAAAAATTGTGTAATAGGAAGAAAAGTATATATTGGTAAAGATACTGTATTGGAAAATTGCGTTATATTACAAAATAGCGTAATAGGTGAAAATGTATCTATGAAATACGTTATTACTGATAAGGGAACCGTTATAAGAGATGGAGAAGAGGTAAAAGGATTAGAGAGTAATCCAGTAATAATTCCTAAAAAGAAGCAATTTTAAGATAAATAAGGCTATTTATCCTGAGGGAGAATGGCCTTATTTTTTTATGATACTAACAATAAGCAAAGATAGAATTATATTATATAAGATTGATATAATAATTCGGACTGATGCGATTTATATTTTGTTTTAATTAAGAAATTTTTGTTAATTGTGCCAGGCGTATCAATAGTAGAATTAAGGAGTAATAGTAAGAAAAAAAGAGTATGTAAAGAAAGATTTAAATTAATTGGTGATAATTGCAGATAAATGTAAAGATATGATGATAATATAAGTCTTGTCCTAAGGGACAGTCGGAAACGGCGAAACAGTATTGAAAATATGTTAAGAGGTCTTTAAAAATAATTAAAAAAACTTGTTGACATAAAGGATATACAGTGTTAAGATAATAAAGTCGCTTGAGGGCGACGGAGATAATGGTCTTTGAAAATTGAACAGAATATAGTTAATATAAAACCAGCAATTCTTTT
>OLVW01000877.1_pt1 | contig 28079 bp, 20 predicted proteins | sample 1673301 | NCBI WGS metagenome assembly OLVW01 (sample SAMEA3178941, study PRJEB25190) | human gut metagenome
CCCTGCGGGCATCTCCCCACCCCGTGGGGAGTCACCCCTTTCAGGGGAGGCTTATGCACAAGCCTGCGGGGCGATGTTGCAGATTTCCATGAAGAATCCTCTAAATCCATTGACAAAACGGTAAAAATGGATTATAATTGTAAAGGCAGTCCGACAAAAAACAGGTTTTCTGCTTCCTTGCCGTAGAACTGCCGCACAAAATCTGCGGACGTGTTTCCGTGTTTGGACAAGGACACGCCCTGAAAAGATCGAATTTTGGTATGAGGTGCAGCAATGAAAGTTCGCAGAAAGAAAAATCCCCACAATACAAAACTCTGGATTAATACCATGATCGGTGTCCTTTGCGGATTTATCGTGGTAGTATTTATCATCGTACTTCTGACACAGACCGGCAAGCCCAAGGTGGAGCAGCAGCTTTCTCCGGCGGCAAATGCACAGGCTCCGGTTGCTACACAGACGGAAGCCCCCACAGAGGCTCCCACCGAACCGCCTGCCCTGCTGACATATCCCACACCGGCAGACAACCTCACAGAACTGACCGCTTCGAATATCTCCAGCGAACATGCTGTGCTGCTGGACGTGGAAAACAACACCGTTCTGGCACAGCGGGATCCGGACGCACGCATTTATCCGGCATCGATGACAAAGATCATGACGCTTTTGGTGGCAGCGGAACATATCGAAAACATGGACGATACATTTACCATGACTTACGAGATCATTGCCCCGCTGATCGAAGCGGAAGCTTCCCGTGCCGGCTTTGAAGAGGGTGAAACCGTTTCCCTGAAAGATCTGATGTACGGGATCGCATTGCCCTCCGGTGCAGATGCTACCACCGCGATCGCCATTTATCTCTGCGGCTCTGAGGACGAATTCGTCAAGCTGATGAACGAAAAGGTGGAAGAGCTGGGGCTGAAAAATACCCACTTCACCAACGCCAGCGGACTTTACGACCCCAACCACTACAGCACTGCCACAGACATTGCCATGCTGATGTCTGCGGTCATGAAAAATGATACCTGCCGCGAAATTCTGGGCACTTATCAGTACACCACCACTGCCACAGAGCAGCACCCGGAAGGCATTCTGCTGGAGAGCACCATGTACAGCCGCATGTACGGCAACGAAGTCACCGGCATTTCCATTGATGCCGGAAAGACCGGCTACACTGATGAGGCAGGCAACTGTCTGGTCAGCTATGCCACTGACACCGAGGGCAAGCATTTTATCGCTGTCACCGCCAAAGGCCCTACTTATTGGAGAGCCGTATTCGATACCTTTGCAATCTATGGTCTGATCCACAACGGCTATCCTATGCCGACAGACCTAAGCCCAGTGGAAACCGATGAAAACGGTTCTGCCGTGGACCCTACAGACACGTTCACCGATACTACTGATACTGCTGTGCCGGCTGCATAACCGAAACAGCAGCTTTCACAGGAAAGGAGGCTGGTTCCACGCTATGAGCAAACGGAAACAAAGACACATGAGTCCCGCCGGCTTTCTCCTTGCGTTAGTGCTCCTGATTGTCGGGATCTTCGCACTGGACGCATTTTACCGCGTTTTCTTGCAGAATGTTCCCGAAAATATTGTGGGCGTGGGCGGATTTGCTTCTACGCCGTCCGCCTCTGACACTTCTTCCGCAGGAGAGGAAAACGCTGATACCACCGAAGCAACACAACCCAGCGGAACGGTACTACAGCTGACCGCAGCCGATGAGGCAAACGGCTCTCTGATTCTGGTAGATGCCGCACATCCCTATGCCGGTGCACAGGCATGGACAGACTTTTCCGCCGTGACGGACACCAACGTCAAGCCCAGAGATACTTCCCTGCAAATGCAGTCGGAAATCACGGAGCCGCTGTGCAGTCTGTTCGATGCATACGCCGCTGCAAATGGCTATGCCAATCTACAGGTTTACAGCACGCTGGACACCACGCTGAGCAGCACCTCCATTTATACCAATGTTCTCCCTGACCGCAGCAGCGGCTACGGCTTTGACATTGGTCTGATCACCAGCACCGGCGAAGTTGTTCCCTACATCACCAAACGCAATGAGTGGATGGTGACGAACTCGTGGGAATACGGCTTCATTCTGCGGTATCCCAGCGACAAGACAGAAACCACCGGCACACCCTACGCCCCGCACCACTTCCGGTATGTGGGCAAGATTCACGCGGCGATCATGCACGAAAACAACTTCTGTCTGGAGGAATACCTGGACTATCTCCGGAATTACACCATGGAATCCGGCGGGCTGGCATATTCTGACGGCGTACAGTCTTACACGATCTACTACGTTCCCGCAGATGCCAGCGGCACCACAACGGTTTCCCTGCCGGAAAATGCAGTCTACACCGTTTCCGGTGACAACAGCAGCGGCTTTATCATCACCCTGACAAACGGAGCTGTCACGCCGGACAGCGGTTCTACAGAACCGGCATCTGAAACCGGCACTACAACCGCCGCTTATTAAAGGCAATACCGCACAAAGAGCGTCTGGCGACTTTGCACGCCATCTGCTTGCAAATTTCCCTTCAGAGCCTGTTTCGTATCTTCCCGCACGCATCTTGCGTGCATATTTTCCGAGATATTTCGGGAAAATACTCGAAAATCCACAAAGGATTTTCTCCGTTTTTCCCTTCATCTCTCAAAAAATCTGACGACGCAATCTGCATACGTCAGATACGAAACAGACTCTCATATTTCACAAAAATGCTCGTGAATACATCCAGTATTCACTCCGCTTTTTGTTTCATCTGACGAAAAGTTTGACGACGCATCTGTCGCACAATCTTTGTGCGGTATTGCCTAAACAACAAAAATCCGCCTGAAGAAAACACTTCAGGCGGATTTTTTTATATAGGGCAATGCTTCGGTCAGTTTTTCAGAACGTCGCTCCATGTTGCCTTGATTCCGGCTCCATGCATTGCGATGTACAGCAGCAAATAGTAGAGATCCTGCGAATCCAGTTTATTGTCATTGTTGATGTCCATCATCAGGATCAGCCAGCGGTTGACGGTCGGATCCTCGTGGAAAACCACGTCCTTTTCGCCCACAGCTGTTCTCGCAATATACAGCAGCAGTTCGAAAACGTCCTGCGAGTCCACCTCACCGTCCATGTTGGCATCACCACGGGTACGCGGCAAAATAATTGGCTTGGTCGTCGTCGCAGTGGCAGTTGTCGTGGTGGCTGCGGTGGTGTTGGTGGTAGTTCCGGAACTGGTGGCAGTACTGGTTTCCGACGTGGTTTTTTCCGCAGTCGTCGTTGTTTCCGTCGTCAGAATGGGAATCGTAGACGTTGTGGTGCTTTCCGTGGTTTCCGTGGTACTGCTCTCCGTTGTAGTCGTCGTGGTTGTTTCTGTCGTAGTAGTTGTTGTGGTGGTCGTGGTGGTCGTTTCTTCCGTAGTTGTAAAAGTCGTAGTTGTGGTGGTCGTCGTAGTCGTGGTTTCTGTCGTGGTTGTGGTAGTAGTCGTCGTTGTCGTGGTAGTCGTTGTCGTGGTAGTAGTAGTTGTTGTTGTCGTGGTTGTCGTTGTCTTTTTGGTGAATGCTTCCTCTGTGGTAGTTGTCGCAGTCGTGGTAGTCGTGACCGGCTTCTTGGTGAACGTTCCTTCGGTAGTAGTCGTCATAGTCGTTGTCGTGGTGATCGGCTTTTTCGTAAACGTTTCATCGGTGGTTGTCGTTGCCGTAGTCGACTCCGTGGTTTTCGCAGTGGTGCTTTCCGTAGTCGTCAGCGAGGTAGTCGTTTCTGTGGTAGTAGTGGTAGTAGTTACAGTCGTTTCTGCGGTGGTGGTTGTCATTTCCGTCGTAGTTTCGGTGGTTGTTTCTGTGGTAGTCGCAGTGGTTTCTGTGGTGGTCGTTTCGGTGGTAGTCGTTTCGGTGGTGGTTTCCGTTGTAGTGGTGGTTGTTGTTGTCGTAGTCGTCGTCGTTGTGGTTTCCGTTGTTGTGACCGGCTTTTCCTTGGCAGAAACGACAATGGTGCCGATCGCGGTTTCATAGTTGGAACTGTCCGCGGGAACGAACTTCCATTGCAGCTGGTTTCTGCCGGCTTTGAAAGTGCTCGGTGTGTCTGCCGTCCACATCAGAATGCCCTCGGTATTGGCAGTGTCCAGCCGTATCGGCGGCACGTCATCGCCTTCGGTATATTCCGCGGAATCGTCCCATATCACAGTCACCTTGGGCACTGCTTTTTCAATGACAAATTCCAGCGATACGCTGCCTGACCAGAGAGAGTCCTCTGCCCCGCTGACCAGAATCGTTCCTCTGCCGGCGTTGAGATTGTTCTCATAGGAAAGCGTGTAATCCGTGCCCTGTTTCAGTTCGTTGCCTCCTGCAACTACGATCACGTCCGGTGTCAGCGGTTCGCCGGTATAGAAAATGTTCTTCTCATTTTCCAGCGTCACATCGACGATGTTCATGGGAATGTCTTGCAGCTGCACAGTGAAAGATGCAGTCACATTGGGATTTCCTGTGTTATAAGTATAAGTGATATTTTGCAGCGGATCTGTTATATAAACCTTTGTGCCGCTGCATTCGGCATTGTTCCACGTCTGTACAAGGTCTAACCGGAACCCGCTCCACTGCGTCGGTTCCAGATACAGATCTTTTCTGTTGCAGGACGGCTTTTTCAGAACCACACAATTTTGCAGATCGCAGACAGTCATCGGTGCCTGCTCCGACAGGTTCAGTGCCAGCAGCGGATTGCTGCCGGCGTAAAGCATATCCAGCTGATGCAGATTGGTCAGCATCAGCCAGCCCAGCTGGTTGCCGCTGCAATCCAGTTCTTCCAGAGCCTGCTGATTGTTGATGTTCAGAGAATTCAGCTGATTTTCCGCACAGTTCAGCACCCGCAGTGAAACCGTTCCCCACGTGAAGCCTGTCAGCTGATTTTTGCGGCAGTCCACTTCCTTCAGTGCCGTACAGCGGGACAGATCCAAGGTTGTCAGCTGGTTGTTGTCACAAATCAGCTTTTCCAGCTGTAGGTTGGACAGATACAGAGAAGTCAGCTCGTTCTCTCCGCAGTCCAGCAATTGCAGTTCCGGCAGAACATTGACGTTCAGGCTTTGCAGATGCAAGCCGCGGCAGTGCAGCTCTGTCAGCCGATAGAAGCCTGTCAGGTTCAGTTCCCACAGTGCGGTATTGCTACAGTCCAGCACCTCCAATTTCTCGGAAATTCCGGACAGATCGGAGATCGAATTCCCTGCACAGTTCAGCTGCACCAGATTCGGGAAGTAAGAAAGCCCCGTCAGGTCGGCAATGCCGCAGTTCGAAATGTCCAGCTGTGTTACCGCTTTCTGCTCGGAAATTTGCAGCATGCCGTCCCCGTTTTTGTCCAGAGATTGCAGCACATAGGAACGAAGCACATCGTCCGGAAAATGCTCTGTATCAATAGCAACGGCATCTTCTTCCATGACTGTGGGAATCCATGTGAACGATATCGTCCGGCTGGCATCACCGGCATCGATCTGATACTCGTAGCATATCTCCTGCGAACGGTCGTTCACTGTCAGCTCATTCTCCGTACAGGTGGCATTCTGCCACATATCCGGCTGCACCTTTGACGGCTGGAAACCGTCTGCAAGGGCAGACAGATCTACCTGTCCCATGGCGTTAAATGGTATGCTTCGGGTATTGTCGATCACTTCCACCTGCTGTAATTTCGACAAGCCGGTCACGTCCAGTGCGATCAGATGATTCTCCATGCACCGCAGCGTTTCCAGCTGTTTCTGTGCCGAAACGTCCAGTGTGGTCAGCTGGTTGCCGGAGCAGTCCAGCGTTTGCAGCTGTGTCAGTGTGCCCAGTTCCAGCACAGTCAGCTGATTGCCCTCGCACGCCAGTTTCGTCAGTTCCGTCAATTTGGAGAGTTCCAACGCCGTCAGCTGGTTCGATGCACAGCTGAGTTCCTTCAGCAATGTATTGGCAGAGCACTCCAGCGTGGTCAACTGGTTATTGTTGCAGTTCAGCTTTTCCAGCTGCCCCAGCGTCCGCAGGGGAATTGTTGTCAGCTTATTATTGGAGCAGTCCAGCGTTTGCAGTGCTGTAAAGTATTCCACGCCGGTCAGGTCGGCGATCTCGTTGATCGAAACGTCCAGTTCTGTGACTTGTTTCAGTTCCGACCGGGAAAGCAGTCCGTCACTGTCGGTGTCATACCGGACAACGATACGGCGGAAATTTTCGTCCGGAAAATGCTCTGCATCAATGGGCACACCCGTTTCCTCCGCTGCCTGCGGCACCAGTGTAAATGTGATCACGCTGTCCGGATCATCTGCCTGCACCTGATACTGATATGACACACTCCAGCCGGGGTCTGTGACATAGATACCGCCTGCACCTGCCTCACCATTGGTAATGCTGCCCTGTACCACGCGGGACGGCTGAAAGTTCTCCGCCAGATCTGCAAAGCGGATCCGGTTCAGGCTGTCCATTACAACAGTACATTTGTTGCGTGCCGCACTCAGCTTTTGCAGTGTCACGCCGTCAGCTGCTTGCAGTGCAGTCAGCTGATTGTTGATGCACACCAGCGATTCCAGATTCGGCAGCGACTCGGTTTTCAGCACGGTCAGCTGGTTGTTGGAACAATTCAGTGTAGCCAGTTCCGGACACTGTTCCACCGCCAGTGCCGGAATCTGGTTGCTGGCACAGTTCAGGGATCTCAGTACGGAAAGAGCTGATAAGTCTAAAGCAGTCAGCTTATTCATGGAACAATTCAGCGTGGTCAGTTGGGACAGTCCGCCCAGTTCCAGCGAAGTCAGCTGATTCAGCGAACAGTTCAATGTCGTCAGTTCCGGCGAATTCGTCAGATCCAGCGTTTTCAGGCGGCACTGGGCACAGTAGAGCACTTGCAGATGAGAAAGAGAAGCAACAGAGAGTTCCTGCAATGTGCTGTTGCTGGAGCAGCGGAGTTCCTCCAGAAGGCTGTTCTCCGGCAGTACCAGCGAGGAGAGATTATTATTGGAACAGTTCAGCGTTTTCAGTTGAGAAAGCGTTGTCAGATCCAGCTTCCGCAGATTGTTGGCGGAGCAGTCCAGCGTTTCCAGCCGGACAAAATACTGGATTCCGGTCAGATCCCAGATAGACTTCCCGCCGATGAGCATTTCTGTTACGGCAAACAGTTCCTCGCGGGAAAGGCTGCCGTCGGCATTGGTGTCCAGTCCCTGTACATAACTGCGGAATGCACTGTCCGGAAAATGTACTGCATCAACAGGCAGCAGCGGTTCCTCTGGCTGTAAGGTAAACTGCACCGTCTGGGTTCTGGCGGCATCAAGATAATAGGTATAGGTCACCGGCTGGCTAAGGTCTGCCACCGTCAGGACACCGTCCTGCACCGTGCCGTTTGTCCAGTTCTCTGCCTGCTCTGCGGAGAAGCCGGACAGTTGGGACAAGTCCAGCTGTCCCAGAATATCCGGCGAGATCGCAGCCACATTTCCATCAGCAAACACTGTGCCGCCTGCCAGTTTCGTGCCGTCGATTTGCAAGGCACAGAGTTGGTTGTCCGCACAGAACAGCTCTTGCAGGTTGCTCTGCCTGCTCAGTTCCAGAGAGGTCAGCTGGTTTTGTTTGCAGGAGAGCACCTCCAGCGAGGATTCTTCCGGCAGCAGCAGTTCTTTCAGCCCGCAGCCGTCACAGGACAGCATCTTCAAAGCGGAAAATCCGGAAACGTCCAGTCGTTCTAAAGAAATTCCGCTGCACTGCAAATTCTCCAGCCAGCACAGCTGCTCCATTCCGGTAAGGTCTGTGATGCCGCTGTCTGCGGAAATCGTCAGGGTCTTGGCTGCCTGTAGTTCCGCCAGCGAGAGCCAGCTGTTTCCGTCAGTGTCAAAGCTGTCGCGGACAAGGCTCCGGAATGCTGCGTCCGGAAAATGCTCCTCGTTCAGCTGCAAATAACACGCCTCGTCCGGCTGCAATGTCAGGGTGAACGTTGCCACCGGCACTGCCTGCTGGCTGTCCAGCCGGTAGCCATAAGACACACGTTCGGTGTCTGCCGGAATTTGCAGTACATTGGCGGCATCTTCCTTCACAGAAGCGTTCTCCCAGCCGGTGATGCGGTCTTGTTCCAGTTCCGGCAGATTGTTCAGGTCATAGCTGTACGCTCCCGCCTGTTCCGGCTGCGGCACAATGGCACGCTGATTGCCGGCAGTTTCCAGTATTTCCAGCGTCAGTCCGGTGGTGTCCAGTTCCACCAGCTGGTTCTGGGAACAGTCCAGTTCGCGGAGAGCAGAACACTCCGACAGGAACAGGGACGGCAGGGCATTTTCCGAGCAGTCCAGTTTCTGAAGAAGGGCATTGTATACGTCCAGTTCTGTCAGCTGGTTGCCGGAGCAGTCCACTTCCTCCAGCTTGGCATTCTGGGAAAAGTTCAGCGTAGTCAGCTGGTTGTTGGAACAGTTTACAGTCTGCAAATTGGAATTCGCAGAAACGTCCAGTGCTGCCAGCTGATTATTAGAACAGTTTACAGTCTGCAAATTGGAATTTGCAGAAACGTCCAGTGCTGCCAGCTGGTTGTTGGAACAGTTTACAGTCTGCAAATTGGAATTCGCAAAAACGTCCAGCGTAGCCAGCTGATTGCCGGAGCAGTTTACAGTCTGCAAATTGGAATTCGCAGAAACGTCCAGTGCTGTCAGCTGGTTGCCGGAGCAGTCCACAGTCCGCAAATTGGAATTCGCAGAAATATCCAGTGCTGCCAGCTGATTGCCGGAGCAGTCCAGCGTTCCCAAAAGGGCGTAGGAATCCAGCGACAGTTCTGTCAGAGCACAGTCACTACAGTCCAACATCACCAAAAAGGAAAACGCACCGTTTTTCTCCGGCAGTTTCAGTGCAGACAAATCCGGATTCGCAGAGCAATTCAGCTGCAACAGCTGTGCAGCACCGGAAATATCCAATGCCGACAACGTGTTTCCGGAACAATCCAGCTGCTGCAATTTGGAAAAGACATCGATCCCCGTCAGATCGGCAATGCCCTGCTGGGATACATTCAGATCAACGACTTCGCTGCATTCCGTCGCGGACAGCATGTTGTCACCGTCGCTGTCCAGCTGTTCGGAAATGTAGTTCCGGAACTGCTCGTCCGGAAATCGTTCTGCCGAAATGGCGATTTCCTCCCCCGCCGCCGCATCTGCTGCAAATGCCGGCAGCGGCAGGCTGGTCACAGCCATCATGCCCGCCAGTAAAAAGCTAAGGCAACGGTATCGATTCGTGTTTGGGTTCTGCACAAACATCGCTTCCTCTCTATGCAGGCAGCCTCACGCCGAACCTACCTGACAGACTGACATGACGCTGCTTTCAGAGCCTCCGGAAAGCACTTCCGGAGGCGTTTTTTTATCTAAAGTCATACATTAATATTATAGCACAAATGCCACAAAAAGTCAAACATATTTTTCCATTTTTCGGTTTTCAAATCTAATTTCTATTTCGTTGCAAAATTGCCAAAGAAGCAAGAACTTGTGGAAAAATTCTGTAAGGCAGCCGGTGTTTCCGTCATTCCTCACAAAAACAGCGTTGTCAAATTCTACAAAAAAGCTATTGACAAAAGGGATAAAATCGATTATAATGTAAGAAATATTGTATGTATACTCATGCACTGAAAGGGGCTTATTCTTATGAGATCAAATTGGAGAAAAACTATTGCAGGCATCGTTGCCATTGCGGCACTGATTCCCTGCTGTCTGGGCACGACCGCTTATGCAGCACCTCAGAGTGCCGCCGACACGGTGATCTCGGCAGTGATGCCGGAACTGGAAGAACCGATGCCGTCCAGTCAGGTCGATGCACAGATTGCAGCAGATGTGAAAGCAGCGATCAGCGGCACTGCCGGCGGTCTGGAAACCATTCCCACACCGAATTATGCGGAAGATTCCGACGTTGTGATTCCGGACGGCAAACCGACACAGGACGGCAAGCTGTACTACAAGATCGTATCGAAAAAGGCACAGATCACCGGCTGTGCACCGGGCACCACTGATCTGGTGATTCCGGATACCATTTATGACGAAGAGGACGAAGAAGAATATCCGGTAACCTTTATCGCTGCGGCTGCATTCTACGGCAACAAGGAATTGCAGACCGTCACCATGCCGGACGGTATGGTGGGCATCGGTGCAAACGCATTTCTGGGCTGTACCAATCTGACTAGCGTCAGCATGCCGGACAGCGTGGCTTCCATTAACGGTGGTGCGTTCTGCTCCTGCTCCAACCTGACAGACATCAAGCTGCCGGCAAGCCTGTACTTTGTCGGTAACGATGCATTCTCCTACTGTGCATCTCTGGAATCCATCACGGTCCCCGGAAATCTGACCTCCATCGGCTCTACCATGTTTGCAAACTGTGCAAAGCTGAAAACTGTCGTTCTGGAAGAAGGCGTACAGAGCATCGGTTCCAATGCATTCTATGGCTGTTCAAGTCTGGACACTGTGCAGTTCCCCGAAAGCTCCTGCACCAGAATCAACGCAAATGCCTTTACTTATTCCGGTCTGTCTTCTATCGAACTGCCGGACAGTGTGACTAATGTTGCAACAGCAGCATTCAGCCACTGCCAGAATCTGAAAACTGTCAAGCTGTCCTCCGGCATGACTTCCCTGCGAAAGGACACCTTTGCATACAGCGGTCTGGAAAGCATTGAAATTCCGGACAGCATCACCACGATCAAATCCGGCGTATTCGCTTATTGCAGCAACTTGAAATCCGTAACACTGCCGCAGACACTGAAGCAGGTGGACGAGATCGTATTCTACAGTTGCGGTTCTCTGGAAAGCATTGTCCTGCCGGATTCTCTGACCAAGATCAGTGACAACCTGTTCTATCGCTGCACCAGCCTGAATGATGTCAAGTTCGGGGCAAATGTTGATTCGATCGGTGCTTCTGCATTCTACGGCTGCACCAGTCTGACAGAAGTCAACATTCCGGATACCGTCACCAAGCTGGGACAGAGTGCCTTTGCAGAGTGCACCAATGTTACCAAAATCACTGTTCCGGACTCTGTGACCGATCTCGGCAAGTGGACATTCTACAACAATGCCAACCTGACCGATGTCACCATCGGCAACGGCGTTACCAATCTGGATAACTACCTGTTCTACCGCTGCAATAAACTGGACAATGTTACCGTTCCGGAAAGCGTTAAAAAGGTGGGACAGTACACCTTCGGCGGCTGCACTTCTATGAGCAGCATTCAGCTTCCGGATTCTCTGGAATCGATCGACAAGTGTGCATTCGTAGACTGCGATTCTCTCACAAATATCACCATTCCGAAAAACGTTTCCTCTATCGGCAGCAATGCATTCGGCTACAAAGTGGAAAAGGATACGCTTGTAAAGGGCAATGATATGACCATTACCGGCAATGAGAGCACTGCCGCAAAGGACTACGCAAACGCAAACGACATCACATTTGATTCGCTGGATCCGATCACGACTACAAATACCACCGTTCCGGTAGCAACAGACACCACCGTTCCGGTAGCAACGGATACCACCAAGACGACAGAAGGCAGCAACAGCGGTACAACTGAAACGGTTCCTGCCGGTGTCGTTCTGTACGGCGATGTCAATCTGGACGGTCGTGTAGATGTTACCGACTGTGTTCTGCTGAACAAGGCAGTTGCCGGTTCGGTACAGCTGGACACCGCAGCGAACAAGAATGCAGACTGCAACGGCAACGGCGAAATCAACTCTGATGACGCAACTGTTCTGATGCAGTTCATTGTAAACCTCGTCAAGACGCTGCCGTACAACGGCTGATCTCAGAACCTGTCTTCACAATCATTTGCAAACCATTTCATGATATGACAAAAGGCACAGCTTTTTCGGAAGCTGTGCCTTTTCATTATGGCAATACCGCACAAAGATTGTGCGACAGATGCGTCGTCAAATTTTTCGTCAGATGAAACAAAAAGCGGAGTGAATACTTGATGTATTCACGAGCATTTTTGTGAAATATGAGAGTCTGTTTCGTATCTGACGTATGCAGATTGCGTCGTCAGATTTTTTGAGAGATGAAGGGAAAAACGGAGAAAATCCTTTGTGGATTTTCGAGTATTTTCCCGAAATATCTCGGAAAATATGCACGCAAGATGCGTGCGGGAAGATACGAAACAGGCTCTGAAGGGAAATTTGCAGGCAGATGGCGTGCAAAGTCGCCAGATGCTCTTTGTGCGGTATTGCCTCATATCCGTTGTTATGCCGGCAGCCGTGGGATCAGCTGCATGAGGAACATCGCCAGCAGCTGGCTGTCCCTGCTGTCCACTGTGCCGTCTGCGTTACAGTCCATCGCGGGTCGCTGCACTTCGCTGCCCTGTACGCTGCCCAGCAGGTACTGATTCAGCAGCACCAGATCATCTACCCTGCACACGCCGTCATTGTTACAGTCCCCCACCTCCGGCAGCAAAATCTCTCCGGCAGTGACAGTTGTTGCTGTCGTGGTTGCAGTGGTACTGTCGGAGGTGGTCTGCGTTGTCGTTTGGGTCGTGATTGTCGTCTGTGTGGTGGTCGTTGTCGTTTCAGTTGCAGCTGTGGTTGCGGCAGTCGTCACAGTCCCGAACGGCAGAAATGTCCGGTCATACTTTTTCGCGTAAGCCTGTGCGGTAGAACCCGCATAGCCGTAGAGCACCGTTTCCGCAGGAACTGCCGATGCTGCCCCAAAGGTGCAGTCACTGGAATAAACACGCAGCGTGTTCAAACTGGTACACGCCGCAAAAGCACCTGCTCCCACAAGGGTAACTGTCTGCGGCAGCGTGGCAGTCTGCAACGCAGAACAGTTCCGGAACGAGTGGTATTCCACGCGGGAAGTCAAAATCATGGAAACCGCCTGCAAAGCGGTACAGTTTTCAAATGCCCCGATGCCACCGGTGCCGTAGGAAACCGCAGTCACGGTTTTCGGCAGGTCCACCAGTTGTATGGCAGTGTTTCCGGCAAATGCCCCTTTGATCGCTGTAACCGGCAGCCCGTCTGCCTCCTCCGGCACGGAAACAGATACGTCCTCGCCAGTGTACGCCGTCAGAACCGCGTGGTCTGTGTACAGCTGGTAGGTGAAATCTCCCTCTGTCAGAACAGTACCCGTTTCATCAGTGCCGTCGTCCTCCGGCACGTCCGGCAGGTCATAGAGATAGTCCCATCTCTCGCCGTCTGCCGTGTTGGGCGTGTGATTCTTGGAAAAACTCGTTTCTCCCGCGGCAAAATATTTGTCTGAACTGGTGGAGTCATTCCATGTCACATCAAAATAATAATAGTAGCCGTCGTCCATCTGAGCCATGTTCCACGCATGCCCGCCGCCGTTTCCCAGCCCGATAATGTAGGCATTCGCCACGCCGGCAGCGTTCATCAGCAGCTGGAACGCCTTGGCATAGCCCTCGCACACTGCCGCACAATAGCGTTCATCAAACGCCCCTACAATGCTGTGTGATGCCATGGAATCGTCCGGATTACCGCTGGCATCATAGGCGTAAGTCAGGCTGTTGCAGAGCCAGTCATTGGCGGCTCTGGCTTTTGCCCATGCAGTATCCTGTGCTTCCACCTGTTCCCGTGCCGCAGTGATCTGTGTTTCCAGTGCACGGCGTTCCGCCTGTCGTGCCGTCCCGCTGGTGTATTCCTCGACGCAGGCGATATAAACCGCACCAACATAGTTTTCTTCCGTTTCAGAATCGTAGTCCATGCTGTACAAGTAGTTGTTCCCCACAAAAAAATACATGGGATTGTCATTGCGGAACATGGAAATGACCTTGACGGTATCCTCGTTGGAGAGAGAAGAATCCGTATTGCTGACTATGGCAAAGCAGGGTAGCTTTTCCTCATCAGAACCATAAGACACTCCTTCTGCCGCCGCAGTTCCGGTATAAAATGCATGTGCCGCCGCCTTGATCTTGCGGTACAGGCTTTTTTGTGCATCGTTCAGAACGTCATAGCCCATTGTGGAACTGTAAATGTCCTCCGGATACGCTGCCTGTTCGTCCGGGGACGTGTTCCCTGCCCCGTAAAGGGCAATTTCCGGCGTGTGTTCCACCGGAATCCCCTGCACCGAAAGCAGATCATCCGTCATGGCAGTTTCCGCCGCAGACACCGGCGGCAATGCCGAAAGCGATGACATCAGCATTGCCGCCGCCAAAAAAAACCCCATCCTGGGGGTGATCCAATTGTGCCGCATTTGCCGACACCTCCTTTTTCTGCAATTGCAGAATTTTCAACTGCTTTTATTATATCATATTTATAGTTTTCTGTCAATTCAGAGATGCATCTTTGTGCAAATTCACATCGCTCACAAAAATTTCCTCCGATTCCAAAAATTCGGTGAGGAATTCATGCTGCGCAATTGGAAATCCACTAATTTTTTCAAACTGTTACATCTGGTTTTGTGCTTTTCCCCAGTCAATCGACACTTTTAGGGTGGAAAATCATTGGAAACGTACAATTTTCAGAAAATCATTCGGCATTATTGACAAAAAAACTGAAATCAGTTATAATAGTAAAGTATGTTGTGTTCCGCTTGTTTTTATACGGCACACAGGTGTTTATCGCGGAGAAACCGGCATCCCAACGAGAGCCTGTCGGTATCTCCCAGCTTCATGTATAAGGAGAGAGGTTTTTTCATGAGTCTAAAACTGTTCGAAGTGGCAGGCACGCATATTTTCAGCATGTCCGCCATTGTCATGGTCCTGTTCTTTGTCTTTGCGATCATCGTCGTAGGCTATCTGCTGGGCAAGATCAACATCAAGGGCGTTTCGCTGGGAACCGCTGCCATCTTTCTGGTGGCTCTGGTCGTTGGCCACTTCAAGGGCGTGGCATTCGGCGACAACGGTATTGCCGCATGGATCGCTGACGTAGAGGCACAGGACGCTGTCAACTTTTATTTCAAGTTGATCCAGAGCTTTGGTCTGATCCTGTTCGTCACTTCCGTTGGTCTGATCGCCGGTCCGACATTCTTCAAGAATCTGAAGAAAAACGCCAAGTCCTACGTTCTGCTGGGTGCGATCATCATCGCTGCCGGTGCAGGTGTCTGTGCTCTGATCACACTGCTGGTGCCGGACATGAATTCTGCCATGAGCGTTGGTCTGCTGTCCGGTGCACTGACCAGTACGCCGGCATTTGCCGCAGCACAGGAAGCGATCGGGGAAAGTTCTCCGGTGTTCAAGGAAATCGCCGTAGGGCATGCCGTGGCATATCCGTTCGGCGTTATCGGCGTTGTTCTGTTCGTGCAGATCGTACCGAAGGTACTGAAAGCCAACATGGACGAAGAACGTGCCAAGCTGACTTCTGTAGACACTGGCGAAGAAAGTCCGCTGAAGCAGAAAAAGCTGTTTGAAATGGACAAATTCGGTCTGGGTGCATTTGCCCTGACCGTTCTGACTGGTGCCATTCTGGGCTGCATCAACATTCCGCTGGGTGCAGGTTCCTTTAATCTGGGCACTACCGGCGGCCCGCTGATCATGGGTCTGATTTTCGGACACTTCGGCAGAATCGGCAAGCTGAGCATGAAGGTCAACAAGCATCTGCTGGAAGTCTTCCAGGAATGGGGACTGGTTCTGTTCCTCATCGGTGCCGGCGTAGACGGCGGTGCCGGATTCGTACAGACACTGGAAAAGTACGGTCCGCTGCTGTTCCTGTGGGGTGCACTGATGACGATCATTCCGCTGTTCATCGGCTTCTTCCTCGCGAAGAAGGTGCTGAAGCTGAGCCTGTTCAACAACCTCGGTTCTATCACCGGCGGTATGACCAGCACACCGGCTCTGGGTGCTCTCATCAATACCAGCGGCACACCGAACGTTGCAAGTGCTTACGCTGCAACCTATCCGATCGCACTGGTACTGGTGGTTCTGGCATCGCAGTTCCTCACATATCTCTAAATTTATTTGAAACTAAAAACCCGTCCGCACCATGGCTCTCCGGTGCGGACGGGTTTTTTATGATTTCACAGCTTGTACAATATGATGCCTTACAGTCCTGCCTGCCAGTCCCAGTTGTACAGTTCCAGTGCAGTCAGGTCGTAAGGCGTCTGCTGGTAGACGCAGTAATTCAACCAGTTGGAGAACAGCAGGTTCGCACTGCACCCCCAGCTGAAATGGGGTTCCTTGGTGGGATCATCATCTGGAAAATAGCCATAGGGAACCGCGATCTCTGCTCCCTTTTCCTTGTCCCGAAAATACTCCCCTTTCAGCGTGTCCCGATCATACTCGGAATGACCGGTGATGAAGTACTGTCTGCCGTTTTTGTTGGCGACGATGTGCACGCCGGAGAGTTCCGACTCCGTCAGAATTTTCAGCTGCGGCACCTTTTCGATGTCCTCCCGATGCACTTCCGCGTGGCGGGAATGCGGTGCGTGGAACACGTCGTTGAAGCCGCGGAGCAGCTGACAGTGAGGCTCCAGCACATGCTGCGGGAAAACGCCGAACATCTTCTGCGGCAGGTCATACTTGGGCACATCAAAATGATAATACAGCCCCGCAAGAGCCGCCCAGCAGATGTGCAGCGTGGAAAAGACGTGGGACTTTGTCCACTCCATGATCGTGCAGATCTCCTGCCAGTAGTCCACATCTTCAAATGCCAGATGCTCTACAGGAGCACCTGTGATAATGCAGCCATCGTAATACTGATCCTGAATTTCGGAAAAAGTCCGATAAAATGTGGCAAGGTGATTCTGCGACGTGTTCTTGCTGATATGACTGGATACATGCAGAAATTCAACATTCACCTGCAACGGCGTGTTGCTGAGCAGCCGCAGGAACTGACATTCCGTTTCAATTTTTTTCGGCATCAGATTCAGCACCAGCACTCGCAGCGGGCGAATGTCCTGATGAGCCGCACGGTCGCTGTCCATGACAAAAATATTCTCCTCGGACAGAATGTGATACGCCGGCAGCTCCGGTGAAATACAAATTGGCATTGCCTGTTCCTCCTCCCAGAACGTTTTTTTGATATTTGATAAATGGATAAGCCCGATTATCTCCGTCTGCCCTTGTTCTTTGCCGGAGCAGCGGTTTCGCCGGTCCCCATGGCATTTCGAATGGCACGGAGTTCCTCGGCGGTGAGGTCACGGTAAGTACCCGGCTTCAGCATGCCCAGCTTCAGCGGTCCGATGCTGATTCGCCGCAGACGGGCAACTTCCAGCCCGACGGATTCGCACATGCGGCGGATCTGTCGGTTCTTGCCCTCATGAATGGTCATCAGCAGGACGACACGCCCCGGCTCCTTGGTCTTGACAACCACGGTTGCCGGCTGAGTCATTTTGCCGTCCAGTTCCATGCTGCCGGACAGGGCGATCAGCTGTTCCTCGGTCACGTCCGGACGAACGGTAACACGATAGGTCTTGCTGATATGGCGGCTGGGGTGCATGATGCCGTTGGCGAAGCTGCCGTCGTTGGTCAGCAGCAGCAAGCCCTCGGAATCCTTGTCCAGTCTGCCCACGGGGTAAACGCGTTCCTCCACGTCCTCCAGCAGATCCATGACACAGCGGCGGTTCAGCTCGTCAGAGGTGGTGGTCACATAGCCCCGCGGCTTATACAGCATCAGATAACGGTACTGTTTCTTTCGCGGCAGATATACCCGTTCGCCGCCTACGGTGATCAGATCCGCCAGTGTTGCCTTATCGCCCAGCTTGACAGGGTGTCCGTTCACCTTGACTTTTCCGTCAGAGATCAGCTTTTCCGCCTGTCGTCTGGAACAATATCCGGCATCTGCCAGCAGTTTTTGAATTCGTATTTTTTCCACTTCCTGTTTGACTCCTTTTTTGCTCTATTTTTGCAGCAGCCGTTTCCACCAGCTTTGGGGTTCCGGCTCTGTCGTTTTTTCCTGATAAGTTACCGCAGACTGCACCAGCAGCCTGCCTTGTGCGGCAACTCTGCCGTCCAGCAGAAGCTTCCACGTGCCGGCTTCCTGTCCGGCGGTCAGCGGGGCATAGAGGAACGGCGGCGTGTTCAGCTGATACGACCACGCCGGCATGTTCCCGTCTTTCACGCCTACTGTCAGCGTTTCCGCAGGAGCCACCGAAACAGTTCCTGTGGTGCCGCCGGTCACGGGCAGCGTCCAGTCGGCGGGAAATGTCACCTCCTGCGGGGAAAGCTGCCCGAAGCCGTAATCGTACAGGACTTCATGATCCTGCCAGTCGTTCCGGTCGTTCAGGGTCACGCAAATCAGCGTGATGCCGTTCCGCACACTGGCGGACACCAGACAGCGGCCGGCTTCGTCTGTGAAACCGGTCTTGACACCGATCACCGTTTCGTCCATGGTCAGCAGCTTGTTGGAATTGGTCAGCCACCGTTCATAGGGCGGATTGCCGAAGCACACCTTGGCAGAAGCCTGCCCGCAGATCTCCCGAAAGGTTTCGTTCTGCAAAGCCGCCGCTGTCAGCAGTGCCATATCACGGGCAGTCGAGTAATGTTCCGCATCGTGCAGACCGGAGGGCGTGACAAAATGGCTCTGGGTCATGCCCAGTTCCTGAGCCTTCCGGTTCATCTGCTCTGCAAAAGCGGCATAGCTGCCGGCAAGCTTCACAGCAGTTGCTCCGGCAGCATCGTTGCCGGAGGGCAGCAGCATGCCATAGCAGAGGGCACGCTTGGTCACAATGTCCCCGTCTACCAGCCCCATGGAAGAACCCTCTACATGGATCGCATCGTTGTCCACCGGAAAGGGCGTATCCAGATCGCCGCTTTCCAGACAGAGCAGCGTGGTCATGATCTTGGTCGTGCTTGCCATAGGTCGCTGCTGATCTGCCGCCTTTTCATAGAGCACCTCACCGGTCACCGCTTCCATCAGAATGCAGGACTCCGCCGAAACCGACAGAGCCTCGCCCTGTACATGCAGCACCGGCAGACCAGTCACCGCCAGACACACCGCCCATATCCCGCTGAGCCACCGCAGAAAATGTTGTTTTCGCATTTCAGATTCCTCCGCATACTTGTAAAATTACCACAATGTATGCGAAAGAAGCGGCAGTTTATTCTGCTTCGCCGGAATCCGTTTCCGCGGGTTTTTCCGGATTTTCAGTCTTTTTGTCGTTTTTCTTGTCGCCCTTCTTGAACATGCTGCCCAGACGGTCTACCACTTCCGGCACCGAGCGAATGGCACTGGACAGAGCATCGCTGCCCTCGTCCATTTGCAGCAGCCGCACGCCGTCCTCCTGTACCACCAGAAAGGCGACCGGCTGAATGGACACGCCGGCACCGGCACCGCCGCCGAACAGGTCTTTCGGATTGGTTTTCACCGGCAGGTCAGAGCCGCCGGAGGCAAATCCGTATGACACTTTTGACACGGGCACAATGGTCACCTTGTCAGAAACCACGATCGGATCTCCGATAATGGTCTGCACATCTACCATTTCCCGCATTTTTTCCATTGTAACTCCCATGAGATCCTGAATCGGACGCTTTTCTGCCATTACATTTACCTCCTGTTATCTCACCGCAGCGTGTTCTTTTTCTGCGGTATCTTCTTTCTCTTTCCCGTCAGTTTCCTGCCGGTTTTTCTGCATCGCATAGCCTACGGCAAAGCTGCACAGTGCCGCCAGAGCTGCCAGAAAACAAAGGTGCAGCTTTCCGCGGACGACCCAGCGGGAGCACTCCTGCCCGAACGCACACTGCACCTGTATCTGCTGCACCTGTACCCGCATGGCACTGCCCAGCAGCCCCACAGCGGTGTACACTGCCGCATTGGCTGCTCCGTAGGCGAGGGCACATTCCTGTGCATCGAACCGTCCCACCTGCACGCCCACTGTCAGCTGCTTCAGAGAGATGCCTTTCCACAGCAGCCGCAGCGGTTTCGGAAGCACGGACAGGCTGCCCTTGATGAGAGCCCAGCCGTGTTCCAGCTTTTGCTTTTCGGTCTTTTCCGATGATTCCGGCGACTTCTTTTTTGCCGGTCGGCGGGACTTTTTCGGCTTCTTCCGCTTCTTTTTCTTCTGCTTTTCCGGTTCTTTTTCCGGCTTCCGGGATTCCTCTTTTTCCCGCTGAAACAATCCCTTTCCGGCACTGTCAGCAAAGGAGATCCCCAGCCACGAAAGCTTCCAGAAGAAGCGATCTTTCGGGGCATCGTAGTCCCACGCAAAGGAGAACGGCGACAACAGCAGTCCCAGCAGCAGTGCCAGAATCCCCAGCACGATCAGCCAGCCAACCATAGACCACTCGCCTCCTCTGCATCATTCTGCCAGATCGTCAGATTCCTCCGACTCCGGTGTCATTTCCTGCGGCACAGCCGACACCGGCAGCGGCGGCAGCTCGTCCAGCGACTGCAAGCCGAAGCACCGGAGAAAATGGGGCGTTGTCGCATAGGCGACCGGCTTGCCCGGCACGTCCAGCCGTCCGGCTTCTGTGAGCAGTTCCTTTTCCACGAGGGTGTTCACCACGGAACTGCTGTCCACGCCGCGGACATGCTCCACAAAGCTTTTGCTGACCGGCTGGTTATATGCCACGATCGTCAGCACCTCCATGGCAGCCGCTGACAGCGGAGCCGCTTTTTTGGTTTCCACTGCCCGCTGGATCACAGTCGCATAGGCAGGGTGGGTGCACATCTGCCAGCTGTCCCCCAGCTGCTGCACGCAGATCGCACTTTTTTGTTTTTCATACCACGCCGCCAGCTGCTGTAAGGCAGTCTGCACCGCGGATTCTGATACTTCACAAGCCTGTGCCAGACGGGACACCGGCACCGGCTCTCCGCTGGCAAACAGCACCGCCTCCAGCATCAGGCAAAGCGGCGATCTGGTGTTTCTTTCCATTATCATTCCCCGATTCTTCGGATTCATACTTGAACGGCTGCACAAATGAAGTTCTCTCAACCCTTTGCAGAATGTTTCACATAGTCTGTCCGGCGATAGAGATAGGTGCCGTCCTCGCTGATGCCGATCCTGCCATGCTTGGTCAGTTCCAGCACCGCCAGAAACAGTGCCACCCGTGCAGAACGCTCCCGCACATCGGCGTACAGTGCCCCGAAATACACGTGTTCATCGTGATACACCTTTCGCATCACGTAGACCACCTTGGACATCACCGACACCACCGGACGCGTCACTACACGCTGTAACCGTTCGCGGGCGTTTTCCTGCGGGGCAAAGCGTTTCTGCCCCATGGTGTTCCATGTTTCCAGCAGCACACAGGACAGGTGGGTTCTGGCGTATGCCGGAGAAACTTCCACCTGCATCGGCGGACGGGTGAAGATCTGTCCGCCCACAAAACGCTGTGCCAGAGCCTGTGCCGCCTGCTTACAGAGGGCATACTCGATCAGTGCCCCTTGTAATGCCTGCTTTTCCTTTTGGGCATCTTCCGGACGGGGCAGCAGCGAAGCCGTTTTGATGTAGATCAGCCGTGCCGCCATTTCCAGAAATTCCCCTGCCAGCTCCAGGTCCTGTTCCCGACACTGATCCAGATACGCCAGATACTGTTCCAGCAGGCTGGAGATCTCAATGTCATAGATGTTCAGCTTGTGCTTGGAAATCAGGTTCAGCAGCAGATCCATGGGGCCTTCAAAGACCTCCAGCTTAAACGAAATCGTCTGCATGAACTCACATCACCATCTGCACCAGCGTGCCGATCCACTGGGTCGCCCAGACGAAGAAGTGCATGATCCAGTTGGACAGATAACTCAGCGGTGTGCTCAGTACGCCCACCAGAATCAGGATCCACAGTGCCAGCGACAAATACCGCTGGTTTCGCTCAAGCCACGCGGACTGGCGGTACGGCAGCAGCATCATCAGCACCTTGGAGCCGTCCAGCGGCGGCACAGGAATCAGGTTGAACACTGCCAGCGAAATGTTGATCGCCACGAACCAGTACAGCAGCGTATAGATGCCTGTCAAAACGGCGTTGGGGTCGGCATAGTAAAACGGAAAGACGATCTGCATCAGCACCACGCCTACCAGTGCCGCCAGCAGATTGGACAGCGGCCCCGCCAGTGATGTCCAGATGATGCCCTTGCGGGGGTGGTTCATTCGTGCCGGATTGATCGGCACCGGCTTTGCCCAGCCGAATCCGGTCAGCAGCAGCAGCACTGCACCAAAGGGGTCTACGTGTGCCAGCGGATTCAGCGTCAGCCGTCCGGCAGCTTCGGCGGTGTCATCACCGCATTTCCGTGCCACCCAGCCATGAGCAAACTCATGCAGCGGCAACACCAACAATATGATCACGATTCTTGCCAGAATCTCATAACGGTTCAAGTTCATAAAATTGCTCAGAATTCCCATTGCTCCAGTCCTTTCCAAATGAAAATGTTCTACCCAGATACCCTATAATGTGTTCTTTTTATTATACATGGTTTTCCGGAAAAATTCAAGCCTATTTTGCCATTTGACATAAAATTTACAAGATTTCCGCAGGACAGAATGCCGGAAATGTGCCGATTTCTTTTTCGGTTGCTTTTTGAAAATAAGTCTGTATTTGATTTTGCAGTCTGTTTTCGCAAATAATTGTATTTTTCGAAAGGTATTTTGATCGTAAAAAAAATATTCAAAAGAATCCAAGGAAAAGGGTTGCTTTTTTTCGGGAAATTTGATAAAATAGATATGTTAGTTTGCAGACTGCCGCAGAAGTCTATTTTCCGGCGGTCGGCATGCAATGTTAGGATAAGGAGGTGCAGTAGAATGGCTAAATGTGAAGTTTGCGGAAAGGGTGTTACCTTCGGTATCAAGGTTTCTCACTCCCACAGACGGTCGAACAGAACATGGAAGCCGAACGTAAAGCGTGTAAAAGCGATTGTGAAGGGAACTCCTTGTCATATGTACGTTTGCTCCAGATGCCTGCGCTCCGGCAAGATCGAGCGTGCGTAAGCTCTGTTTTTGACAGTTGAATATGAAAAGTGACCGAAAGCAAAGGCAATTGCCGCTTGTTTTCGGTTTTTCATTTTTATGAAGCAAAAAGAGCACTCTCCGGCTGGTTTCACCGGAGGGTGCTCTTTTGGGTTTTGAAAGTCTGTCACTTCGTGCCGTTTGCCAGCTTACGGAGTGCCTTATAGGACGGCTTCAGTTTGTGATACATGTCCTTTACCTGCTTGCCGTCGTGGTAATAGCGGGACAGCAGGTTGTTCAGTGTCAGCAGGTCTTCCGAAGCGGTGATGATCGCACAGATCCGGTTCACCGCCTGCTTGTCGTCTGTGTCCAGCAGTTCCCGCACTTCCGACTGTAACTCTTTCGGAAACAGCATTGCCGCACTGCTCTTTGCCTTTTTCGGTGCTGCCGGTACGTTTTCTTCTTCTGTTGAAGTCGTATCCGCAGGTGCAGCCGCAGCAGTTTCTTCCAGAGCCTGTACTGCATCTCTCGTGGGAATGCCTTTCATTGCATTCTCAATGGTAGAATAAATCGACAGAGCGTGCACATCCTCTTGCAGGTACCGGTCGTAGAACTGCTGGTTCAGGTCGAAGTCGGTGTCCTTGCTGATGATATACAGACGTTCTTTCGGACGGCTGCCGATCAGATAGCCGATATACATGGAAAGCTGCAAGTCCAGTGCATTTTTCACCGTGTTTTTTCTGGTGGACAGTGCTGTCACTTCCATCAGCCGCAGCTTTGCATCACAGGAGATCAGCCGCTGGTGCAGTTCAAACGTCAGCCCGCAGCGGTTCTGTGTGTAGAAAATCACTACCTCGTCCCGCTTTGTCAGATACTCCAAACCGGTCAGTCCCTCGATATAAACATTTTCATAGTCGATCAGATACGTTGCCATTGCATTTCCTCCTTTCCTTTCGATTGGTTCAGGTGCTACAAGAGCCTGTCCTGCACACTGCAAAACAGGTACAGGACAGGCTCTAAGGTATACGCATCCTCCAGCCGCAAAGCTTGGGCAATACCGCACAATCTTTGTGCGGTATTGCCCTTGACCTTCAAGAGATACAAAAAAAGAGAACGCCCGCTTGCGTTCTCATCTCTTGGAGGCGCCATCCAGATTTGAACTGGAGAATCAGGGTGTTGCAGACCCTTGCCTTACCACTTGGCTATAGCGCCATTGGAGCGGATTACGAGGCTCGAACTCGCTACCTCCACCTTGGCAAGGTGGCGCTCTACCAGATGAGCTAAATCCGCATATTGGTGCCTCCGGTCGGAATCGAACCAACGACACGGGGATTTTCAGTCCCCTGCTCTACCAACTGAGCTACAGAGGCGTATGCAATTCAAAAACTGGTGGGAACAACAGGGCTCGAACCTGTGACCCCTTGCTTGTAAGGCAAGTGCTCTCCCGGCTGAGCTATGCTCCCGTTTCGCAGCTTGCTCATTATACAAGACGCCAAAAAAATTGTCAAGGGATTTTCGGTAATTTTTTCGGCAAATGTACATTTTCGGGGCGGCAGTGCCGCCCCGATTGCAGTCAATCCGTTGCAGCGTCAGCGTTTTCGGCTTCGAGCAGTGTCTGCAGCTGCGCCGGGGTGAAGACATACTCCGCGTCGCAGAACTGGCAGTGCACCTGCGTGTCCTTGCCGTCTGCGATCATGTCCTGCAGCTCCTGCACGCCGCACTGGCGCAGTGCCTGCTCCACGCGCGCACGCGAACACGCGCAGCGATAGGCCATCGGGTGGCGCAGGACGGTCTCGGGCTCGAGACCGCGCATGACCTGCGGAATAATCGCGTCCGCCCCGTCCTCGTCGAGGATGGTCGTGAGCTGGTCCATCATGAAAATGTTGTCCTCGAGCTTTGTGATCAGCTCCTCCGGCGCGCCGGGCATGAGCTGCACGAGAAAGCCGCCGGCCGCCTTGACGCTGTGGTCGGTATCGACGAGCACGCCGAGGCCGCATGCCGCGGGGATCTGCTCGCTCTCGACAAGGTAGGCGGACAGGTCCTCCGCGATCTCGCCGCTGACGAGCTCCGTGCTGCCGACATACGGCTCACGCAGGCCGATGTCGCGGCTGACGGTGAGCATACCGTCCTTGCCGACGGCGCCGCCGACGTCGAGCTTGCCGTCCGGGCGCGTGGGCAGGTCGAACGCGGGGTTCGAGACCATGCCGCGCACATTGCCCTCGCTGTCCGACACGGCGATGATGCTGCCGAGGCCTCCGCCGCCGCTGATACGCAGTGTGAGCGTGCCGTTTTCCTCCTTGAGCAGGTCGCCGAGCATCGACGCCGCGCACAGGCTGCGGCCGAGGGCGGCAATCGCCGTCGGGCTGCAGTGGTGGATGGCGTTGGCGCGCTGCACCGCGTCGCGCGCGGTGACGACCGAAATTTTCACAAAACCGTCTTTTGAGACGGCGCGGATGATCTCATCCATTGTTTTCACCTCAGAAATCTTGGAATCGGGTGCAGCCCGCATTGAGCCGCATCCGGAGTTTTTGCACAATTCAGACGCCGTATTCCAGGCTGCGCATCGCCGTGAGAAAAATGCGCCCGGCATCCGCCTGCGGGCCGTCGCGCCGGACGGTCACGTCCAGAAAGCCCGCCTGCGTGAGCAGCTGCGCGAGCCGCTCCGGCGTGTGCGCATACTCGATGTGCTCCTCCGACGCGCGCGACCAGAGCTCCCCCGCGCGCGTGAACAGATCCATGCCGTAGTGCATGGTCTGGGCCGCCGCGTCAAACTCCGCCCGCCAGAGGCACAGGACATCGTCCGTCTCGTCGACGAACGTGCCGCCGTCGAGCGCGCGGAACGACGCCGGATCGCGGATGTCCAGAATGAGCATCCCGCCCGGACGCACAAACAGGTGCAGCCGGTGCAGCACCTCCGGCAGCTCCTCCGGCGGCAGGTAGTCGATCCCGTCGAGCGAGCAGTAGGCCGCGTCGACCGTGCCGTAGAGATCGAGCTGCGCCGCCTCCTGGCACAGTAGCAGCGGCTGCACCGCGTCCGCGGGCAGATCGGCATTGTGCGCCTGCGCCTGCATGAGCATATCGGGCGAGCCGTCGGTTGCGATCATCTCATACCCGCGCGCGGCCATCAGGCGCGTGAGCGTGCCGGTGCCGCAGCAAAAATCCAGCAGGGTGTGGCACGCGCCGCGCCCCTGCTGGAAACACTGCTCATAAAAGTCCGCGAACGCGGCATAATCCACATCACGGGTCAGCGCATCGTACCATGCGGCAAGGGCGCCGTAAGCGCTCACGCCTGCTCCTCCGGAGCTTTTTCCGCCTGCTCCTTGAGCCGGCCGAACACGATCTCATACCCACCGGTGCCGTACTGCAGACTGCGGTTGACGCGGCTGATCGTCGCGCTCGAGGCGCCGGTCTTTTCCAGAATGTCGTTGTAGATCAGGCCCGCGTCGAGATACTGCGCCACCTGATAGCGCTGCTCCATGGCCTGCAGCTCCGTGACCGTGCACAGGTCATCGAAAAACTGCTTGCACTCGTCGACGGTCTTGAGCGTCAGGATGGCACGATACATGTCATCGCAGCGCGGTTTTTTATGCTGTTTATTCATATGCGCTCCTTATTTCTCATCAGATATATGGATGCTGAAACACGATTTTTCGGATACTATTTTACTCTAATTATTTAGGAAAGTAAAGAGGAAAACCGCCCGGAAATTTCATATGCCGAAATTCCGGGTGTTTTGCTTGCTTTTATCCTGTAAATAAGATATGATATTTCTATGGCAAACAGTTGCCGCGCATTCTCAACAGGAGGTTTTGCCTATGGTCATCGCCGGGATCCCATTCACCATGCCGGCCATCTGGATCGGCCTGATCGTGATCTTTCTGATCGTCGAGGGTCTGACCGCCGGTCTGGTCACGATCTGGTTTGCCGTGGGCGCGCTCGCCGCGCTCATCGCCGCCATGTTCCACGCGCCGCTGTGGCTGCAGCTCGTGTGGTTTTTCGCCGTGTCGATCGCGGCCTTCGCCGTGACGCGCCCGCTGGTGAAAAAATATATCAACAGCCGCACCCAGCCCACGAATGCCGATATGCTCATCGGGCAGGAATGTCTCGTCACGGAGGATATCGACAACCTGGCCGGCCGCGGCGCCGTGTCCGTCGGCGGAAAAGTCTGGACCGCCCGCGCACAGACCGATGCCCCCATCCCCGCCGGGACTGCGGCCATCGTGCTGCGCATCGAGGGCGTCAAGCTCATCGTCACACCCGCCTGCGTGACCGCGGGCGCAAAAGAATAAGGAGGAATCACCATGCCATACGTTCTCTACGGAATCATCCTGATCGCGCTCATCATTCTCGTGCGCAACATCCGCATCGTCCCGCAGGCACAGGCTTACGTCATCACCCGCCTCGGCGCCTACAAGACCACATGGGGCGTCGGCCTGCACCTGAAGATCCCGTTCATCGAGGCGGTCGCCAAGCGTCTGTCGCTCAAAGAGCAGGTCGCGGACTTCCCGCCGCAGCCCGTCATCACGAAGGACAACGTCACCATGCAGATCGACACCGTCGTCTACTACCAGATCACCGACCCGAAGCTCTACACCTATGGCATCGAGCAGCCGATCCTTGCGATCGAGAACCTCTCGGCCACGACGCTGCGCAACCTCATCGGCGACCTGGAGCTTGACCAGTGCCTGACCAGCCGCGACATCGTCAACACCAAGATGCGCCAGATCCTCGACGAAGCCACCGACCCCTGGGGCATTAAGGTCAACCGCGTGGAGCTCAAAAACATTCTCCCGCCCAAGGAGATCCAGAGCTCCATGGAAAAGCAGATGAAGGCCGAGCGCGAACGCCGCGAGGCCATTCTGCGCGCCGAGGGCGAGAAGCGCTCCGCCATCCTCACGGCCGAGGGCGAAAAGGAATCGGCCATCCTGCGCGCCGACGCGAAAAAGCAGGAGCAGATCCTTGAGGCGCAGGGCCGCGCCGAGGCCATTCTGACCGTGCAGCGCGCGACCGCCGAGGGCATCCGGCTCATTAACGAGTCCATGCCGTCCGACGCCGTCATCAAGCTCAAGAGTCTTGAGGCCTTTGCCGCCGCCGCGGACGGCCGCGCGACGAAGATCATCATCCCGTCCGAGATCCAGGGCGCTGCCGCGCTGGCGGCCGGCCTGGTCGAGAGCGCCAAGGGCGACGCCCCGAACGCCTGACCTGCAACCGAATCATCACCGTCCCCGCGCCGGGCCCGGCGCGGGGTTTTCGGTAAGAAAGAGAGAGAACACATATGAAGCTTCCGTTTTTCAAGAAAAGCAAGCCCGCCCCAGCCCCGGAGGCCCCGGCCGCGCCGCCGCATTTAACTGTGCACGGTTGATTTTGTTATGGCAATTAAAACCACAGTAAAT
>OLVW01000878.1_pt1 | contig 28054 bp, 19 predicted proteins | sample 1673301 | NCBI WGS metagenome assembly OLVW01 (sample SAMEA3178941, study PRJEB25190) | human gut metagenome
AAAAAAGCCAGCTAATTCGCAACACTTTGTGTATGAATTAGTTGGCTAATTTTATTCTATTTATTGAATGTCCCTATGTAAAATTAGCCGACTGACTCAATCGAAATGTTGTAAGCAGTCGGCTGATTTTATAACTGTTTTTTATTGAATATCCTGTCAGATTGCTTCTGATGAAAGAAGTTGGATTTGACTTTTGCTTTCTTTTAGAACAACTTTGATTGTATTAGAAGCGTAATTCAGATACAATTAGTTATTTCTGTACGGGATTTGTATAGATAATACTCACTCTTATGCGTTGGCTTTCATCGGACGAGTTGTTGAGATCCTTTCCTCCCATAAGCATGGCCGAGTTCACATTCAAGTCATTTTCTACACCTATTATATTGCCTTGAGAGTCGCTTTCTGTTGTCACAGGTACAAGCAATAGTTTATTATAGTCTCGGTGTTCGCTTTTCCATTTGTTCCATTCAGTTTCTCCTTTTTCTATTTCAGGCCTGATTTCACTAAAAATGTAAGATATCAAACGATTCAATTTAGAAAAGTCGTATGAGTTGGTAGTGGAGCTGTAAGTAGCTATAAATGTAGTCTTGTTGTCATATACTTTATTGTTCTCGAAGAAATCTTTCATCTCACTCTTTCGTACCATAAGCAGATTGCTTGGAGTTCCCATTTTAAATGGACTGTTACTCTGGTCTTTTAATTTTTGGAACGAAACTGAGATAGAGTTTAGTGTGTCGTTTTTATGAGCTTGATACATTTCTTCAATTGGAAGGGTTACTTCCGTACAAAGTCCGGCAGGGGTCTTCAGATATGTACATTTCGGGTCGTTTACCAGTTCTTTCATGCCTGAATTTTGAAAACGGGTAGACATGAATACTTCTTTGGTAGATGACATCGGCACAACCGTATGTACCAACGTATCTTTATCTTCCGAAGTTTTTGTCCAATATGCTATGGTCAGATGCAAGTAAATATCAGAGATGTAAAGAATAGATCCTTCGCCACTGATAGTATGTACATAGAATCCTTTTAATACATTATTGATAAATGATTCAGAATCCTTGAAGTAAGGATGAATGGTTTTACCATTTACTGTTTCAGTATAGTTATATTTTTCTAGAAAGTTCTTGCAAAACCCATCTCCTAAATCAATGGCAACATTAGGGTAGTAACCATCTTCATTTCTGACAGAGTCAGGAATTGTACGGTCGTATGCAGAGTAATCCTTAATAGCTAGAGGGGTTACATTCTTGTCATAATACTCTGTCGGGTCAAGATTACTATAGTATAAAGCTTTATTAGTGCCATCATCTTTGATTGCTTTCGTCAGTGGATCTATCTGAACGCGAATACTTGCAAGCGAATCTCCGAAATAGCTTGTGTAATAGAGACCTAACTTGGCAGTCTTGATTTCTTCTATTCTGTCGGGTAAGATGAAGTTTTCAGGACAGTTTATCTGAACAAGAAAATCTGAACTGAATGTTCCGTAATCCTCGTCTGTAAATTTGCCCAGATAAGCTGTGCTGGAACGAGAGTAAACGGAGTCGAGCAGATAAGATTCTGTTTCAATTGTATACGAATCGGCCTTTGCCGGAATCATGTCAGCATCGGCTACAAACTGACCGATTCCTGTCGTTTCGTCATCACAACTGTAGAGTGTGGCAGCAATTCCTAATGCTACCAAGAACTTGAGTTTCATTGTTTCAATTTAATTTTGTACGTTAAGAGGTTTATTCGGCTTCTTCCCATACTTTGTCGTAGAGAGCATTGCATGCATCAGCATAAGTATCTGCGGGTTGATAGTCGACTACCGGAATATTAAGGCTACGTGCATAGTCCATAATAGCCGGATTTACATTTTCACTATTTTGGATGACTCCGTCGGAATAGGTGATGGCGAGTTTGCATAATTCGTCATGATTGACGGGATCGTTTATCATGCTTAAGTCTTCTGGAGTAATATCCCTGAATAAGACTTGTTCTTTAAAGTTTGGAACAAGATTGGACTGGAATCCGTTTCCGTAGACAGAGAAAATTACTTTTGAATCTCTGAATGAGGGTTCATCATAGTATGCCTTTTTTATGAATAAAGGAACTACTGCACTCATCCATCCATGACAGTGGATTATATCCGGACACCAACGAAGCTTCTTGACGGTTTCCAATACACCACGGGCATAAAAAATAGCACGTTCGCCGTTATCTTCATATTCCTTACCCTCTTCGTCGGTAGTCATCAGACGGTGCTGGAAATAATCATCATTATCGATAAAATAGACCTGACGGCGCGCAGCCTGAATAGAAGCTACTTTAATAATCAGGGGATGATCAGTATCATCTATGATGATGTTCATTCCCGATAAACGGATAACTTCGTGCAATTGGTTGCGGCGTTCGTTTACATTGCCCCATTTGGGCATAAATGTACGAATTTCACGTCCTTTGTCTTGGATAGCTTGCGGCAAATTTTGACCGATTAGAGATAATTCACTTTCGGGTACGTAGGGAGTAATTTCTTGTGTAATGAATAATACTTTTTTCGCGCTCATGTTATTTTATTAGTTGCTCATAAACATTTTGCAAAGATATAAAAAAAAAGGACGAGAATGTCAAATACGCTCTGTTATTTATTCCTTATAGTTTGTTAATGGCTTGTAAAATAGTGTGTTGCAAATGAAACTATTTCATTTTGCAAACATCTTGCAGATAAAAAACTTTGTTGTTTTTTACCAATCTGTTTTATTATGTGGTAAAAATGTGGTTACTTTGCACCCGATTTTAGAAAACTATTAGTTTAATAATCAAAGAAAATGAAGCTAATTCAAACTATTCAAGAACTTCGTGCGGAGTTGGATGCACTTCGCAAGGAGGGTAAGACCATCGGACTGGTTCCTACTATGGGGGCTTTGCATGCAGGTCACGCTTCGCTTGTAAAACGTGCTGTTGCCGAAAATGATATTGTAGTAGTGAGCGATTTTGTGAATCCCACTCAGTTTAACGACAAAAATGATTTATTGAAATATCCACGTACACTAGATGCCGATTGTAAGTTGCTGGAGGCATGTGGGGCATCGTTTGTATTTGCTCCGTCGGTAGAAGAAATTTATCCGGAGCCAGATACCCGTCAGTTCAGCTATGCACCGCTTGATACAGTGATGGAGGGTAAATATCGTCCGGGGCATTTTAATGGAGTCTGCCAGATCGTGAGCAAACTTTTCCTGATAGTAGAGCCTACACGTGCTTATTTTGGAGAAAAGGATTTTCAGCAGTTAGCCATTATTCGTGAAATGGTACGCAAATATCCTTTCAATCTTGAAATAGTAGGATGTCCGATTGTACGTGAAGCGGACGGGTTGGCATTAAGTAGCCGTAACGCTCGTTTAAGTACAGTTCAGCGTGCTCAGGCATTACAAATTTCAAAGACTTTATTTGCAAGTGTAGAATATGCCAAGGCACATACCCTTGACGAAACAAAGACTTTTGTTGAAACAAAGATCGCTGAATCGGAAGGATTAAGACTGGAATACTTTGAGATTGTGGATGGAACCTCATTGCAGACTGTACATTCATGGGAGGACAGCAATTATATTGTAGGATGCATCACTGTTTTCTGTGGCGAAGTACGCTTGATAGATAATATTAAATATAAGGAGTAAGGCCATGATGATAGAAGTGCTGAAATCGAAAATTCACTGTGTGACAGTAACCGAAGCTAATCTGAATTATATGGGAAGCATCACTATTGATGAAGACCTTATGGATGCTGCTAATATGATTGCAGGAGAAAAAGTTCAGATTGTAGACAATAATAATGGCGAACGCTTTGAAACGTATATAATAAAGGGTGAACGTGGCTCTGGGTGCATTTGTCTGAACGGAGCAGCAGCCCGTAAAGTTCAGGTTGGGGACGTGGTAATTATTATGTCGTATGCTCTGATGGACTTTGAGGAAGCTAAGACTTTCAAGCCGACAGTGATATTTCCTGATACGGTAACTAACAAGATGGTATAACAAACTGCCGTTGTGCCGGGCTGCTTGCTGAAGATGTAGCACGGCGACGGCAAATATAGAGGAAAGAGCCATATCATCACTCTGAGTAACTTTTCAGAGTAAGATATGGCTCTTTCTGTTTGCTTGCTTTTCGCTTCAAGTTAAAAGCTATAGAGATTTTTCTTTGATTGTACCTGTACGATAGGCGACAAGCAGTTTTTTCAGGTCTTCTATTTGGATACTCAATTCTTTTCCTTTATCGGTATCTTTAACCATCATGCGCTTACTGCTCATTTCAACTATCTGAGTTGTCGACTTGATGTCGAGCCCTTCTTCAATGGCTTTTTGAGTAGATGTGAAAGGTTCGTGTTGAACCAGTTGGAAGCCGCGAGAATGATATACCAGCGTATATCCGGCGATACCTGTTTCCGGTTGATAGGCTTTGGAGAATCCTCCGTCTATCACCATCAGTTTTCCGTTAGCCTTGATAGGCTTTTCTCCTTTTACAGCTTTTACCGGTACGTGTCCGTTGATGATATGACGATGTTCTCCTTCTACGCCGAATTCATCCATAATCATATCACATATATCTTCCCGGTCGCGTAAAGTATAATAATATCCTTTTACCTCTTTATGGGTTTCTTTGTCAGCCAGAAAATAACGTTCAAAGGTTGCCATCTTACTCTTGTCGAAAGCTGGGGAGTTCTTTCCGCACCATAAGTACCATACGTAGTCGAGGGCAAAAGCTTTTTCTTCATTATCGTTTTCTGCGAAATAAGCAGTACGTATCAACTGTCCAACCTTGCTTAGCAAAGCTTTACCCTTGTATTTCTTGCCGAGAATATTTATTTCTTTCAGTGAACCGTCTTCATTGAGAGGCATGGAAGCATGAAACAACAGGTTAGAGTTACAAACATTATACATGCAGCCGTAGCGGAAGAGGCATTTCATGTGCGTACGCAGTTTTTCACTGCCGGTAAATGAGTTATGCAGCTTTTGTACGATGTCCTTTTCTTCTTCTGTTAGCTTATATGGGTCGGCTGGATCGACTGTTGGGAACAATCCGTCGCGCAAAGCATATTCTTGTCCGTCCAGAGTAATGACCTTACGATCGAAATCGATGTGTTCCAGCAGTAACCGGTCTTCCATTTCAAACTCGGGTCGGCGGAGAATTGTTTCTGCTTCCAGTTTAAACTGGATAATACTGATGGCCTTATGCATTTGTGCAATCAGGCGGATAGTCTTTTCATTGTATGGACTGACCTCCTTGTCTATCTTGGGGGTAAAGCACTTGCATGGATCGTCGGCATACATTTCCATGGCAAATGTTGCCAGTGGGAGCAGGTTGATGCCGTAACCGTCTTCCAGAGCGGACAGGTTTCCGTATCGCATGGCAAGACGGAGCACGTTGGCAATACAACAGTTGTTTCCCGAAGCAGCTCCCATCCATAAAATATCATGGTTACCCCATTGGATATCGAAGTTGTGATAGTTGCATAATGTGTCCATAATGATATGGGGGCCGGGACCACGGTCGAATATGTCGCCCAGGATATGCAAAGAATCGATGGTAAGCCGTTGTATCAAGTTGCACATGGCAACGATAAAGTCGTCGGCACGGTGCGTATCAATGATTGTACTGATAATTACATTGATGTATGCCTGCTTGTTAGGCTCCATACTGCTTTCGTGAAGCAATTCCTGTATGATATAGGAGAACTCTTCAGGCAGTGCCTTGCGAACCTTGGAGCGGGTATATTTAGACGATACGTTCTGACAAATTTTTACTAACTGGTTTAGTGTGATGACATACCAGTCTACTAGGTCTGTCTCTACTTCTTTTACTAATTGAAGCTTTTGTTCAGGGTAGTATATCAATGTGCAGATTTCTTTCTTCTCCGATTCACGCAACGTATTGCCGAAAATCTCATTTACTTTCCGTTTGATGGCTCCGGAAGCATTTCTTAGAACATGCTGAAACGCTTCGTATTCTCCATGCAGGTCGGCCAGAAAATGTTCCGTTCCCTTGGGCAGATTCATGATTGCCTCCAGGTTTATAATTTCGGTGCTTGCTGCAGCGATTGTAGGAAAACTATGCGAAAGAAGTTCCAGGTAACGGATATCTTTCTGAATTATTTCCTGTGTGATTTGTTTGTAAATTTTCATGTTATTGTTCAGGTTAGAATAGTTATAAGAATATCATTAAAATAAGTTGGGCGATGATTACGCGAACAAACATGCCGAGTGGATAAACGGTAGCATAGCTGATAGCCGGATTATCATTCGGAATGATATCGTTTGCATAATTCAAAGCCATTGGGTTGGCCATGCTTCCACAAAGCATGCCGCATGTATTGCCAAAGTCCATCTTGCATAGACGGAGAGATACCAGTGCCATTATGACTACAGGTATAAACGTGATGAGGAAGCCTATACCTATCCACAGTGCTCCTTCAGGGCGCATGACCGTGTCGAAGAAGTGTGCTCCTGAATCTAGTCCCAGGCAAGCAAGATAGAGCGACAGGCCGATACCGCGTAGCATCAGGCTGGCGCTACGGGTTGTATAGGTCACTAAGTGCAGGCGCGGGCCGTATGAACCTATCAGAATACCAGCGATAATCGGACCTCCAGCCAGTCCTAGCTTGACAGGCGAACTAATTCCCGGGATGGCGATAGGTATCGAACCTACAACCAGTCCTAAGACGATTCCGATAAAGATAGAGGCAAGGTTGGGATCTTTCAGCGTTTTGACTGTATTGCCTAATACTTTTTCCACATTCTTGATAGCGGCGGCTTCACCTACAACAGTCAGTCGGTCTCCCAATTGTAAAACTAGTTCGGGAGTAGCCAGCAGTTGTACACCACTACGCAATACACGGCTGATGTTTATTCCATACATGTTTCTCAGTCGGAGTGAACCCAGTTTCTTGCCGTTTATTTCCGGACGTGAAATAACGATGTGTTTGGATATCAGCTGGCTGTCTATGGCATCCCAGTCAATATCTTCTTTGTTCCAGTCTTTCTTTTCTTGTTCCCCAAAAAGGATTGTCAAAGCCTGTACATCTTTTTCTGTTGTTACGACCAGTAATCGGTCGTTTTCTTTTATAACTTTTTCAGAAGTAGGGATACAGACTTGTCCGTTTCTCCACAAACGTGAAATGACGAATTTGATCGTACTGACGTAGACCAAATCGTGAATACTTTTATTGAATACAGCAGGGTTGTGTACCTGAAATGTTGCAATATAAGTCTGGTTGGGGTCTTCGTGTTCGTGTTGCTCCATGTCAAAAGGACGTACGAATAATTTTCTGACTACAATGATAGCCAATATGACTCCAACCACACCTAGCGGATAGGTCACAGCACAACTTAAGGCAGCACCACTGGTTGATTCTCCCAGCTGCTTTAAGGTCTGCTGTGCGGCACCCAAGGCGGGAGTATTAGTCGTTGCTCCGCACAAGATACCAACCATGTCGGGCATTGAAATTGGAGTTATTGTCGTAAGTGCAACTGCCATCACTGTACCTAGCAGAATGACTCCCAGTCCCAACAAATTCAGTTTGCATCCTCCTCGCTGGAAAGAACTGAAAAAACCGGGACCCACTTGTAGACCTAGTGCATAAACAAACAGGACGAGTCCGAAACTCTCGGCATAGGTAAGCATCTGAGGGTCGATGGAAAAGCCCAGATGGCCGGCAAAAATTCCCATAAAAAACACAAAAGTAACCCCAAGAGATACTCCACAGATATGTAATTTCCCTAATCCGAGTCCGATAGATATGATGAGCGACAGTATGACAACTGCCTGCAATGCTGTATGTTCAAAAAATAAATTATATAACCATTCCATGTTGTAACGATACATAAAAATAAATTATTATCACCACAAAGGACACAGAGCGACACAAAGAAAAGATAAAAGTTGTTCTTGTGTAACTCTGTGCCCTTTTTATGGCAAAAATAATTTGTTTAGCGTACGAATAACAATTCGCGATACTTAGGCAGTGTCCACATCTGGTCATCAACAATCAGTTCGAGCTTGTCGATATGATAACGGATCTGTTCCAGCATCGGTGCGATATTATCGTGGTAAGCGATCGCCTTTTCGCGTTCGGTCGTGATGCGGTTCGCTACTTTACGAGCTTCCACCATTGCATCTACATGTTCTTTAATATATGCTGTATGTTCGGCTATTTCCTTGATGATTGCCAGATTCTCGGCCGACAGGGTAGCTGCTTCTTCGGCAGGGAAGAGCGATTTCATCTTGTAGGCATTGTCTATCAGCTTGGTCTGGTATTCAATAGCCACAGGAACTACATGGTTCATCACCAGGTCGCCCAGTACACGTGCTTCGATCTGTATCTTTTTGGTGTACATTTCCCATTTCACCTCGTTGCGTGCTGCAAGTTCCTTACGGTTCATGACTCCGGTAGACTCGAACATGCGGATGGTCTCCGGCTTCAAGTAATTATCGAAGATCAGCGGACAGCTGGTTTCACAATCCAGTCCACGGCGGGCAGCTTCTTCTTTCCATTCGTCACTATATCCGTTACCGTCGAAGCGGATAGGCTTGCATTCTTTGATGTATCCACGGATAACCTGGATAATGGCCGAAATCTTCGGTTCTCCCTTTTCGATCAATGTATCGACATCCTTCTTGAAAGCGATGAGCTGTTCGGCTACGGCTGTATTCAGCGCAATCATGGCACTGGCACAGTTAGCCTCTGAACCGGGAGCACGGAACTCAAAACGGTTTCCTGTAAATGCGAAAGGTGAAGTACGGTTACGGTCAGTATTGTCTATCAGCAGTTCCGGTATTTGCGGAATGTCCAGACGCATACTCTGTTTGTCGCCCAGCGATACCAGATCGTTGTTGGTACTTTCTTCCATGTGGTCGAGTACCTTGCTTAACTGAGCACCTAGGAAAGAAGATATAATGGCAGGAGGTGCCTCGTGAGCACCCAGACGATGAGCGTTGGTTGCACTCATGATAGATGCTTTCAGCAGTCCGTTGTGGTGATATACGGCCATCAGGGTATTTACCACGAATGTGATAAAACGCAGGTTTTCTTCCGAGGTTTTTCCCGGGGCCATCAGCAGTGTACCGTTGTCCGTACCCAGTGACCAGTTGTTGTGCTTACCCGATCCGTTGACTCCCTTGAATGGTTTTTCGTGAAGCAGTACGCGGAAGCCGTGATTACGTGCTATCTTACGCATCAGTGACATGATAAGCATGTTGTGGTCTACGGCCAGATTACATTCTTCGTAGATAGGGGCCAGCTCAAACTGGTTGGGAGCAACCTCATTATGACGGGTCTTTACAGGTATTCCTAATTCCAAAGCCTGTATCTCAAGGTCTTTCATAAAGGCAGCCACACGAGGAGGAATGGCACCGAAATAATGGTCTTCCAACTGTTGGTTCTTCGATGCTTCATGTCCCATCAGGGTACGTCCCGTAAGCAGCAGGTCGGGACGTGCGGCATACAGTCCTTCGTCTACCAGGAAGTATTCCTGTTCCCAGCCCAGGTAGGCCACCACTTTCTTCACTTCCGGGTTGAAGTAACGGCACACGTCCACGGCGGCTTTGCCCACAGCACTCAAGGCTTTCAGCAGTGGCGTTTTGTAGTCCAGCGACTCGCCGGTGTAAGCAATGAAAACGGTAGGGATGCACAGGGTGTCGTCCACCACGAAGACAGGCGATGAGGGGTCCCATGCACTGTAGCCGCGTGCCTCGAAGGTGTTTCGGATGCCGCCGTTGGGGAAGCTGGAAGCATCAGGCTCCTGCTGTACGAGGAGCTTGCCGGAGAATTCTTCCATCATTCCACCCTTGCCGTCGTGTTCCACAAAGGCGTCGTGCTTTTCGGCTGTGCCTTCAGTCAGGGGTTGGAACCAGTGGGTGTAGTGGGTTACCCCTAGCTCAGTTGCCCAGCGTTTCATGCCTGCCGCCACTTCGTCGGCTATGGCACGCTCCAGGGGGGCGCCGTTGTCCATGGCGTCCGTCAGTTTGGCATAGACGGCGCCGGGCAGATACTTGAACATTTTCTCGCGGTTGAAAACGTATTTGGCGAAATATTCACTGGGCCTTTCGGCTGGTGTCTCCACCGTTGCTGCTTTCTTCTTGAAAGCCGTTTCGACTACTCTGAATCTTAATTTTGACATAATACCTAAATTTGTTTAGTTGTTGATTAGTAGAGTGAATGGAAAAAACTTTTGTGATTAATTGTATGCCGACTCGCCATGCTCGTAGATATCGAGTCCTTCCTCTTCAATGCGTTTCGGAACACGCAAGCCATGTATCTTGTCCAGCACTTTAAAGACAATGAAGCCCATGCCTGCCGCCCACGCTCCTACCACGGCCGCGCCGAAGAGCTGTGCCAGCAGGAAGCTGCTTCCGCCGCCATAGAACAGCCCCTCTTCTGTAGCGAAGAGTCCCGTAAGAATCGTTCCCAGGCAACCGCAAACACCGTGTACGGACGATGCGCCTACGGGGTCGTCAATCTTTAGCACATGGTCGATAAAGTCGACTGCAAATATCATTACCACGCCGCAAATGGCACCGATAAGTACAGACCCGAAAGGCGATACCAGGTCACATCCCGCCGTGATGCCCACCAGTCCTGCCAGCACACCGTTCAGTGTGAGGGACAAGGAAGGTTTGCCATACTTCATCCAACTCGCCACCAGTGCGAAGAAACCTCCTGCACAAGCTGCCAGGTTGGTGGTGAGGAACACATGCGAAATGGCTGTCTGGTCTCCACTTGTTGCCGCTGCCAACTGCGAACCGGGGTTGAACCCGAACCAGCCGAACCAAAGGATAAACACGCCCAGGCAGGCAAGCGTCAAACTATGACCGGGGATGGCCCTTGATTTGCCGTCTTTCCCGTATTTGCCAATACGCGGCCCCAGAATGGCGGCGCCCACCAAGGCAATCCATCCACCTACGGAGTGAACCACCGTAGAACCGGCAAAGTCATGGAAAGTAGTGCCGAACGTCCTCATCATAAAGGAGCCTTCGTCTCCGTTCATCAGCCATCCGCCGCCCCAGGTCCAGTGGCCGGAAACCGGATAAATGAGTACGCTGATAAAGACAGTATAGACCAGATACATGGAGAACTTGGTACGTTCCGCCATGGCTCCGGACACGATGGTGGCAGCCGTGGCGCAGAATACAGTCTGGAAAATCAGGAAGCCTTCGATGGGCAATCCGTTGTCGATGATTTTGTCCATCGCCTCCAAGTTGAAAAAATGGGGGGCGCCCACAAAACCGCCTATGCCGAACATCAGCCCGAAGCCGATGAACCAGAACAGGATGGAGCCGAACATGAAGTCTACCAGATTTTTCATCAGCACGTTGGCCGTGTTCTTGGTACGGATGAACCCGGCTTCTACCAAGGCGAATCCCGGTTGCATGAAGAATACCAGCATGGCGGCAAGTAGCATCCATACGGTGTTGAGTCCGGTAGCAAGTTCGCCTAGGGCCCCGGCGGTTGCATCGGGCGCCGCGGTGGTGGCTGCCACGCCTGCATCTTGCGCCCAAAGGCCGGCGGGGAGCATAAATAAGAGTATAGTATCCATAATTTTTCTCGTTTACGTTGTAGTATTGTTTTATTCCCGACTTTACTTTTGCCGGTAAAGGGAAGTAGCTTGCGCTTATTTTTCCTGTTCTGCATTATACAGGGCTATGTCACCCCGCTCGCCCGTGCGTATGCGGACGGCGTCTTCAATGGGGATGACGAAAATACGTCCGTCGCCTATCTCGCCGGTGTGCGCCGCCTTGATGATGGCTTGCACTGTTTTCTCCACATTCTTTTCGCGCACCACGATGGAAACCAGGATTCTTTCAATCGAACTGGTATCATACACCACACCACGGTAGATACGTCCCTGGCGTGCTTTGCCAATGCCTCTTACATCGTAGTAGGAAAACCATTCGATGTCGGCTTCGAGCAACGCGTCCTTTACGTCCTCGAACTTGGTCTTACGGATAATAGCCTCAATTTTCTTCATTGTTGTACTTGTAATTTATATGTTCCAATCTTTTTACCTTTTTAAAAACTGATACCTCTCTCTACTTTGTCGTTATGTCTGAATTTGTTGTCGTACCTGCATTTTCAGCACTTCCTGTCAGAAACCCAGTCCGAATACGAAATAGGCCCCTTCGGTGCGCGGATTCACCGTCACCTTGGCGAAGGCGGGGACTGAGAATGAGTCTGTAATCTTGATTTCCTTGGATACCCCAATAAAATTTTTCTGGTAACACCCGGTTCGCAGTCGGTCGGTGTTACATCTGCATTAAAACGAAACATACTTAACTCCATTCTGAGAACGCAAATTTGTCAGTAATCTGCGGCGTTCACGGCACAAATTACTATTACCTCAATGTACTACAAAATAAGTGGTTTGACAAGAGGATTGCGGGGTTATTATAATAAATGGGAAACACAAAAAGCTATGCTGGCAGGCATTAAAATGCCTGTGGAATGGAGAATAATATGTATAAATTGTATTATATATGGCTGGTGCCTGCGGTATTTTGTCTGGTTTATTATGTCTGCTGTGTGGCATATGCGGGCTTTGCATCATCTTTTATTACGATATGGCCGGTAACGGCAGTCTTTTTTGCAGGGATTTTTGCGGTGCGTTATGCACAGAATAAAGGTATTCTTATACTTCCAATGTGGATAAATGTGCTGGCTGCGGCAGGTTTATTAATACTTATCAGCTCATTTTGTCTGGTTCAGGTATTAATAACCGTGCAGATGAAGCAGAAACCGGAACCGGACTGTGAATATCTGCTGATTTTAGGCTGCCGCGTGCGGGGACTCGAAATTACAAAATCACTCCGCTACAGACTTGATGCGGCACTGGCATATCTGGAACAGAATGAAAAACATAGCAAAGATAATACCCAAAACAAAACGATACGCATTATCGTATCGGGCGGTCAGGGACCGGGAGAGGATATATCCGAAGCACAGGCGATGAAAGACTATCTGTGCGCACATGGCATAGAAGCTTCACGGATTTTTATGGAAGCTCAGTCCACGGATACGGAAAAAAACATTGCCTATTCGGCACGTTTTATTCCGGATAAAAATGCGAAAATCGGGGTGGTTTCCAATGACTTTCATCTGTTCCGTGCCGGAATGCTTGTCCGTGCGAAGGGTTTTCACAATGTCAGCACGATTGCGGCGCGGTCAGATGAAGTATTGTTTTTAAATTACAGAGTACGCGAATATTTCGGTGTATTAAAAGATTTATTTGGTGTAAAATTCTTTCACTTTATCGGAGAATAACAGACCCTTTGTGTAGCCGTCATGGTATAAGGCTTTGATTTTCTCCTTGTCTTTTTCCAGACGTGAAAAGCCGTCGGTGTTATCCGGACGGATTACAATGACCTTCTTTTCCTTTTCAAGCTGTTCGAGCTTCTTTAAAGAACGGTTGTAGCAGTCAGCACGGGAAAGGAGGTCTTTTCCGAGTTCCGGATACTTCCAGAAAGCATGCGCCAGAGCCTTTGTGGTGGCGCCGGTTTTCTTTTTGTATCCCTTCTGGCGGGTTAAGACGACAACAACGCGGTCACAGCCGTCTGCGAAAGCCCGCTCATACGGAATCGAATCGCTCAATCCGCCGTCTAAGTACGGAGTATCATTTAAGTAAATATATGGGAAAAGGGCAGGGAGCGCACACGTTGCCTGAAGCAGCTTGTTGGTGCGGTCCTCGGTTGTATAGCGCATATATTCCGGTTTTCCGGTTAAAACATTGGTAACGACTGCGTAAAATTCGCCGCCCCACGCATTAAAGGTATCGTAGTCAAACGGAACCAGTTTATTCGGAATCGTGTCATAGGCAAATTCCAGTCCATAGACACTTCGGTTTGTCTTATCGGTCATATTGTGCATACTCATGTAGCGTTTATCGTCACGGTAATCTAAAAGAATCTGTAAATTTCTTCTTTTTTGTCTGGAAGCGTAGGAAACACCGTAGGCTGCACCGGCAGATACACCAATCATATAATCCGGCATAATATCCCGATCTAAAAATGCATCCATAACACCGCAGGAAAAAATTGTGCGGAATGCGCCGCCCTCAAATACAATTCCAGTTTTCATAATTGTCCTCATTTCTAAATGAATTTATTGTAATGTTTTTTACCATCAGGCTGTAATTCCTGAAATTACAGTAACATTTTAGTACATTTGATGTGAAATTTCCATATGAAAATACAGATAAATATGATATGATGATGTAAAAGTTGAAAGAATGAGGAAACTATGACACAGGAAATAAGGACACGCCTGCTTTTGATGGCAGATGCACAGTACGGGAGTTTTTCCAAAAGTCTGATTCCCGAATGTAAGCCGCTGTTAGGTGTGCGGCTTCCGGCACTTAGAAAAATGGCGCAGGAATTTGTAAAAAATAAAGAATGGAAAGAACTCGTACAAACAGACGGCGCAGACGATGTTTATTTTGAAGAAGCTATGCTGCGCGGTATGCTGATCGGTTACGGCACGGCAAAAGAGCAGGACAATGAAGAAGCAATGCGGATGTTTGATAAATTTGTGCCGTTTGTTGATAACTGGTCGGTGTGCGACAGCTTTTGTAACAGCATGACAATTGTTTCGGCATACCGGGAAGAATGGTGGGAACATTTACAATCCTTTTTAGCTTTCCAAAAAGAATTTGAAGTGCGCCTGTCTTTGGTCTTATTGCTGTCGCAGTTTTTAAAATGGGACGATGCGGGCAGAAAAATCCCCCGCAGGCGCGTGATTACAGAGGCGGATATTATGCAGAATATTGCATGGAAATCAAAAAAACAGGCACAGAATGACAGCCCGGAGGATTCAGGCAATCCATATCTGGAAAAAATTTTTTCAGTGCTTGACAGACCGTTTACACAGGGGTATTATGCACAAATGGCGGCGGCGTGGCTGACGGCGGAATGTTTTGTCATGTTTCCGGCACAGACCATGCGGTTTCTTATAAAATCCGGCATGGATGATTTTACATATAATAAGGCACTGTCTAAAATATGTGAATCCAGAAATCCGGCGCCGGAAGTAAAGGCACGGATAAAGAGCATGAAAAGATGATGTAAAAAGGAAATGGAGAAAAAGATGAGTACATCAACGACAAAAACAAAAGATATGGTAACAACGGCAATGTTTGTGGCAATTATTCTTGCAATGTCGTTTGTGCCGTATTTAGGCTATATCCCGCTGGGATTTATGAATGCAACAATTATTCACATTCCGGTTATTATCGGAGCGATACTGTTAGGACCGGCGCGCGGTGCATTTTTAGGCGGTATTTTCGGACTAACCAGCATGATTAACAACACATTTAACCCGAACCTGACTTCTTTCGTATTTTCACCGTTTTACAGCATTGGAAATGTGCATGGAAATTTTAAGAGTCTGATGATCTGCTTTGTGCCGCGAATTCTGATTGGCGTTGTGGCATATTATGTATATACAGGGATTGTAAAGCTTGTAAAGAAGAAGAAAAACGACGGAAAAGGCAGTGCTGCTGCACTGGCGGCAGCCGGTGCGGCAGGAGCGCTTACGAATACACTGCTTGTTATGAACGGCATTTACTTTTTGTTTGGAAGCAGTTATGCCAATGCAAAGGGAATTGCCACAGATGCCCTGTACGGTGTGATTCTTGGTGTGATCGGAACACAGGGCGTACCGGAAGCGATTGTGGCGGCGGTGCTGACTGCGGCAATCGGAAAAGCACTGCTTCATATCAGACGGTAACAGAAATGTTAATATTTTAAGAAACAAAACAAAAGGAAAAGAAAATGAAAAGACAAAATCAAAAAGGCATGATTCTTGCGATTGATATGGGGAATACTAATATTGTAATCGGCTGTGTAGACGATGAAAAGATTTATTTTGAGGAACGGCTCTGCACGGATTATTCAAAGACGGAATTAGAGTATGCAATCGGTTTTAAGACCGTTTTGGAGTTATATAATATTGAAAGTGAACAGATTCACGGTGCAATCATTTCATCGGTCGTACCGCAGCTTGTAAACGTTATCAAGTCAGCAGTTGAAAAAATCATCGGCATTACGCCGTTAATTGTAGGACCGGGTGTGAAGACGGGATTGAATCTGTTAATGGATCAGCCAAAGCAGGTCGGTACGGATATGGTTGTAGATGCAGTTGCGGCTATTCACGAATATGGTGCACCGGTGCTGATTATTGATGTGGGAACGGCAACGACCATCAGTGCGGTTGACGACAAGAAAAATTATGTGGGAGGTGCGATTCTTCCGGGTATCCGCGTATCGGTGGATTCACTGGTATCCCGGACAGCACAGCTTCCGCGAATCAGTCTGGAAGCTCCAAAATCCGTGATTGGAAAGAATACGATTGCGTGTATGCAGAGCGGTGCGGTTTACGGGAATGCAAGCTGTATCGACGGCATGGTTGACAGAATCCGTGAAGAACTGTGCAAAATGACGGGTGCAGAACAGGAACAGGTCAAAGTCATTGCAACCGGCGGACTGGCAAGGGTGATCGTGCCATACTGCAACAATGAAATTATATTAGATGATAAACTGCTTTTAAAAGGTTTAAAAATCATTTACGATAAAAATGTGGAATAGGAGAGGACTATGTTAAAAGGGAAAAACGTACTGCTTGGCGTAACCGGCAGTATTGCAGCGTATAAAATTGCGACACTTGCCAGCAGCTTAAAAAAGCTGGAATGTAATGTAGATGTCATGATGACACAGAATGCGACCAATTTTATCAATCCGATTACATTTGAATCTTTAACCGGTAATAAATGTGTTGTCGATACATTTGACAGAAATTTCCAGTTTCAGGTAGAGCATGTATCCCTTGCAAAAAAGGCGGATATTGTGATGATTGCACCGGCGAGTGCCAACGTGATTGGCAAGCTGGCATCGGGAATTGCAGATGATATGCTGACAACGACATTTATGGCGTGTACATGTAAAAAAATTGTCGTTCCGGCAATGAATACCAACATGTATTACAATCCGATTCTACAGGATAATATTGCAAAGTTAAGAAGGTTTGGCATCGAAGTGTTAGAACCGGCAAGCGGGTATCTTGCGTGCGGTGATACAGGTGCGGGAAAAATGCCGGAGCCGTCTGAACTGCTTGAATACATTTTACGCGATATTGCCCTGACAAAGGATATGAAAGGATACCGCGTGTGCATTACCGCAGGTCCGACACAGGAAGCAATTGACCCGGTGCGCTACATTTCCAACCATTCAACAGGGAAAATGGGATATGCGCTGGCGAAAAATGCGATGCTGCGCGGGGCAGAGGTGACACTGATTGCAGGTCCGACAAACCTTCCTGACGTGCCGTTTGTTAAAATGGTGCATATTACATCGGCACAGGATATGTATGAAGCGGTTACAGAGGCGGCAAAGGAATCAGACATTATTGTAAAAGCGGCAGCAGTTGCGGATTACAGACCGGCATCAGTCAGTGATGAAAAAATCAAGAAAAGCGACGGAGAGATGAGCATTGCCTTAGAGCGGACAAAGGATATTATCGGAACGCTCGGAGCGATGGAAAACAAACCGTTTTTGTGCGGATTTTCAATGGAAACACAGAATGTACTGGAAAATTCCAGAAAGAAGCTGGAAAAGAAAAATCTGGATATGGTGATTGCCAACAATCTGAAAGTAGACGGTGCAGGATTTGGAACGGATACAAACGTGATTACGATGATTACAAAGACGGATTGTACGGAATTTCCGAAAATGAGTAAATTTGAAGTGGCAGGCTGTATTTTTGATGCGATTATAAAGAATATGAAAGCACGGAGAACAGACGAAAAATAAAATATCAGGAAAAGGGGAGTTTATGAGCAAAAAAGCAAAATTACTTACAGGGGTGTTATCAGTGGCGGCAGTGCTGCTGGTTGCATTTGCCTATTATTATGTGGTGCTTCCGCCAATCAATATCCATGCACCGGGCTTCTGGATATTTGTCATTGTGCTGGCGGCGGTATTTACGGGTGTTGTCGGGCTTTGCAGTATGACAATGACAGAATACTACAAGGAATGGGCAGGCAGACAGTGGAAGCAGTCAAAGCCTGAATTTAAGAGCAAAAAGGCAGAACGTTTTTTCTATTTATGTGCGGTACTTACAGCGGCACTGGTTGTTATTTTTCTAATAGGCGGACTGCTGTCATCTGAAATTGTCAATGCTTCGGCTTACCAGAAACTGTTAAATGTGGAAACCAGAAGCTTTACCGATGATATTCATGAGGTGTCCTATGACCAGATTCCGGTGCTGGATAAAGATTCGGCAACGACCATAGGCAACCGTGTTATGGGAACAATGGTGGATATGGTTTCCCAGTTTGAAGTCAGCGATATGTATACACAGATTAACTATCAGAATAAGCCGGTGCGTGTGACACCGCTTCAGTACGGCAGCCTGATTAAATGGTTTACCAATCACAGTGATGGAATTCCTGCGTATATCCGTATTGATATGACGACACAGGAAGCGGAGTGCGTGCGTCTGGAGCAGAAAATCCGTTATTCGATGAGCGACCATTTTGGCAGAAACATTTACAGACATCTGAGGTTTGCGTATCCGACCTATATGTTTGATGACATCAGCTTTGAAATTGATGAGAGCGGTACACCTTATTGGATTTGTCCGGTGAAAAAATATAATATCGGACTGTTTGGCGGTGTGACGATTGGCAGGGTGGTGCTTTGTAATGCAGTCACCGGGGAAATGACGGATTATGCCGTGGAAGATGTTCCGCAGTGGGTAGACCGTGTGTATTCGGCAGATATGCTTATTTCGCTGTATGATTACCACGGTACGTTAAAGCACGGTTATTTTAACAGTGTGTTAAGCCAGAAGGATTGTCTGGTAACGACAGACGGCTATAATTATATTGCACTGGACGATGATGTGTGGGTGTATACAGGAATTACCTCAGTCGGACAGGATAAATCCAATGTGGGCTTTGTGCTGATGAACCAGCGGACAATGGAAACGCGCTATTATGTGATTTCCGGTGCAGAGGAAAATTCGGCGATGTCTTCGGCAGAGGGAAAGGTCCAGCATTTAGGATACAAGGCGACATTTCCACTGCTTATTAATGTGGGCGGACAGCCGACATATTTTATGGCATTAAAGGACAGCTCGGGACTGGTAAAATCTTATGCCATGCTTAATATTGAAAAATATCAGACGGTGGCAATCGGCGATTCAGTCAATGAGTGTGAGAAAAATTACCGTCAGCTGATGGTAGACAGCGGCATTGTAGATGAAACAGCGGCAGAAACGCCAAAGGAAAGCAGGCAGATAACCGGTAGAATCGAAAAAATGGTGCAGACGGTATTGGACGGCAATTCGCATTTTTATATACTCTTAGAGGGTCAGTCCCGTATCTTTGATGTGCCGTTATCGGATAATGCGGATATTGTACGGTACAATACAGGCGATACTGTTACATTTTCATATCATGAAAACGAGTCATTAAATGAAGTGACGAAGGTGGAAGCCGCACAGCAGACTGCGCAGTAAAGAGGAAAAATAAAAAACAGTGGAAAAGTGTCTTTTGTATGCAGGATTGTGTGTATAAAAGGCACTTTTTTAAAACAACTTAGAATTAAGGAGTAGTATATAAAGAATAAATAACACATATTTTAAATAATTAAACAAAATTTATAATAATAATTGCAATCTGAATAGAATTGTGATATTCTTCTAATAGAATATATTCTAAAAATAAAACCGCAAACAACGGTTGATTTCTAAAACTTGAAATTTTGATTAAGGTTTTATCCGCGTTTTAGGGATGAAATTTTGATTAGAACGGATAGTTTATCCCAAGTAGTATTTTCTATTGACATTTTTATGGATTCATCTGTTTAATATCCCTTAAAATCCAAAAAGATTTAGAAAATTCATGAAAATCCTTGCCGGCAGTTCAAGTAGTCTATTATAATAAAAGAAAGGAAGAAAGCATGGTAAATACACCTTACGATGATGTGTTCCGTACCCTGTTAACGGATTGCACGGCACTGATTATACCGGTTGTAAATGAACTGTTTCACACAAATCCTTATTTCTGAGCGGCTTTGCCGCGAAGTGGCGATGAGAAATTCGCGTAGGCGATTTCTCATCTGCCATTAGAGATATTTGTTTTCGTTACGAAACAAATATCTGTGTGAAAAATAATCGCATCAGCATTATTGTTCACACAATATACTGGAAAAGAAACAATACATCTGCTTCAAAACGAGCACTTTATAAAGCTGCCGGACGGCAGTGAACAGGAGCGCATTACGGATTCCAGCTTTGAAATCCTCGGTAGAGAAAGAAAGCGTTATCATGTTGAGTGCCAGAGCACGGAAGACGGAAGCATGATAGTACGTATGTTTGAGTATGATACACAGCTTGCACTGGAAAACAGAGAAGTTACAGCGGGTGCACTGGTAGTTCATTTTCCTGATTCCGCAATCGTAGCCCTGCGCCATACGAAAAATACGCCGGAGGTGATGACGGTAATGATACGCACACCGGGCGGGGAAGTATCGTATGCCATTCCGGTATTAAAAGTCAGACAGTATACAGTAGAAGAAATCTTTGAGAAAAAGCTGTACTTTCTGATACCGTTTCATATTTTTGTTTATGAAAAGAGTTTTAAAGAACTGGAAGAAAACAGCGAAAAATTAGCGAAGCTGGAAGAGGAATATACAGCGATAGTAAACCGTCTGGAAGAAGACCGTAAGAACGGTGATTTAAACGAATACGAAAAGGTTACAATTCTTGAAATGTCAGATACAGTAATAAAACATCTGGCGGCAAAATATGAAAAGGTCAGGAAAGGAGTTGGAGAGAGTATGGGTGGAAAAGTATTAGAGTATGAAGCAAAGGATATATTAAATCGCGGTCGTGCCGAAGGACGAGATGAAGGACGTCGCGAGGGACGTGCCGAAGGCGAAATCACCGGAATGAAAAAAGCCAAAATGCAGTTAGCCGTAAAATTATTGCAGGCGGGGAACAGCGTTGCATATGTGGCAGACCTGACGGAACTGCCGGAAGAAACGGTGCAAAAGTTGTCGCAGGCAGTCGAGCGTGAAGATGAATAGGAAAAATAAAGCATTTTATCAAAGTAACAGGCGGCTTATCTGAAACAAAAAAGCCGCCTAACTCTTAAATCTCTATTTTCCTAGTACCAAAGTAGGGATTTTGCAAAAACAGTCTGGAAAAATCTCATTTTAAACAATAAAATTTATCAATAAGACTTTTTTGTTGCACTTGTGCAACAAATTGGGAAAGCAGGAAATCAAAGGGATTGTTAAAGAAAACAGGTAAAAAATACCGTTGTTTGTTGCAGGTTTGCAACAAAAATGTCTGCTTGCCAAAAACAAATGTCTGTGGTACACTGCCACTGCAAACGAAAGATAGGCTTTGAAGGCTATTTTTTTAAGTGCCACGGTTAGACAAGGCTAATGGAAGTTATTGAAATAAAACTATGCCATAAAACAAAAAACAAAACAAAGCATTAGTACATTCGTAAAATCAACAAGGCACGATAGAAACAAGTAAACAGGGACAAAGCAGAAAGGAAAGAAAAATGAGAAAGACCAGCTTTAAGTTATTATCTGCTTCATTAGCAGTCGCAATGACAATGAGCAGTATGCCGTACAATGTATTGGCGGCAAGCCCGGAGCAGACATTTGCACAGGCAGTACAGCAGGCACAGACAGCAGAAGCGGACGGCTTTGAAACAGCCGCACCGTCAGAGGAAAATCTCGTAACAGCAGATGCAGAAAGTACAGAAAAAGTAACCTACACAGTTACACCGGGTGTTTCATACGGAAAGGGAAGTATCAAATTAATCTCAGGTGTGACAGAAAGCACCGGTGATGATGGTGAAAAAGTATACACGGCTGAAAAAGACAGCACAATTACATTTGAAGCTGTACCGGAGGACGGCTGGGCATTAGATTCTGTTATGTACATGTCAGCAAGCTTTACAACACCGGACTTAAAGATTACAAAGGTAGACGGCAAAGAGAACCAGTATACATGCACAATTCCTGACGATGCATATGCTTACGGCTCAGTAGGAACATTTATGATATATGTGCAGTTTGCACCGGTTCTGGAAGAAGGACAGTATGAGATAAAATCAACAGGTGAATATTTAAGTGTAGATAAGTATGGTGCAAAGCCGGGTGAAACCGTAAAGATTACATCAACAAGTGACAGTTCAACAAGAAATTATGTGCCGACTGTTGCAGATGAAGACGGAACCGGTATTGATACAACACTTGAAAGTACAGTGATTGATGAAGACGAAAATAAGATTGTACAGGTATACACCTTTGTAATGCCGGAGAAAAAGGTTACAATCACAGAAAAGAGTAACCGTTATTGTGCAATTACATTAGAAACCAATGACGACAGTAAATTTGCAAGCCATGTAAGTTACAGCAGCCGACAGATGATGAGTGGTAATATGAATGTTGTAGCAGACAGCATTATCGACGGCAAGTATTATAAGCATACAGTAACCGTAACCGGTACACAGGGAAATACAACAGTAAAGCCGGGAGAATTATCATCACTTGCAAGCGGAAAAGCAACATATACCGTAGCAAAGAAATTCCCGGTAGCCGTTACTTTAAGAGTAGACTTCGTTGAAACAGATGCGTATAACATTACAAACCAGTCTGCGAATATTGAAGGTGCCGATTTTACCGTATCAAACGGTGAACTTGCGGCAGAAGGCGATACCGTAACATTACTGCTTTCCACAAATACAGCAGACGGATATTACTATAACGGTACAACACTGCCAAAGGTAACAGACGCAGACGGCAACGAAGTAACCGTAACAGCAGATGCAGGAAACACAACATCTTCTGCAAAATTTACATTCACAATGCCTGAAAAGGGTGTCACAACAAGTTTTGACAGTTCTGCAATTACACAGAAAGAATTAAAGGCTGTTACCGTTGCAGATGAAGCAAAGTCTTATATTGCACTGGATAAAACAGAGGCAAGAGAAGGTGAGAATGTCACAATTACTTTGACAGACGAAGCAAAAAAGGTTTTATTTATCAAAGTGATTAAGGAAGACGGCAGTGTCGAATATATAAGAAACTCTGCAACGAGCTTTACAATGCCGGCAGGCGCAGTGACAGTATCGGTAATTGCACCGGACAACTGGTTTGAAGAAGGACGTTATGATACAGATGTATATGCGGCAACATCAAGCACACTGATTGTTTCCGATGCGGCAGACCTTGCGGCTGTCGGTAAATTAATGCGTGATAATCCAAGCGCACTTACGGATAAAACCATTAATATTGTAAAAGATATTGATATGAGCGCATATACATGGGTGCCGATGACATATACAAATTACAATAATACAGTAACCTTTAACGGAAACGGACATACCATTAAGGGACTGAATGTAGAAGGCATGACAGGAACAACATCAAGTTCCTGGGTATATTCAAGTGCATTTATCGCACAGATAGGCAGTTTCACAGATGTCACTATCAACGACCTGACATTTGAAGGAACACAAAAAGTCCATACCGTTGCAGGCACATTCTGCTATTTAGGCGGTATTGCTTATGGCGGCGGTTCTTACAACAAGGTCGTAAACAATATGAATGTGACCATTGACGGTGCGACAGGCGGTACGGTATTGCATTACTCTATTACAAATAGTGCAACACAAATTGTAAACAGTGCGGTAACCGGCAAGACAACACTGGAAAATGTAAATTTAACCGGATATTATTCATATTATGGACTTTCAGACAGAGCAGTCAACAGCTATGATATTTCAGAGATTACCATGGGTGAAAATGCAAATCCGGCAAATGTATCTTATTACGGTGTGGACTCTACTTTACAGGCAAAAGATAAGACTGCAAACTGTTATACAGGCACAACATTAAATAATTTCCCTGAAAATGCACAAATTTACGGAATTGCAAAGACTGTTACAGGAGATAATCTGGATTCTCTCAATCAGAACTTCTCATACATCACACCGGTAACAGGCGAGGGTTATGAAAACGACAACTTAATGGCAGTTGACGGCACAACCAACAAGGTCGGCAGGATTGCACTGGTTACATACTTAAACAGCTGGGTTGATGAGAACCAGACAGAGGATAACAAGTATTGCAAGTGGGAAACAGACAAGACAACAGGCAGACCGGTATTAAAGGCAGCCGAAGAAACGGTTGTTTCACAGAAATATGCAATCACTTCAAACGTAACAGGCAGTGAATACGGCGAAACAACAGTTGACGAAGAAGCCGCAGAAGGCAGTAAGGTAACTGTATACACAGCACCGAAGTCATTCTGCAAGGTCAAGAGCATTTCCGTAGAAACAGCAGACGGAAAGAAAGTTGACGTAACAGACAACGGTGACGGAAGCTACAGCTTCACAATGCCGAAGTCCGCAGTAACCGTAAGCACAGAGTACGCAGAAGACTCTTATGCAATTACGGCAGAAACCAACGGCGAAGGTACAGTCAGCGTATTAACGGCTGAAACAAAGTCTTCCGATAAGGCAAAATCAGGCGAAACCGTAACCGTTACCGTAACACCGGACCGCTTAAAGTATTACACAATGGACAGCGTAACCGTAACAACAGCAAGCGGCAAGACGGTTGAAGCCACAACAACGCAGGCAATTAACGGAACAAATGCCCATGAGTATACATTTACCATGCCGGAAGAAGCCGTAACCGTTACGGCAAACTTCAAAGACGTCAGCAGCTACTATAATGAAGACGGTTCTTTAAAAGAGGGTACATACAAAATGCAGGCAGTATTCGGCAGTACCTATTACATTGACACCGACAAAATCGAAGGTGCAATGGGCTATGAAGAACAGTACACAGACATTACCGTAAGCGTTGATGCAGAAGGCAATGTAATAGTAGACGATTATGAAATGCCGGGTGTAAAGAGCCCGATTGGATACGCAGGCGGCGGCGAACTCTGGATTAAGTCCACACCGACACCGGATGCCAACGACAACGGAAAGATTAAGGGTGCAGATGATGCAGGCGTTGTAGAATCCAGCGATTATGCCGAAAAGTATGAAAACTATACAAAGGTATACACCATTTCACCAACCGTTACAAAGACCGGTAAGATTAATCCGTCAACCAACGTAAAGACAGAAAACACAGGCGATTTCTACTTTACAAAGGTTATGCAGGGAAGTAAGCAGGTCGGCGGCTTCTATAACAGTGAAAATGTAGAATCCGTTACATTGGATAAGCTTGCTTCATCAACAAGCAGTAAGGCAGCACCGTTTAACCTGACATTCTCCGGTATCAATTACATTAAAAACGATGCGGACTATGCAAACCAGAACGTGTTATTTACAACATACATTACAGAAATGGCTTACATTTCAGAAGTATTGTTCCGTATGGACTTCTCAACGATTGAAAAAGTCGGTGATACAGACCAGGGCGAAGAAACAACACAGGCATTAGATGTATCTGTTTATACAGCGTGCGAACCGGGTGCCACAAAGACACCGCCTGCAAACATTGATGCAATCAAGAGTGCAACACTGGTAACAAAGGCAGACGGAAGCAGACAGCTCGTATTTGACTTAGGCGAAACAATCGTATTCGGCTTACACGGACATATGGGAAGCCTTCGTGTATACAATGCAGACAGCATGGAAAATGCATTTAAAGCAATCTCAAAGAATGATACAAGCGGCTTAAAGTCAGCAATTTACAGCAACTGGTATACAGATAAGATTAATTCCGAAGCAGACAGCGTGGCATATGATAAGACACCTGTAAAAGTAACAGACAGCAGAGGATATGTATACTACACAACAGACGGAACAGAATTTAGCGCAACGTCCACAACAACAGACCTTGAAAATGCACTCGTATATCCGGGTAAGGCAGTTGTAGATGTACCGGACTATTTCGATCTGATAGACAACAATGAAATTTATCTGACAGGCTTTATCGACGGTATGTCAAAGGATACGAACTTAAAGTTAAAGCTGACAGCAAAAAATGAAGACAACACACCAGTTGTAAAGACAGGTACAGCCCATATTTCACAGTTCGGTGAATATGATGTTACTGTCAATGTAACAGTTACAGATGATGTTATCACAGACATTGAAGTAACAGGTGCAAATTTTGCGGGAACTTATGCTGAAACCAATAAGATGATGCTTGAAAAGGCAGTCAACGGCTTAAAGGGCAGCTACATCAATAAGTCCGCAACTGATGTAAAGGAAATCACAGGTGTTGATGCGGTTTCAGGCGCAACGTATTCATCCAATGCAATCCGCGATGCGATTTTAAATGCACTCGAACTAAAGCAGGAAGAAGAAGTCATTAACCTTCCGACAGAAAAGCTTGCAGAAGGCGAATACAGCGTAGACATTGCATACTACACAGATAAAGTAAAGCACAGTCTTGTGGAAAATGACAAGACAAAGGCAAAGATTGTTGTTGACAAAGATGGCAGCATGACACTCGTAACAGACATTATTAACGGAACATCAAAAGAACCGTTATATATCTATGGCTTCAACGGCTACTATGAAGGCAATGATACTTCTAAGAGCTTAAAGGAAGCTGCGGTCGAAATGAATGACATTCAGTACAGCGATGATGTATTCGGTGAAGATGAAAAGGTTGTAACAAAGGTTTCCTTCCCGTTAGAAGGTGATTTTGCGGCAATCTACAACACCAATGCAGATATCTATGTACCGGCAATGAAGAATTTAAACGGCTTCGTTTCAGGCATTGACTTCAAGCAGGGACGTTTCAGCGCAGACTGCTTCGTAAAGGTTTACTGGGACAGCTTAACAAAGACATCATCTGATAATAATAAGTCCGATGATACAACAAAGGAAACAACTTTCGGTTCAGCAAAGACCACTCTGACAGCAGGTACGTATTCAATCCCTGCAAGCTTAAAGAATGCCGGAAATGTTTCACAGGATTCTATGGCGGCAGGCTGCATTAAGAGTGCACAGATGACTGTTGCGGCAGACGGAACAGCAGCTGTAACCGTAGATTTACAGTCCGTATCCTTTGCGGGACTGACAGCTTACGCAAGCAACTGGAAGATTTATCAGGGAACGTCAGCAGATGGTAAGACTGTAGATGCACAGTACACAACAGACGAAGAAGGCAGAGTGACACAGATTACATTTACACTGCCGGACAACAGCTATGACGGTGTTTATGTCAACATGTTTGTCGATGCGATGAATTACAGCCCGGATGCTTATCTGGCACTGGATTATGCAAATGCGGTAAAGACAGCAGAACCGGACCCGGCACCAACACCGGACCCGGTAGTACCGGACCCAGACCCGACACCGGAACCGACTCCGACTCCAGACCCGACACCGGATCCGGAACCGACACCAACTCCGACACCGGACCCTTCTGACAATAAAATTGCTGACGGTAACTACTATGTACCGATTGCATTGTGGAATGCGGTATCCGATAAGGCTTCTATGGGTAATGCGGCATTTGAAAAGAACAGCAGTGCTTTAATCACCGTAAAGGATGGCAAGGTTGTAAAAGTTCAGATTGCCATGAATCCGGTAACCGTAACATCAATCTACAGCGCCGTTACGGCATTTGAGGTAGAGGGCGTAACTGTTACAATAGACAAGACAGAAAAGATTACAACTTCCGCAGGAAATGAAGTCGATGCAATCAGACTGGTAACATTTGAACCTCCTGAAGGTGCACAGCCTTCCGTTGCAGATATTACTTATGCAGATGTAAGCTTTAAAGTACCGGATACACCAATGGGCGACACCATGATGAGTGCGAGATTAAGATTCGACTGGTCAGCACTGACAGCAACAAGCGATACTTCTCTTGGAAATGTAACGATCACAGGTAATGAAGATGGACAAACAGCAAAATTTAAAGTAAAAGCTGAGACAGAAGTTGAGTTTACAAACATTCCAGAAGGAGTTTCATACAAGGTAGAAGAAACACGGGCAAATGGATATGATGCACCAGCATATAAAGTAAACA
>OLVW01000881.1_pt1 | contig 27982 bp, 23 predicted proteins | sample 1673301 | NCBI WGS metagenome assembly OLVW01 (sample SAMEA3178941, study PRJEB25190) | human gut metagenome
TGCTGTCCATGGTGCGGCCCGCCTGGCTGGCCAGCACACGGGTGGCCTGCACCACATTGTTGTCAATGGCGGTCATCTGCAGCACGTCGGTCAGCGGAGTCCAGCCGCCGTACTGGTGCAGATCGCTGGTGATGGTGGTCACATTCAGTGCCTGACCGTTCGGGGTCACGCCCTCGGTCAGCGGAGTGGAAGCCTTGGGCAGGCTGTCGTACTTGCGGAACTCAATGGTCTTGCCGCCGTTCTGGGGTACGGGATAGTAGTCCGCGAACTGGTCATGCACCAGACGGGGCTCTGCCTGGTCGATAAGGCGCTTCTCGTAGAAGGTCTTCATCTCGTTGGTCATGGTGCCGGTGGTGTTCTGCAGGCTGGCAGAAGGGTCGGCAAAGAGCTGGAGGTTCATCTTCAGGTTGTAGCTTTTCATGTCATTTGTCCTTTCTGTATCAAAATTTTCAAAAACTGATCTTCACCCCGTGCATCGCACGGCGTTCCAGTGCCTCACGCTGGGCGCGGGTCATGCTGGCCACATCGGCCCGGGTGATGGCCGCACCACCGGGGCTGGTACCGTTTTCCGCCGGGCGGGCCGAACGCTGGCGGATGCGCTCCACAACGCCCTGCTCCACGGTCTGGGCGGTCTGACGCAGAGCGTCGTTGTAGTGGGCCAGACGGTAGGCGTCACCCATCCGCATCCCGGGCAGCTCCATCAGGCGGCGCATCTCGGGGTTCGCCAGCTCCTGCTTGAGCGAAAAATCCGGCATATCCCGGCGAAGCATCGCCTCTTCCGCCGCCCAGCGGGCGTGGAGGGCGCGGACGGTGTTCGCGCCCTCTCTCAGGCCCGGGATGGGCGGGAGCGGCAGCGGCGCAGGGCGTTCGGGCGGTGCAGGACGCTCTTCCGGCTCCTGCACTGCCGCCGGTGTCGGCACATCCGAAGCTTCCCGGCCCTCATCCGCCTTCATAGTCCCGGAGGCGATGGCCTGCTGAGCCTGTGCATGGCTGAGGGCAGGAGCGGAGGGGGCGGCGGCATCGCCGCCCTCCGAGGCAAAGAGCTGCAGATCCACCATCGACTGTTCTCCCCGTCCGCTCAAATCGGCGAAGCGGACATTGTCCGGGTAGCGTTCTGCCAGCAGAGCAAAGCCCGCCTTTGCAAATTCGAACGCCCCCTCCACCCACGGCTTCTGGGGTGCTGCCGCCGTCACGGCCAGACGCGGGCCGTCCGGCTCGTCCCACACGCCGCTCCTGGTGCCTTCCTCGCCCGCCAGCAGGGCGCAGAGGGTCTGCATCAGGGTGCTGGCCCCCGCACACACGATGTCCTGCCCGGCGGGGGCATAGCCCGCATGGCCCGAAGCTTCCAGCCGGCAGGTGGGGCCTGCCGGGCCGTCCAGCTCGGTGTAGTTTACTTTTATCATCTCATTTCTCCTTTCTGCGTCTTCATCGCCCTCGCCATCGCAGCCGTGCTCAGCTCCTGTGCCGGGCCGCTGAGCTTGGGGGCTTTGGACTTTTTCTGCACTTCCAGCAGACCCGTCAGCTGGGCCATCTGGGCCTGCATCCGGGCCAGCTGCTGGGCGAGGGTGCCGTTCTGACGCACCCGCTGGCGAACCTTTTCGATGCCCTCAAAGTCCATCATTTCCAGCGCCGCCAGCGCGGCGTCGGCGTTGGCCGGGGCGAAAAAGCCCAGCTGATAGCACTCCTTGGCCGTCTCGTTCTGCGACAGGCGGGAGAAGGTGGACTTTTTCTCCGCACTCACCACGATGTCGAACACCGGCTCATGACTGCCCAGCTCCACGCCGCCCACGACTCTTGCAGGCTGGGCACGGAGCACCTGGCCCGAAAAGCGGACGAACTCGCTCTCGCCGCTCTTGCCGGTGATGCGGAAGATGCGCTCCTCGTCGTAGAACTGCCTCATCAGCTCGATGATAAGGCAGCACTCTTTGGCAAATGCCCTGTAAGCGCTCTTGAGCATATCCCGGCTGAGCTTCGAACCCGCCTCCTGCAAGGCCGCGATGGCCGAAGCTGCCGTCACGCCGCCTGCGGTGCCGCCCTGGGTCATGTCGCGGTTTCCGCTGATCTCCTTCAGCTCCTCGATGCGGCTGTTGCGGTAGCTCAGGCTGTTGCCCTGCAGACCCGCCGTCTGCAACGGCCGGAAGCTGTCGTCGTTCAGGCGCCCCACCACATGAATGATGTCCCGCGACAGGTCAGTCAGCTCTTCCTCATTGACTCCCGCCGTGTCGCTCAGCACATACCGCTGGCGGGACGAGAGCAGGACGTTCTCGTCCATGGCGTGGTTCATCTTGTCGATGGCGATCTGGCACTCCTTCATCACATCGATGTACCCGAAGCCCGCCGGGCTGTCCTCTTCCATGAACAGCGCGTCGAACACAAAGGGATACTTGCCGTGGTCGTAGAAGCCTCTTTCGGCCAGCGCCGGGTCGTTCTCGCTGGCGTAGAGCACCACGCCATTGCAGAACTTGCAGTAGTGCAGGACGCTCCTGCCCTCGGGGGAGAGCTTTTTGTAGTACCAGTCCACCACGACACTCTTGTCGCTGGTATCAAGGCCGCCGTCGTGGATGTAATGCGGCACGTCCAGCACGCTGGCAGTGTGTCCGGCCAGCTGGGGCCAGCGGCTTTCCAGCTGAGCCGTGTCGGCCAGACTCAGCGAGAAAAAGTGGGGCGACGCCTGAATATCGTCCACGCCCGGCTCCCAGTAGAGCATCAGCAGGTTCATGGGCCGGATGGCGATCTCGCCCACACCGCCCCGCTGCTCCGAATCCCAGAACACGCCTTTGACTCCGGTTCCCTGCTTGAGCTTGCGCCACCAGGTGTCGCTGTATACCTGCTCATAGTCAGCCTGTTCCAGCACCACGGGCAGCACGCTGGAAAGCGCCTGTGCCGCTGCCTCGTCGTCCTCGGCACGGGGCAGGACGTTGGGACTGGGGTAGTTGTCCATCGCGTCGGCATGCTTGTTGGCGATAGAGTTGAACAACCAGCCGCTGGACGGCTGGGGTTTGCCCTCCATCATGGGGTTCTGGTAGTTCTTCCAGTGTCCCATCCGGAACCACAGTTCGTTGTCCACCAGGCGCTTGTCCAGCGCGGCCTTGCCCGCCTTGTACCGCTGCAAGATCTGCGCAGCCTCAGCCACCTCTTCCGGCCCGATGGGCAGTTTTGTTGCTTCATCCATAGTATTTTTTCTCCTTCCTGCCCTCTGTTGCAGGGCGCTATCGTTTTTCTCCGCCCCCAGCCTCTCCCAAAGGGAGAGCCTTTACACCCTCAGAAACTTCGCCTTCCGATGCAGCTCCAGCGGGTCATCCAGCACCGGCGGGGCCGATGTATGCCGGGGCGGCGAGATGGGATTTTCCATCAGCACATAGCGGCACTCATCGTAGATGTGGTCTTCCTGCCGGGTGTCGATGTCCTCCACATTGCTCTCGTCGTACACGAGGTTCGGGATGGTGCGGATGAAGTGCTTGCAGGTATTGAACACCTGCAGCATCGGCCTGCCCTCGCCGTCAAAATTCAGCCGGTAGTGCATCTGCATCTTGCCCGCCAGACGGGTGTGGTCGCCGGGCATCCAGTGCAGAAAGTTCGGCCCCCGCTCCATCATGGCGGCGATGCTCTCGCCTCGGCTCTCGTCGAAGATGGCCGGGTCGGCGATGCCCTGAATGACTCTGCCCCGGAGCACCGGGTCGTTCTGCTCGGCCTCCCGGATGCGCCGTGCCTGCTCCACCGGGTCGATGCGCAGACCCTCGTTGGGGCGTCCGGTGCAGCCGTACAGCTCCTTGATGCGGTAGAGCCGCCCTTCCTCGTCCGCCGCGTACCACCCCACCGAGAACGGCTTCGAAAAGCCGAAATCGTAGCCCCGGTAGATTTTCCAGTGCTTCGGAATGGTGAACGGCGCGATGACGTGGGTCCAGCGCTGGTCTTCGTAGTGGTTCGGATCGTTCCGCCACTCGGTGAACACCTGCCCCGAAAAGCTGTCCCAGCTGCCGTAGAGCAGCGCCTGCTTTTCGGCCTCCGGCATGGCCGCGAGGCTGGCCAGATAGTCCGGGTCATTTTCCAGAAGGGCTGGGTTATCGAATATGCTGGACGGGATGAACACCCGCGCCCGCCGCAGCACCTTTTCGGTGCCGTCCGGCATCCGCACCGGGTATTCCTCCACGATGGGGGTGCCGGGCGGGGCGGGCGTGATGAACCGCGCCTTCACCCAGCCGTGGCCCACCCCGCCGGGGTTGGTGGTGGCCCGCAGATACACCCGGGTGCCGGGGCCGGTGGGGCGGTTGCGGCTCATCATGTAGCTGTACTCCTCCCACTCGAAGTGGGTCAGCTCGTCGAACCCGATGAAATCGAAGGCTTTGCCCTGATAGTTCGTCCGGTCCTTGGTGTACTGCATCGAGCCGAAGTAAATTTTCGCCCCGCTGGGGAAGACCCACACATGGCTCGTGGCGTTGTACTGCGCCTCCGGAAAGGCCCGGCGGTAATAGCTTTGACTCTTGTCCACGAGGTCGGAAAGCTGCGGATAGGTCTTGCGGAGGATGAGCGCCCGGTAGTGCGGGATGTGTACCTGCCGCAGCGCCTCGATGACGAGGGCGTCGCTCTTACCGCCGCCTGCCGCGCCGCCGTAAAGTGCTTCCGGCTCCGGCCTCCGCATAAATTCCATCTGCCTCGGCTGAGGCCTCCACACGACGCCCGCATTCTTGTTTTCTGTCGTCATACATCCTCCACCGGCGGCAGCAGCACCACACCGCATTCCCGCCCTTCTGCGTCCACGCCCTGGTCGTTCAGGGTCTTCGACACGCCCGCCAGGTCTTTCAGCACGGCAGTCGCTTCTTTCAGTCCCTTCATGATGCTGGGGTCGGTGCTGTTCTCTCTGCGGGCCGCGCGCTGGCGGGCATTCAAATCTTTCACCTCCTGCGCCAGCATGGTGCTCAGGGTGTCGGTGGCTTTCCGGAGACTTTCCAGCCCCTTGGCCGCAGCCTGCTTTTCCTGCCCCATCCTGTGTTCTCACTTCCTTTCGTTCTGTCGCTGGCAAAAGGATACCACGCTTTTCTCCACCGCAGGAGTACATACTTTTTGCCCTCAGTTTTGTATTTTACAGTACATTTTATCCTATAAGTAATATTTCAAAGCAGCAAAAATCCCCTGCCTGTGTTCTTTTCCACAGACAGGGGATCTGTCACTCAATTTTCTGCGCAAAGTCTCCGGGAGGCTCTCTGCGTATTTTTACAGGGTTTCCACCCGGTCAAACAGCTCCTTTGCGGCCTCCACAGCCTCCTTGCTGCCGAAGACCACCCTCACGCCCTTCTCCATCCGGGCCGACAGGTCCGCCGCCTCGGCCTTGAGGGCGGCAGCATCCACACTGCACAGGCTTTTGCGCTCGGCGGCAGTCATCTCGTCGGTGATGCCGCAAAAATATTTGCAGTCGGTAGACGCAGCCTCTTCCCGGGGCTTGCGCGGGGTGTCCAGCTTTGCTGCCGCACCCACGATGAACTCGTTCATGTCCTTCTCGGTGTAGTCGCGGCCTGCCAGTTCTGTCGGCCCCTTTGCGAAAGTCTCATAGCTTTCTTTCAGGTGCGGGTCGCGGTAGGTGTAGAGATATTCGGTGCCGTCGTTCTGGGTCACCATGCCGGTGCCGTACGCGCCGCCCACCTCGCGGATGTTGTGCCACAGATACTCGTAGCTCATCACCCGGGCCAACACCTTCCGCTCCAACCGCCGCTCCATGGGCCAGACCAGCACATCGTAGTTCACGCCGCCGTCGATGATGAAGGCCTCGTTCACCGGAGCTGTCAGCTCCTCAGTGTAGGGCTTTGCCTCGCCGCGCTTTTCTGCCGCGAAGGCACTGCCCGGCAGAAGCTTTTTCAGGGTATCCAGCGCCGCGTCGCTGCCGTGGAGGCTGACGGTCAGGGCGTTCTTTTTCAGCACGCTCTTCCACAGCTCTTCCATCTTTTTGCCCAGAGCGGTCCAGTCGGCCTTTTCCAGCAGCTCACAGATATAGTGGTAGTAGCTCACGCCGTTGCAGCGCTCACTCAGTGCGGATTCCACCGAGAAATGTGCCGCCGCCCGCATGGCGGCGAAGGCGTGGCCCTCCCGCAGGAACTTCTGCTCCATGAGCAGCTTCTGCTGGCTTGCCACCCGCTCCATAGCAGCTTCGGCCTGCGGGCCGCTGAACTTTGCCTCATACAGCCACTCACTGCCCAGCTCCACAGCCTTTTCGAGGCTGCGTTCCAGCATACTCATCCCCACGATGAGCTTTGCGTGGCAGGGCCTGCCTTCCTGCCGTCCCGTCCAGCAGTCCATCCACGCACCACTGCTTCCCAGCCAGGTGTTCCGCAGAGTGTTCAGTTCCTGGGCCGTGTGCTTTTCGGTGTCCAGCTCATCAATGACATCCGTGAGCAGATGCAGGCAGGACATGTCTTCCGGTGCCATGCCGCCCAGATCATAGTAAAGGTACAGGTAGGTATTGCCTGCCGAGGGGTGGTGCAGCAGTTCTGCACCCGCCAGCAGCTCCCTGCTGCCCGGTGTCTGCTTTTTGCCCTCGCCGAGGTCGGCGGCTGTCAGCGGATGGTCCAGCACCAGCTTATCGTCGGTGCGGGCGGCGCGCCCCTCTTCCTCTTTTTTGGGCAGGGTCGGCACCTGGATGATCTCCACCGGCGCAGGCGCGAACAACTCCCGCAGCAGCTCATTGAACCAGCCCTGTTCCAGCTTCTCCCGCAGGGAAGCGAACAGAGCGTTCGTGTGGAGCAGCAGGGCCGGGTCGCCGGTGTGGAGCCATCCGGTAGATGCATTAATGGCGTCCAGCACGCCGTCCGGGATGCTGCCCGGCCGCTCAAGGGAAGCGAACTCGGTGGAGTTGAGGCTTGCCATCAGCAGCTCCTCGGGGATGCCCTTCTCGAGGATGCCGTCCACGGCTTTGCGCACTGCAGCGGCAAACTTGCCCGCCGACTCTTCCGTCGCGCCCCGCAGCACAAGCTCCAAGGTCGGCTGCAGCGTGCTGTCATCGAAGCCCACGTCGATGTCCGCGCCCAGTTTTTCTTCCAGCAGAGCGGCTTTCAGAGGCGCCTGGTTCGTTCCCAGCAGGGCGTCCAGCAGGATCTCCACGCCCAGCTGGCGCTCCCGGTCGCTGAACGCACCGGTGTACCACGCCAGCGCACACTGAGCCTCGTCCGGCTCCGGCTTCTCGGTATAATACGGGATATTCCGCTTCGTACCGACCTGCTCGTCCTGCACCGTCAGGCGGGGGCGGCTGGCGCTCTTGGGCATACGGCTCAGATACTGCTCGTCGAGGAAGGCCAGCTTCTCGGCCATGTCCATCTTGCCGTAGAGGGTGATGCAGCAGTTGTCGGCGCTGTAGTGGCGGCGGTAGACCCGCACATACTTCTCATAGGTCAGCGCCGGAATGGACGCCGGGTCGCCGCCGGAGACGAAGCCGTAAGCCGTATCCGGGAACATTGCCCGGCTCAGAGCGTTCTGCAGCTGTGCGTCCGGCGTCGCCAGCGCCCCCTGCATCTCGTTGTAGACGACGCCGCTCACCGTGCCGTCTTCGTCCCGGTGCCAGCCCTCCTGCTCGAACACGCCCTTGTCCACCATGGCCAGCGGGCAGAACACCGCGTTGAGATAGACGTCCATCAGGTTCTTGAAGTCCGTCTCGTTGGGGGTAGCGAAGGGATACACCGTCTTGTCCGGGAAGGTCATGGCGTTCAGGAAGGACGCCATGCTGCTCTTGAGCAGCTGCAAAAACGGCGACTTCACCGGGTACTTCTCGCTGCCTGCCAGCACCGAGTGCTCGAGGATGTGGAACACGCCGGTGTCGTCGGAGGGGAAGGTGCCAAAGCCGATGCCGAAGGCCTTGTTGTCGTCGTCGTTTTCCACCAGCAGGACAGCCGCCCCGCTGACGTCATGGGTCAGCACGGTCAGCGTTCCGTGCTGTTCGGGGCAGTCCTCGCGCTTGACGAGGGTGTAGCCGGGATATTGTTTCATGGTCTTGCTCCTTTGTATTTTCTGGATTTTGATTCTATTGTATCATCCTACCCGCCAAAACACAATGAATGGTTTGTGAATCATAACTCGCTGGTAAACAAAAAACTCTGCCCTGTCCGAAGACAAAGCAGAGGTCAAAACGATTTACACTGTCTCACCCTGACGGAACGACACCCTGAACAACACGAATCCCACGATAAACAGCACGATGAGGGAGCCGACACCCACATTGGCGCTGCCGGTGAGCTGGCTTCCCACACTGACGATCATGGTGCCAAGGAAGGACGCGCCCTTGCCGCAGATGTCGAAGAGGCCAAAGTATTCGCCCGACTTTTCCGGCGGAATGATCTTTGCAAAGTGGGAGCGGCTGAGCGCCTGCACGCCGCCCTGGAACATGCCCACGATGACGGCCAGCATCCAGAACTGCCACTGCTGGGTCAGGAAAAACGCAAACACCGCGATGCCCGCGTAGGCCGCGATGCACACCGGGATGAGCTTTGCCGAGGGGTACTTGTTCGACAACCGCCCAAAGATGAGGGCCGACGGGAACGCCACGATCTGGGTCACAAGAAGCGCCAGCAAAAGGCCGGTGGTGTCCAGACCCAGCGCCGTGCCGTAGGCCGTCGCCATGTCGATAATGGTGTACACGCCGTCGATGTAGCAGAAGAACGCCAGCAAAAACCAGAACACCTGCTTATCCTCCGGCAGATGCCGCAGGGTATGGCCGATGCGGGCAAAACTCTGCCGGACAGCGTGCTTTTCCACCTCCACATAGTGGAGCTGTTTATAACTTTTCAGCAGCGGCAGGGTCGTGAGCAGCCACCACGCCGCCGTCAGCAGGAGTGCCAGGTTCAGCGCCGTCATCTGGCTGATGCCGATGCTCCCCGCCCCCAGCACAAGACCGAGGCAGACCACGAAGGGTACGCAGCTGCCGATGTATCCCCACGCATAGCCCCGGCTGGACACTTCGTCCATCCGCTCGGGAGTGGTCACGTCGCTGAGCATCGAGTCGTAGAACACCAGGCTGCCCGAAAAGCCCACTTTCGCAATGACGAAGATGACCAGAAACGGCAGCCACGCCGACGCCGCGCCCATGGCGCAGCAGCCCACGATGCCCACGAAGACGCAGAGTATGAAGATAGGCTTCTTGAAGCCCTTCGTGTCGGCCACTGTCCCCAAAATGGGGCTCAAAACAGCCGTGATAACGGTCACAGCCGAGCTGGCATAGCCCCAGTAAGCCAGATACTCCACCGAGCTCAGGCCCCCGGCTGCCGCCAGCGCGTTGAAGAAAATGGGGATAAGGGTGGCCACCATCAGCACAAAGGCCGAGTTGCCCACGTCGTACAGGATCCAGTTCCGCTCCAAGCTCGTCAGGCGGAATTTGCCGCTCTTTTCCATCCGGTGCTCCTCTCAGTTCTCCCCAAACGTATGCTGATACTCCGCCCCAAGCGGCTTGTTCTCTGCATACTCTTCGATGAGCCTTACCGCCAGCGGCACAGCCGTTTTATACAGCTCTTCGAGCTTCTGGCTGCTCTGGACGCATTTGGGGTTCGGCTGCGGATTCGCCACAAGGCCGTGCATGAACTCATACTTGCCCGCGACGCGCATCCCGGTCAGCACCACCCAGCGCTTGACGGGGTTCGCCGCCTGCAAAAAATGATGCGCCGTTATCATCCCCTTCATCGCCGCCAGCGTCTCGTCCACCGTGACGCCTTCGTAGAAGGGCGCGATGACCTCGGCCCGCTCCCGGCTGGGCTTGATGTGGCTGGCCGTGAAGAACTTTATGGGGTCGAGGCCGTCTTCCCGCATCAGGGCGTTGTCAAACTCCGTCTCGATCTCGCAGTGTCCCACACCGCTCTCCCGGACATAGGCCTCCACATAAGGGTGACAGGTGCTGTCCAGCGCGAAGTGGCAGATAAAGCCCAGCACATAAGCCAGTGCGGCGCTTTTATCCGTTGCATTTTCCACCACGGTGCGGGCGCGGGTGAAAAACACCTCGCCCTTCTGCTCGTGCATGGCGTTGCCCAGACGGTTCACTGGGTTCGACTGCAAGGCCTTGTAATAAAACATCAGGTCCGGCCCGTGGAGACCTATGTCGTAAAGCTCCCGGTGCTGTTCCAGCGTCGCGCGCAGACTGTCCGGCAGCAGGGCCAGAACATCCGCACCAAAGCGGCGGTGTGCGTAGGTAGAAGGCATGATACCGCCCCTTTTCGTTTATTTTTCGTAGCCCTGCGGCAGCTCGTTCTTGAGGCCGCGCTCCATCAGGGACTTGACAGCCTCTGCCGCACTCATGCCCTTGTTAACGATGGCGTTGACGGTCTGGACGATGGGCATTTCCACCTGATACCGCTCGGCCAGTTCCAGCGCAGCGGGCAGGGCGTTCATGCCCTCGACCACCATGCCGACTTCCTTGACGGCATTTTCCGGGGTCTCGCCCTTGCCGATGAGGATACCGGCGCGGTTGTTGCGGCTGTGCATACTGGTGGCGGTCACGATGAGGTCGCCGATACCGGCCAGACCTGCGAAAGTGTGGACATTGCAGCCCATCGCCACGCCCAGACGGGCGATCTCGGCGATGCCGCGGGTGATGAGGGCAGCGCGGGCATTATCGCCGTAGCCGAGGCCGGTGGAGATGCCGACGCCCAGCGCGATGACATTCTTCATGGCACCGCTCAGCTCTACACCCTTGATGTCCTCGTTGGTGTAGACGCGCATGACATTGTTGGTGAAGACCTCCTGCACATAGGCAGCGGCCTCCATATCCTTGCTGGCCGACACGATGGTGGTGGGCAGGTCGATGGCCACTTCCTCGGCGTGGGTGGGGCCGGACAGGGCCACAAGACGCACGCCCTTCGGGCCGCCTTCCTTGCCCAGCTCATCGGCCAGGATTTCGGTCATGGTGTACAGGGTGTCGGGCTCGATACCCTTTGCCACGTCCACGATGATCTGGCCGTCGGCCACGTAGGGCCGGGCCTTTGCCGCCGTGGAGCGGACGAACACCGACGGCACTGCGAACAGCAGGATGTCCTTATCTTTGCAGACTTCCTCGATGCTCTTGGTGAACCGCAGCTCGTCGGGGATCTTCATCTGCGGCAGATTGGGGTGCTTGCGGGTGGTGGAAAGGCTGTCGATCTCCTTCTCGATGGCCGACCACACCAGCACATCATTCCCGCTCACAGTCAGCATCCGTGCAAGGGCCATGCCCCAGGTGCCAGCGCCCAGAATACCAATACGTTTCATCACGTTTGTCCTCCGTATCCGCCGCGCTCCCGTCTGGCGGGGCGTGCGGCCTGTTTGTACCTTTACAGGTCTATACAGTTCTATTGTACCCGAAAGCTTCTGCCGCGTCAACTGCTCTGCCGTTCTGCACAAAGTCAGCACCTGTTTTTCATCCATTTCGTCTATACCATGCAATTTTTCGAAACCATTTGCGTTCATTTCCAAATCATGTTATAGTATTCTGGTAGGTTTTGTAGGATTTTCATTTTTTCCTCTTGACTTCGACCCTGCTTTAAGGTATATAATATGTCCACCCACTTGTCCTGTCTGTTTATTCAAATTTTGAAAAAGGAGTATCCATGCTGGAAACACTCTTATCCAATCGCACCGTCAGCGTGCTCTGGGAGGCTCTTCCCCGCATCCTCTCGGCGGGCCTCACCATGACCATCCCCCTCACCCTCGTCTCGTTCACCTTGGCGATGGTGCTGGCGGTGGCTGTGGCGCTGGTGCAGTACGCCCGGGTGCCGGTGCTGAGCCAGCTGGCCCGGTTCTACATCTGGGTCATCCGCGGCACGCCGCTGCTGGTGCAGCTTTTCATCATCTTTTACGGCCTGCCCAGTGCGGGCATCATGCTGGACGCTTTCCCGGCGGCAGTCATCGCCTTCGCCTTCAACGAGGGCGCATACTGCGCCGAGACCATGCGCGGCGCACTCGAGAGTGTGCCGCAGGGCCAGCTGGAAGCCGGCTACTGCGTCGGCATGAGCTGGTGGCAGATCATGCGCCGCATCGTGCTGCCGCAGGCCCTGCGCACCGCCGTGCCCGCCCTGTCCAACTCCCTCATCGGCATGATCAAGGACACCTCGCTGGCGTCCAACATCACGGTGGCCGAGCTGTTCATGGCCGGTCAGCGCGTGGCCGCCCGCACCTACATCTTCCTGCCCATCTACTGTGAGGTGGCCGTGGTGTATCTGCTGTTCTGTACCGTCATTACCAAGCTGCAAGGGCTGCTGGAGCGCCAGCTCAACGCCCACGGCTTCCAGTAAGAAAGGAGTGTGGCTGTTATGGCAATGTTAGAGATACGCGGCGTCCACAAATCCTTCCATACTTACGCAAAGCCCGGCGTCCATCCCGGCATCTTTGGCCGCGCCCCCAAGCCGACCAGCAGTCTGGACGTACTGCGCGGCGTCGATTTGACGGTGGAAAAGGGCGACGTCGTGGCCATCCTCGGCCCTTCCGGCTCAGGCAAGACCACCCTGCTGCGATGTCTCAACTTCCTCGAGACGGCGGACGCAGGCAAGCTCACCTTCGACGGCGAGACATTCGACCTCGCCCACGCCGATCGCGCCAGCATCGCGCGGCTGCGCCGCAAGACGGCTTTCGTCTTCCAGAACTACAACCTCTTCCGCAACAAAACGGCCCTGCAGAACGTCACCGAGGGCCTCATCGTCGCCCGGAGGACGCCCAAAGCGGAGGCTGATGCCGTCGGCATGAAGATGCTGGAAAAAGTCGGCCTCGCCGACCGTGCCGACTACTACCCCCGTCAGCTGTCGGGCGGTCAGCAGCAGCGCGTGGCCATCGCCCGAGCTCTCGCCTCCGGCCCCGAGATCATCTATTTCGACGAACCCACCAGCGCCCTCGACCCGGAATTGACCGGCGAGGTGCTGGCCGTCATGCGGCAGCTGGCACAGGAGGGCATGACCATGCTGGTCGTCACCCACGAGATGGGCTTTGCCCGCAACGTCTCCTCCAAGACGGTATTCATGGAGAACGGCGTGGTGGTGGAGCAGGCCCCTTCCCACGAATTCTTTGCCCACCCCCGCGAGGAGCGGACCCGGGAGTTCCTGCGGAAGATCGAGCACACAGCATAAGGGATGGCCGACGGGGAGCTTTCCACGCAAATGCTTCGGGCCATTCCATCGCCCGCCCTATTGCCTTCGGCAACAGGGTCCCACCCCAGCGGACGGTCCTCAGAGAAACTACCGTCACACCCGGCTTTACCATCTACGCCCGCCGACTACTGGGCAAATATAACTTGTGTACCGTGCAGCGCATTGCTGCACTGGGCACAGCCCTGCAGCCGGAACGGGCGGCTGATTTTGCTGCACTTTCCGAATTGGCCGAACAATTGGACGCGGACGGCGTATGCTGCCGCGTCAGCCAGCTGGCTGTGAATGGCCGCGACCTGATGGCGGCAGGCGTCCCGGCGGGGCCGGGCATCCGCAAAGTGCTGGAAGCGCTGCTGGACGGTGTGATCCGGGAAGAATATCCCAACGAGCGGCAAGCCCTGCTGGCCGCAGTGCAGCAGCTCGCGGCGTCTTGACAAGCTCTTTTTTCAGAGTTACTATTATACTACTGTTTTAGTGTGTTGAATGCACCAAAGGAGAACTTATGACCACACAGACCCCTGATTCAAAGCCGCGTGCCCTCATTGCCATGAGCGGCGGCGTGGACAGTTCGGTGGCGGCATGGCTCATGCAGCAGGCAGGCTATGACTGCACCGGCATCACCATGCGGCTCACCCGCAACGAAACGCTGGGACAGTCCGGCTTTCACACCTGCTGCTCGGAAAAGGACATCGAGGACGCGGCAGAGGTGGCGTTTGCCATGGATATCCCGTACGAGGTGCTGGATTTCACGGCCGACTTCCGGGAACAGATCATTGAAAAATTCGTCCGCGTGTATGAGGCGGGCGGCACGCCGAACCCCTGCATCGACTGCAATAAATATATGAAGTTCCGCCATCTGCTGGACTGGGCCCGGGCACACGGCATGGAGTATGTGGTCACGGGCCACTATGCCCGGGTGGAGCAGGACGAGGCCACCGGCCGTTTCCTGCTCAAAAAGGGGCTGGACGAGGGCAAGGACCAGAGCTACGTGCTCTACAACCTCACTCAGGAGCAGCTGGCGCATATCCGTCTGCCGCTGGGCGGCCTGCACAAGACTGAGGTGCGCGAGATCGCGGAGCAGCACAAATTTGTCAATGCCCGCAAGCACGACAGTCAGGACATCTGCTTCGTGCCGGATGGCGACTATGCCCGCTTTATGGAGGACTTCACCGGCAAACACTACCCGGCAGGTGATTTTCTGGACGAGAGCGGCAAGGTGGTGGGCACCCACAACGGCGCGGTGCGGTACACCATCGGCCAGCGCAAGGGGCTGGGCCTTGCCATGGGGGCACCTGTGTACGTCTGCGGCAAGGACATGCAGGCAAACACCGTCACGGTAGGGCCGGAGGAGATGCTGTTCGACCGCATCGTGTATGCGGACGAGGTGAACTGGATCGCCATTCCGGAGCTGACCGGGCCGCTGCGGGTCACAGCCCGCACCCGGTACCACCAGGTGGAGCAGGCCGCCACCGTCTACCCGGCGGAGTGCGGCTTCCGGCTGGAATTTGACCAGCCCCAGCGCGCCCCTACGCCCGGTCAGGCCGTGGTGCTGTATCAGGGCGACACCGTGCTGGGCGGCGGCACCATTACGAGAGTGGAAAAGTAACAAGGAGAACAAAATGCAAAATCAGTATTCCCGCACGCAGTTGCTGCTGGGCGCGGAAGCTATGGAAAAACTGCACAATTCCCGCGTGGCGGTGTTCGGCATCGGCGGCGTGGGCGGCTACACGGTGGAAGCGCTGGCACGCAGCGGCGTGGGGGCACTGGATCTGATCGATGATGATAAGGTCTGCCTGACCAACCTCAACCGCCAGATCATCGCCACTCGCAGCACGGTAGGGCAATATAAGGTAGATGTGGCTGCACAGCGCATCCACGACATTGACCCGGACATCAGGGTGACCACCCACCGGTGCTTCTTTGGCCCGGAAACACAGGACCAGTTCGACTTTACCCAGTACGACTATGTGGTGGATGCCATTGACACTGTCACCGGCAAGCTGGCGCTGGTGATGAAGTGCAAGGAGGTGGGCACCCCCATCATCTGCTCCATGGGCGCAGGCAACAAGATGGACCCGACCCGCTTTGAAGTGACCGATATCTACAAGACCTCGGTCTGCCCGCTGGCCAAGGTGATGCGCACCGAGTGCCGCAAGCGCAGGATCAAGCACCTGAAGGTGGTCTACTCCAAGGAGCCTGCCATGACCCCCATCGAGGATGACGCCATCAGCTGCAAGTATCACTGCATCTGCCCTCCGGGCACCCAGCGCAAGTGCACCCAGCGCCGTTCGGTGCCGGGCTCCAATGCCTTTGTACCCTCGGTGGCCGGCCTGATCATCGGCGGCGAGGTGGTAAAAGACCTTGTGGGCTTTGTACCGATGAAGGGGTAAAACAGACTGCAGACTCCTGCTGTGTGGGACGATTTGAAATGCGCTCCGCGTTGCTTTGCGCATAAGCTAAGGAAATTATATTTTTGATTTTGGGGTCCAGAAACGCCTGCGGGCGTTTCTGGACCCCATTTTCATGGGCGGGGGTCGTGGAGGATAGGCTTGTGCTTGCGGGCAGAACCCTCTCGGTCACGCCTGCGGCGTGCCAGCTCCTGAGAGGGTTCTGCCCGCTGAAAACAAGCAGAACGTTAACTCCGCCGCGCGAATGTTTCCACAGGAAACCAGCGCGGCAGCTTCCGCTTTCGGTTATGACTCCTCCCGTGAAAAGGCAATTCTGGAAAATCCGCAGATTTTCCAGAATTGCGAAATTATAAATAATATTTCCGCTGAATATGGCTAGAGCGCAAGCGGAAGCCATTCCAAATCGTCCCGCCGCCCCTTTGCGCATAAAGATTGCAATTCCCGCCGCATGGTGCTACACTACCTATAAAGGGCGTGGGCTTGCCGCCTGTGCCCTTTGCAGGAAGATTTGAGAGGAAAGAAGCACCATGATCAAAAAATGGAGCATGAGTTACCCGGCGGTCAACGGCACCGAACAGCGCCGGGCGTATGTCTACCTGCCCACCATGTACGAGGCACAGCCGGAGCGCCGGTTTCCCGTGCTGTATATGTTCGATGGGCAGAACGTGTTTTTCAACGAGGATGCCACCTACGGCAAAAGCTGGGGCGTAGCGGATTATCTGGACTATACCGACACCCCGCTGATCGTGGCGGCCATCGAGTGCAACGCCGGGGCGAACAACGAGCGTCTGGTGGAGTATTCCCCCTACCGCTTCGATGACCCCACCTACGGCCACTTTGACGGCAAGGGACAGGCCACCATGAGCTGGTTCATCCACCGGTTCAAGCCTTTGATCGACCAGAATTTCCGCACCCTGCCGGACAGGGCAAATACCTTTATCGGCGGCAGCAGCATGGGCGGACTGATGAGCCTGTATGCCCTGCTGCAATATAACGATACTTACAGCCGCGCCGCAGCACTTTCCCCCTCCATCTGGGTGGCACCGGATAAGCTTTCCGGCCTTGTGGGGCGCGCAAAGCTTGCCCCCGGCACGGTGCTGTACATGGACTACGGCTCCCGGGAGATGGGCAACCACGAGGGCATCCGACGACAGTTTTCTGCCTTGAGCGGCAAGCTAATGACCCGGGGCATCCACCTGACCAGCCGCATCGTGCCCGGCGGCACCCACAGCGAAGTCAGCTGGGAAAAACAGCTGCCCTTCGTGTTCCACACCCTGCTGTATGAGGTGGAGGAGTAAGAGAAGGGCGACACCATAGCCCAACAACACTAAAGGAGGAAACACCATGGAGATGCAGTATTTCAAGGAGTACAGCCCGGAACTGGGACGGGATATGGAGTGCAAGCTTTACGGCCACGCAGGCCGCCCGATGCTGTATATCCCCTGTCAGGACGGCCGATTCTTCGATTTTGAAAACTTCCACATGACCGACGCCCTTGCCCCGTGGATCGAGTCCGGGCAGATCATGGTGCTTTCCATCGACACCATGGATCAGGAAACCTGGTCGGACGCACAGGGCAACCCCTACTGGCGCATCCGCCGCTATGAGCAGTGGCTGCGCTACATCACCCGCGAGGTCGCCCCGATGCTTCAGCATCTGGCGCAGCAGCGCAACGGCTGGAGCGACCTGCCCGGCATCATCGCCTTCGGCTGCAGTCTGGGCGCTACCCATGCAGTAAACCTGTATCTGCGCCGCCCGGATATCTTCTGCGGCTGTCTGGCACTCAGCGGCATCTACACTGCTCATTACGGCTTTGGCGACTATATGGACGAGCTGGTGTACATGAACTCCCCCGTGGACTACATGAAGAACTTCCCGGAGGATCACCCCTATATGCAGCTGTTCCGCAGCCAGAAAGCTGTCATCTGCTGCGGTCAGGGCGACTGGGAACAGCCAGACACCACATGGCTGCTCAAGCGCATCTTTGAAGCAAAGCATATCCCCATCTGGGTAGACCTGTGGGGTCACGATGTCAACCACGACTGGAACTGGTGGTACAAGCAGGTGGCGTACTATATGCCCTACATTCTGGGTCAGCAGTGACCCATCCCGTGAAAATGGCACAACGGCGCGTCCATGGACGCGCCGTTGTTTCCCAATATTAAAGTCTGTCCCGCCCCGCAGGGGCATTGCAATCATAGAGGTAACGGAAAGAGGAATCAACAAATACCATGCAGAACTTTATTTTTATCTCCCCCAACTTCCCCACGAACTACTGGCAGTTCTGCCGGGAGCTGAAGAACAACGGCCTGAACGTGCTGGGCATCGGCGACCAGCCCTACGAGGAGCTGAAGCCCGAACTGAAGGCAAGCCTGAACGAATACTACAAGGTGAACAGTCTGGAAAACTACGACGAGGTATACCGCGCCGTGGCCTTTTTCACCTTCAAGTATGGCCGCATCGACTGGCTGGAGTCCAACAATGAATACTGGCTGGAACGGGATGCCGCCCTGCGCACCGATTTCCACATCACCAGCGGCTTCCAGACCTCTGATATGCCCCGCATCAAGTACAAGAGCAAGATGAAGGAGTACTATCAGAAGGCCGGTATCGCCACCGCCCGCTACCACATGGTGGATGACCTTGCAGGCTGCAAGGCCTTTGTGGCGCAGGTGGGCTACCCGGTGGTAGTCAAGCCGGACAACGGCGTGGGCGCTTCGGATACCCACCGCCTTTCCAGCGACAAGGAGCTGGAGGCATTTCTGGCCTACAAGGAAAAAGAACACCCGGATGTGGCCTACATCATGGAGGAGTTCGTCCGCGCCGAGGTGAACAGCTATGATGCCATCATCGACGCCCACGGCAACCCCATCTTTGAGGCGGGCAACGTAAGCCCCGTGTCCATCATGGACATCGTGAACAACGATGACAACTCCATCTACTACATCATCAAGGATCTGCCGGAGGACACCCGCGCCGCGGGCCGTGCCGCCGTCAAGAGCTTTGGGGTGAAGAGCCGCTTTGTCCACTTCGAGTTCTTCCGCATGACCGAGGATCAGGCCAGCATGGGCAAAAAAGGCCAGCTCGTGGCGCTGGAAGTCAACATGCGCCCCTGCGGCGGCTTTACCCCGGACATGATCGACTTTGCCCGCTCCACCAACGTGTACAAGATCTGGGCAGACATGATCGCTTTCGGCGGCACCGATATGCCGGTGGGTGAGCACTACTATTGCGCCTTTGCCGGCCGCCGGGACGGCAAGAGCTTCGTTTACAGCCACGAGCAGCTGATGCAGAAGTATCAGGACAATATGCGCATGGTAGACCGTATCCCCGAGGCACTGTCCGGTGCCATGGGCAACCAGATGTATGTGGCCACCTTCTCCACCCGCGACGAGATGGAAAAGTTCTACTCCGACGTGCTGGCCGTCACCGATGCCACCAACGCCAAGGTGCAGGCCGAGTTGACGAAGGTGCTGGCTCTAGGCGAGCCGGAGGCCGTCTAAAATCAATTACACAGCACAAAGGCTGCTGCGCAGAATGCGCAGCAGCCTTTGTTGTTATTATTATACCTTTGCAGCGCCCCGTTCCAGAATACCGTTGAAGCGGGAGAAGAAGGTGATGGTGGTAATGGTAGCGGCCAGAATATCGCTGACCGGCTCTGCCAGAAAGACGCCGAACACCGGGTTCGGCAGCAGGTGCGGCAGAATAAAGATGAGCGGGATCAGCAGGATGATCTTGCGCAGACAGGCCAGCAGCAAGCTGACCTTGGCCTGACCCAGCGCCATAAAGCTCTGCTGGCAGGCGATCTGGAAGCCCATGGCAAAGATACCGGCCATGTAGATGCGCATGGACCATGTGGTGTAGTCGATCAGCGCCGTATCCGAGGTGAAGATGCCCGCCACAGCCCCCGGCGCCAGCATCATGAGCAGCCAGAACAGGCAGGTGTAGCAGCCGCACAGCAGCAGCTGGAAGCGGAACGCCTCCTTGACGCGGAGCTTTTTGCCCGCGCCGAAGTTGAAACTCATTACCGGCTGACCGCCCTGACAGATGCCCTGAATGGGCAGGGTGCACAGCTGGGAGGCGCTGGTGATGACGGTCATGGCACCCACAGCCACGTCGCCGCCGTACCGCGCCAGACTGGAACTGAAGCTGATGGACAGCAGGCTCTCGGTGGACATCATCACAAAGGTGGAGATGCCCAGCGCCATCACCGGCAGGATGACCTTCTTTTCCGGGCGCATACAGTCCTTGCGCAGGCGCAGGATGGTCTTTTTGCCGGTGAGGAAGTGCAGGATCCACACCGCGCCCACAGCCTGACTGAGCACGGTGGCAATGGCAGCGCCCCGCACGCCCAGACCCAGACCAAAGATCAGGATGGGGTCGAGAATAATGTTGATGACCGCACCGATGACGGTGGTAAGCATACTGGTCTTGGCAAAGCCCTGCGTGGTGATGAAGGGGTTCATGCCCAGCACCAGCAGCACAAACACCGAGCCCAGAATGTAGATGCGGCTGTACGCCAGCGCATAGGGCAGGGTAGCATCGCTGGCACCAAACAGCCGCAGCAGGGTGGGTGCTCCGGCGTAGAACACCACGGTCAGCACCACCGAAAAGAGCAGCAGCATGGTAAAGCTGTTGGAGATGATCTTCTCCGCCTGCTCTTTGTCGCCCTGCCCCAGCGCAATGGCGGTGCGGGGTGCGCCGCCCGCGCCCACCAGCATGGCGAACGCGTTCAGCAGCATAAGGATGGGGGTGAACAGTCCCACGCCGGTCAGCGCTGCCGCGCCGATGCCGGCAATATGTCCGATGTAAATGCGGTCCACGATGTTATACAGCAGGTTGACCACCTGTGCAACGACCGCCGGGATCATGAGCTGCAGCATCAGCTTTTTTACGCTGCCGGAGCCCATGTCCTGTTTTGCCTGTGCCATGGAAGTGATTCTCCTTTTACTTCAAATTTGAACTATCTCTTATATTATACTCAAAACCCGCAAAAATACCAGCCCCTTTTTGCAAAATTTTCCGTGCTGCGCAAAAAAGTGTGTTCCTCCCCTGCCGCAGTACCGGTCTTGCCGCTGTGCCCCTTTTGCGGTGCGGCATTCCGGGCGGCAGCGGCCTTTGCATCCAAGTTTTCGGCGATATGTCTGTAAAAAAGCAAGGTTTTTCGTCAGGTTTGTGTCTTGTGCACAGCGGCATTTTTCAGTACAATAAAGAAGCAGAGAAGAAAAATAAGCGCTGCGATCAAAATGGGTCGCCGCGCTGTTTTGTATTTTGCGGCGCAGCTGCGCCCGGTGAAAAAAGGAGTGCTGTACAATGATCAACATGGTCAAGCTTCCCACCAGCAAAAGCGAACTGTTCCTGCGGGTGGCCAAGGGACATTTTGCCACCAGCCACAGCCACATCAACTATTACATCGACGTGACCACCCAAAAGGCCCGCCTTTCCGAGGCCAAGGCCGTGGCAAAGGAGCTGGTCAGCGCTTACCAGCACAGCACCATCGTGGATACCGTGCTCTGCTTGGACGGCACGCAGGTCATTGGCACCTGCCTTGCCAACGAGCTGACCAAGGACGGCTTTACCAATATGAACGCCCACAAGACCATCTACATCGTCACGCCGGAATACACCTCCGGCAGCCAGATCATTCTGCGGGACAATCTTGCCCCCATGGTCAAGGGCAAGCACGTCCTCATTCTGGCGGCGTCCATCACCACCGGCTACACCATTCAGGCAGCCGTGGAAGCCGTAAACTACTACGGCGGCATCGTGGCCGGACTTTCGGCTATTTTTGCCACCACCCACGAGTGCCTCGGCTACCCGGTCACCTCCATCTTCGACCCCACCAGCCTGCCGGATTACGCCAGCTTCGACTCCCGCGACTGCCCCCTGTGCAAGGCCGGGCAGCACATTGACGCGCTGGTGAACAGCTTCGGCTATTCGGCGCTGTAAGCAAAGCTGTTATAGGCTGCTGCACAAACCGCTGTGCAGCAGCCTTTTTGTTGTAGGACGGTTGAAAATGGCTTCCGCTTCGCTCTAGCCATGTTTAGCGGAAATATTATTTTTATTTCGGGATAGCGGAGCGTCTGCGGACGCTCCGCTATCCCATTTTCACGGGAGGGGTCGTAAAGGCAAACGGCATCTACAACGCCGCTTCCAGTGGAAGCGCAGCGGAGCGCATTCCAAATCGTCCCGCACAAAAGGAACGGCGGCGCTGCCGTTCCTTTTTGTTGTCCCACGGGCGGGATTGTGCTATACTGATACCAGACAAAACTAAGGTGTATCTGAAAGTAAAGAAGAGGTATCAAATCCATGAAAATTCCCGCAAACGGTTTTACCCACGCCGGCAAGTTCCATGCCGATGACGTGTTTGCTACGGCGCTATTGCAAATTCTGCGCCCGGATATCAAGATCACCCGCGGCTTTACCGTGCCTGACGATTTTGAGGGCATCGTGTACGATATCGGCTTTGGGATGTTCGACCACCATCAGGAGCCCCGGGAGTACCGCGCAAACGGCGTGCCCTATGCAGCCTTTGGTCTGCTGTGGCGGGTGCTTGGCCCGGGCCTTGTGGGCGAGCGGCAGGCGCGGCTCATTGACGAAAACTTCATCCAGCCGCTGGACCTGAACGACAACACCGGCGAGCAGAACAGCCTGTGCGACGCCATCGGTTTCTTCAACCCGGTGTGGGACTCCAAGGAGGACCAGGACGCCTGCTTCTTCAAGGCGGTGGCCGTGGCAAAGCAGATCTTGGAGCACCAGATCGAGAGCGCCAACGCCGTCAACCGGGCCGACGAGAAAGTCCAGCAGGCCTACCAGAACTCCCGGGACGGCATCGTGGTGCTGCCCTGCTACCTGCCCTGGAAAAACGGTCTGTATAAAACCGATGCCCTGTTTGTGGTCTACCCCAGCCAGCGCGGCGGCTGGAGCGCTCAGTGCGTGACCGACCATAAGACCAAAAAACCCAAGCTCCCGTTCCCTCAGTCCTGGGGCGGCCAGCCGCAGGAGGTCATTGAACAGAAGAGCGGGATCCCGGGCATCAGCTTCTGCCACGCCAGCCGCTTCCTCATTACGGCCAAGGATAAGGAGACGGCCCTTGCCGCCTGCCGTCAGGTGCTGAAAAACAATGGCCGCGTCTGAGACGGCATCCGGGCCAAAGCCCGCGTTCGTCTATATGGTGCGCTGCGCGGGCGGGCAGCTCTACACGGGCTGGACCAATGACCCCGCCGCCCGGCTCCGGGCCCACCAGAGCGGCAAGGGGGCCAAGTACACCCGGGCACAAGGGGCGCTGGGGTTTGCGTACCTTGAGCGCTGCGCGGATAGATCCGCTGCCCTGCGCCGGGAGATCGCCCTGAAAAAACTCCCCAAAGGACAAAAAGAACTGCTCTGTACGGCGTGGAACGCGGCGGGCTGCCCGTTTGCCCCGGAAACAAAGCGGTAAACCAGCGGCATCCGTGGAAGCGGGTGCCGCTTTTGTGTGTATAATTTTAAAAAAATACGGCATAATATACAGGCTTGAATTGCATAAAATTTGGATATAAACATAAAATATTGAATAAACATACAAATTGACGCAAATCTCACCGGAAAAGGGGCCAAGGTTTGGCGGGTTTGAGAATTGACGGAAAAGCCGCACGGCGTATAATAAAAGCGTACTCAAGAACAGTGAGCGATCGAGAAGCCCGGGAGGGATGCCCGGTGCGAAAAAACAAAAGTGTAGCATGAAAATAAAGGAGCCATTATCATGAAAAAGGAAGACATCAAGAAAGTTGTTCTGGCCTACTCCGGTGGCCTCGATACCTCCATCATCATTCCCTGGCTGAAAGAAAACTATAATAACTGCGAAGTCATCGCTGTTTCCGGCGATGTGGGCCAGGGCACCGAGCTGGACGGCCTGGAAGAAAAGGCCAAGAAGACCGGCGCTTCCAAGCTGTATGTGCTGGACCTGAAGAAAGACTTCGTTGAGAACTACATCTTCCCCACCCTGAAGTTCGGCGCAAAGTACGAGGACTACCTGCTGGGCACCAGCTTTGCACGTCCCTGCATCGCAAAGGCTCTGGCTGACATCGCCATCAAGGAAGGCGCAGACGCCATCTGCCACGGCTGCACCGGCAAGGGCAACGACCAGGTGCGTTTCGAGCTGACCCTGAAGGCTCTCTGCCCCGATATGGCCATCATCGCTCCCTGGCGTGAGTGGGACATCGAGAGCCGTGACGAGGAGATCGACTACGCCGAGGCACACAACATCCCCCTGAAGATCAACCGTGAGACCAACTACTCCAAGGATAAGAACCTGTGGCACCTGAGCCACGAGGGTCTCGACCTCGAGAACCCCGCCAACGAGCCGCAGTACAATAAGCCCGGCTTCCTCGAGCTGGGCGTTTCCCCCGAGCAGGCACCCGACACCCCGACCTACATCACCCTCCACTTCGAGAAGGGCATCCCCACTGCTGTTGACGGCAAGGAGATGGGCGCTGTCGAGCTGGTCGAGTACCTGAACAAGGTCGGCGGCGAGAACGGCATCGGCCTGCTGGACATCGTCGAGAACCGTCTGGTGGGCATGAAGAGCCGCGGCGTGTACGAGACTCCCGGCGGTGCTATCCTGTACAAGGCCATCAATGTTCTGGAGACCATCACTCTGGACAAGGAGAGCGCACACTTCAAGGCTCAGATGGCTCAGAAGTACGCCGACATCGTTTACAACGGCCAGTGGTTCACCCCGCTGCGCGAGGCTCTGGATGCCTTTGCTGACAGCCTCGAGAAGACCGTCACCGGCGACGTCAAGCTGAAGCTCTACAAGGGCAACATGATCAACGCCGGTGTCACCAGCCCGTACACCCTGTACGATGAGCAGACCGCGTCCTTCGGTGAGGATGAAGATTACAATCAGGCAGACGCCAACGGCTTTATCAACCTGTTCGGTCTGCCCATTGCCGAGCGCGCCAAGCTGGCCAAGAACTGGCCCGCACAGGACTAATAAGCGAACGAACGCCGAATAAGCAACCGCCAAGGGGCGTGGAAACCCTTTGGCGGTTTTGGCATTACTATTAAAAGATAAAAGATAATAGATAAAAGATAATAAAAAATGTGGAGTTTTGGCCCGGGGCCAAAACAAAAAACGTAGGGGCGGATTCCATATCCGCCCGTCAACAGGCAGACGACCTGCGGGCGCATATAGAATGCGCCCCTACGGAGGCAGAGAATTTTTGAGCGGTGCGTCGGCACCGCGAACCACCAACTTTATTATCTATTATCTAATTCAGGAGGTAAAACCTATGCCCCAACTTTGGCAGGGCCGGGCCAGCAAGGCCGTTGACAGCCGCGTAAACGATTTTAACTCCTCCATCCGCTTCGACAGCCGGATGTACCGCGAGGACATCACGGGCAGCATGGCGCACGCGGCGATGCTCGGCGCGCAGCACATCCTCCCGCAGGCGGACGCCGATGCCATCATCGACGCGCTGCAGGGCATCCTCGACGATCTCGACAGCGGCGCGCTCGCGTTCGACCCCGCGTGCGAGGACATCCACATGTTCGTCGAGCAGGTGCTCACCGCGCGCATCGGCGACCTCGGCAAGAAGCTGCACACCGCCCGCTCACGCAACGATCAGGTCGCGCTCGACCTGCGCATGTACCTGCGCAACGAAACGAGCGAGATCATCGCGCTCACAAAAGACGTGCTCGCGGCGCTCGTCGAGCAGGCCGGGGCGCACAAGGGCGACATTCTGCCCGGCTACACGCACCTGCAGCGCGCGCAGCCCATCACCTTCGGCCACCACCTGATGGCCTATGCCATGATGCTCCTGCGCGACATTGACCGGATGCAGGATGCCGTCAGGCGCATGAACGTCTCGCCCATCGGTTGCTGCGCGCTCGCCGGCACGACGTATGACACCGACCGGTTCTTTGAAGCCAAGCAGCTCGGCTTTGACGACGTGGCGCGCAACAGTCTCGACGGCGTGTCCGACCGGGACTTCTGCGTCGAGCTGCTCGATGCCTACGCCATCGAGATGATGCACCTCTCGCGTCTGAGCGAGGAGCTGGTGCTGTGGTCGAGCTGGGAGTTTCAGTTCGTGCAGCTCTCGGACAGCTACACGACCGGCTCGTCGATCATGCCGCAGAAGAAAAACCCCGACATGGCCGAGCTCGTGCGCGGCAAGACCGGCCGCGTCTACGGCGACCTCATCGCCATGCTCACGGCGCTCAAGGGCCTGCCGCTGGCGTATAATAAGGACATGCAGGAGGACAAGGAGGCCGTGTTCGACGCGGTGGACACCGTGAAGATGTGCCTGCGCGTCATGGCGCCGATGCTCGCCACCATGACCGTGCGCGCCGACAAGATGCTCCACGCGGCGCAGACGGGCTTCCTGAATGCGACCGACCTTGCGGATTACCTCGTCACGAAGGGCCTGCCGTTCCGCAGCGCGTACAAGGTCTCCGGCCAGCTCGTGGCCTACTGCATCGCGCACAACACCGTGCTCGAAAAGCTGCCGCTCGAGACGTTCCGCACCTTCAGCGACCTCTTTGACGACGGCGTGTACGATGCCATCGACCTCACCAACTGCGTCACGCGGCGCGTGTCCTACGGCGGCACGTCCGTGCCGAGCGTCGAGGCGCAGATCGCCTGGGTCACGCAGCAGATCGGCGAATAATCACAAACACTTCTAACCGGTGTCCCATTTTTGGGACACCGGTTTTTTTCCTTCTGCGCGGATGCCGGCCGCGAGTCTGCATCGAAAATGTTAATTTCAGTAAGCTAATTGAAGAAAAAAGGAGTGCGCTTGCACGGATACGCACATTTGACACAAAAAAACGGAAAAATTGCATTGACATTCCCCACAAAAATGTTACAATATTGTAACAGAATGCTTTGGAAATTTTAAGTATCTTGTAACATTTGGAAAGGAGCGTAACGATGAAGCAGAGAACGCGCAAGCTCCTGACCCTGCTGCTGATCGCAGCCATGGTCATGAGCCTGATGATCCCGGCGCTGGCGGCGGACACCGCGCAGTCCGAGACCCCCTATACTTACGACGCCGGAGACTACACCTTCGGCAAGATCTCGCACGCGGACAAGGCGACCGGCCAACCGGACGGCCTGGTCGACTACACCGGCAACGGCACCGTTGCCGTGACCGGCACGGTCGAAGGCGCCGACGGGCAGGGCGACCGCGGCCAGAGCTACTCCTGGGCCGCCATGGCCTACGGCGACTATGTCTATGTCGGCTTGTTGTACGCCGCCATGGGCAAGACCCTCTCGGCCATGGACAGCGTCATGGGGCACAAGTTTGACGAGGAGGTCATGCGTGCCGAGCTCAACGCCATCTTTAACGGCACGTTTTTCTACGGTGAGGAGGACGGCGGCAACTCCGGCGGCGTGCTCGTGAAGGTCAACGTGCACACCGGCGAGATGACCCTGCTCATGTCCCAGTCGCTCAACGGCATCGCCCCGCTGTTCCGCAACGCCATCCAGTATAAGGACAAGCTCTATTTCTGCGGCAGCGTCAGCACCAACGGCCGCGGCGGCCTGCCGAGCATCTATGAGGTCGATCCGAGCAACGACAGAATCACCTGCGTCTATGAGGGCCTGTCGAACATGCAGGAATACGCGCAGGCGTATAAGGCCGGCGTCTGCACCGGCATCCGCGGCATGGCGGTCTATGACGGCAAGCTCGTCATCAGCAACGTCGGCCTCGACGGCGGATACCTGCTCATCAGCGACAACCCGTCCGAGGGCTTCACGAAGATCGCCACGCAGTCCGATCTCTATAACTATCCCGCCGTGCACTACAAAGACAGTGTTTACGGCGGCGGCATCTGGGAGATCGTCGAGTACAAGGGCAGCCTCTACGTCGCCATGTGCACCGGCACGCCCGCCACGCGCGTGGGCGACAATATGCGCTCGTTCGCCATCGTGCGCGGCACCTGCTCCGGCGACTGGAATGACCGCAGCGCATGGACGTGGACGCCGGTCGTCGGCGACAAGGCCGACGATGCAAAGTATACCTTCGGCATCGACCCCGAGCGCACGCGCGCGGCCGCCTGCAATCTGTGCATTTATGACGGCTACCTCTACATCGGCGAATACAACGACGAGGAGATTCCGCTTGAGGAGCTCGTGTTCAGCCAGGACTTCGGCTTCCTCGCGCGCAACCTTGAGCAGTCGGTGAACCTCTACCGTATGTCCATCGGCGCGGACGGCACCGAGCAGATGGAGCTCGTCGTCGGCGAGCCGACCAAGATGTTCCCGGCCGGCGGCACCCTGTGCCGGCAGTCCGGCTTCGGCGACTATGAAAACCAGTACTTCTGGCAGTCCAAGGTGTTTGACGGCAAGCTCTTTCTCGGCACGTTCGACACCAGCTCCCTGCTCGAGCCGCTCGGCCAGTTCACCAACGGCGACCTGCTGCATATGTCGCGCGACGAGTGGGCCAGCCAGCTCGGCTACCTCAAGGTGCTGCTGCAGCTGCTGCAAACAACTAATCGGCGCTTTCTTAGTAAGCAAAC
>OLVW01000901.1_pt1 | contig 27626 bp, 23 predicted proteins | sample 1673301 | NCBI WGS metagenome assembly OLVW01 (sample SAMEA3178941, study PRJEB25190) | human gut metagenome
ATGCCGTAAGCTATACTCCTAAAAAGGAAAGGTGGGGTTTATTATGGTTTGTACTTATGAGGAATATTTGAAGCGGCCAAAAGCTATTACGTTTGAAAAAATGCAAACTATCCATACGGAAATGATTGCCGAGATTGGCACAGATGTGGATGCGCTGGAGCTATATGACGAGTTAATAAAGATTGCGACTCGCTATGCTACAATCCGGGTAAATTGGCTGTTGCTAAGCCGTGAGAAGAAAAGCGAGCAGGACTCAGGCAGAACTTCCTGCCACAACTCCGTGATAATACATTTCAATATGCTCGCCAGATACCTAAAGCAACAAGGCAAAACCGCCGCATGGCGTGACAAACTTGGCTACGAAGAAGATGATCCGAATAACCGCAAAGCTATCGGAGACTTCGCCTGCTATTTAGCTTTTGTGGATGGAATAAATGCAAGATAATTTTTAGTCCGCCGAGTTAACCTTGGAGGTCTTTTTGCCCGCATAGTAAAATCTAGCCCGCATCACACTAAACATGGACTAAATTCTTAATATGTTACAGGTGTTTTATTATAATGTCTACTGAACAAACCACAAAGTGGGTTATTCGCGCAGCAAAAGCCGCGCAGTTTTGTAAAAACAGCGAATTGAGGCTGTTTTTTAAAATTCAGACATTGCTGCAATGCGTAGTTCCGCTGGAACGCTGAGGCGCTCCAGCGGAAGGTGCAAGGTTTTTGGAGGGATTTCCCACGAAATCCTTGCACCCCAACAAAGCCTGTTGACCATGAAGGCTTTGGCTTTCATGGCTTTCGGCTTTGTTCAGTACGCATTATTATAACTTTTCCGCCAACTCTAATGCATTCTTAATCGCAATATCCATATCCCAGTAGCGGTAGGCGCCGAGGCGACCACCGAGAACCATGTTTGGATATTTCTCTTTGACAACTTCGACGTATTTTTGGTAGAGTGCTTCGCTCTCGTCGTTGTTGACTGGGTAGTAAACTTCGCCACCTTTTTCGAAGTCGGCTGGATACTCGCGGCAGATATAGCAGGCTTTTTGCTCGATGACTTCTGGCTGGTGAATTTGGTAGTATTTGTAGTCATGCGAGCGCGTATATGGCACGGCCGGATCGGCTTCGTTGATAACGGCTTCGCCGAGAGTTTCATCGGTGCGGACTTCCTCAAAGCGTAAGCTGCGCCACGGCAAGACACCGAGCGAGTAGTCCATAAGTTGGTCGATTTGACCGCAGTAAATCACTTTGGCGTCGGTAGAAATCTCGGACTTGATATCTTGAAAGGAAGTATTTGTGCGGACTTCGATGTGGTCATTGTTAAGGATATTCTCAACCATCTTGGTATAGCCTTCTTTTGGAATACCTTGATGTTTGGCAGTGATAAAGTAGCGATTGTCGTGCGAGAAGCGAACTGGGATGCGCTTTAGAATTTCAGCGGAAAGGTTAGTAGCACTAGTGTTCCACTGTTTTTCAGTGTAGCCTTTGAGAAATGCAGTATAGAGCTTTTCGCCAACAAGAGACAAACCTTTTTCTTCAAAGTTTTTTGGATCAGTAATGCCGGTTTTGGCGGCTTCTTCGGCGACAAATTTCTCGGCCTCTTCGGCGTCCATGTTAGTACCGTAAAGCTTATTAATAGTATCAAGATTGATAGGCATTGGATAGAGTTCGCCCTGGTAGCGGGTGTCTACGGTGTGAGTGTAGTCGTTAAACTCGGTAAATTTGATGATGTACTCCCAGACATCTTCGTGCTCGGTGTGAAAAATGTGTGAACCGTATTTATGAACTTCAATACCAGTCTCTTCGTCGGTATAACTATAGATATTTCCGGCGATATGATCGCGTTTTTCGACGACGAGTACGTTCTCGCCGCGACTTGCTAGGCGCTCTGCGATGATGGCGCCAAAAATTCCTGCCCCCGCTACGATGTATTTATAATCTTTCACTTCCATAGTTATATCTTAGCATAGATATATTTCGGCAACAAAAAAGCACACATAGTGGGATTTCTCAAATAAGTATACGGAGACTTATGAGTCTATGTGTGCTATTAAAATTATATCAGATTATTTTGCTTTTAGGCGCTTTCGTATGGACAAAATACTACAGTAGAATTGCGGTGAAAAATGTAGAATTAGCTGCAGCGCAATCCAATAATGACTTGGAAAATATTTCTTTTGGAGTAGGCCACTCTCTTTTGTTGTTTTGAATTCCGCCTTGATTGTCTTTGCAAATTTAGCCGCAAGAGTCTTTGGTAGACGTTGGAGATTCCAGTGATAAGCGCCGAATTTTGCGACTTGAAGTGTGGAAATGACTTCTGCGGGCAGGTTTAGATTCCTGATATATCTTTCGATGTCTGTGTACTCCTCTACGACATAGTTAACCTTCTCGAGGCTTTTGACGCTGGAGCTTGCATTGTCTGTGCGGTAATGCAGGTATGCTTTATCTGTGTAAACGATGCGTTTCGCGGCGCAAAAAGATTTAAAATGGAAGCCTGTGTCTTGATATGAAGCACCTGGAGTTGTTCGAAAACGAATCTTGTTCTTATTGAGAAAATCTCGACGATAAATTGCAGACCAGATGCCTGGTTCTTCTAGTAAAATGCTCGGATTGTCGACAAGTGACATAGGTGTATCGAGTTTTTGATCCTTTATAACACGATGGACTTCGTCACTATTATCCGTGTGGTAAAAATAGTTTGCCTTTACGATATCTGCAGATGTCTTCTTGGCGAGATTATATAGTTCCTTAAAAGCATTGAGCTCAATAAAGTCATCCGATTCGACAATTCCGATATATTCTCCGGTTGCTTTTTCTAGACCCCGATTCATGCTATCGCCGTAGCCGGAGTTTTTTTTGTTAATGACGATGAAGTTTTTGTGTTTCTTTGCATATTTTTGCAAAATCCTCGAAGAATTATCCGTCGAGCCGTCGTTGATACAGATTATTTCAATGTCTTCTAGAGTCTGCATTGCGAGGCTATTCAAACATTGGTCGAGATACTCTTCGACATTATAAATTGGAACTAAGACGGATACTAATGACATGACTTTATTTTACCATGCTACATAAAAAGAACGGTATCGCACCGTTCTTTTTATGACATTTTATACTCTACTCCGACTTTTTTAGGAAGTTTAGTGTATCTTTCATGGCGTCATCGACTGATAATTCGGTCTGCCAGTTAAGTTCGGTTTTGGCTTTGGCTGGATTCGCCCAGAACTCTGGAAGGTCGCCTGCGCGGCGCTCTACGACTTCGTATGGTAATTCTTTGCCACTTGCCTTTTCGAAAGCGGAGATTACCTCCATGACAGAGTTTGGTTCGCCGGAACCAAGATTGTAGATGGAAACACCTTTCTTCATATGGTCAAGCATAGCCATATGACCTTTTGCAAGATCTACGACATGAATATAGTCGCGACGGCAGGTGCCATCCTTGGTTGGGTAATCATTACCATAGACGCCAAGCTTTTCGCGTTTGCCGCGAGCAACTTGCATAACGATAGGCATGAGATTATTCGGAATACCGTTTGGATCTTCGCCAAGCAGACCGGATGGGTGAGCGCCGATAGGATTGAAATAGCGAAGGAGTGCAACCTCAAAGTCTGGGTCGGCAGTACAGACGTCTTTGAGAATTTCTTCGATGAAGTATTTGGTGCGACCGTAAGGGTTCGAAAGTTGGCCACCAGTAGTCATGGTTTCGACGTATTCTGGACTGTCCTGAACACCATAGACAGTGGCAGATGAGGAAAAGATAATTTGCTTGACGCCAAATTCGCGCATGCATTTAAGAAGATTGATAGTCCCGCCTACATTGTTCTCGTAATATTCGAGTGGTTTCTCGACGGATTCGCCGACGGCTTTGAGGCCGGCAAAATGGATAACAGAGTCAAAATGCGCGCCATCTAAAACGGATTTTAGATCCTCGTAGTTCAGGAGATCGACTTGGTGAAATTTTGGCTTCGTGCCAGTAATTTCTTTGATCTTATCCAAGACTTCGATTTTACTGTTAAAGAGATTATCGAGGATTTCAACCTCATACCCGGCGTTTAGTAGCTCGACGACGGCGTGTGAGCCTATATATCCGGTCCCCCCTGTAACTAAAATCTTCTTGCTCATGATATTAGTATAACATGAACGTTTTGCGACTCTCTTGTAATTTTAGAGATATAATGAGATGATATAAGCATGAGGACCTTTAAGTTAAAACAGTTTAAAGCGAAAATAAACAAGAAAAACAGCAAAAGAAGAATTCTGGCATGTCATACGAGGATACGAATCGGACTGGTGCTTGCTGCGGTAATGTTTGGCGGAGTCTTTTATGGTATGGCTATATCTCGTACACCAGCGTCTGAAGCGATTGAACCATCCGAGTTCAATGCCGGTTACTTAATTGATGATTCTGTTTTTTATGACTCTGATACGATGACAGTTGAAGAAATCCAGAGTTTCCTAGATGCAAAATCTCCAGCCTGTGATATGTGGGGTACTGGACTGATTACAGGTAGAACCTACCCAGACGGCACAAAGGTTCCATCTGGCGTGACAAGATCACAATATTCTAAAGTCATGCGCGAGAAGTATGGCAAGACACAATACCATGATCCGCCATATGTTTGCATTAATAAATATTATGAAAATCCTGAGACGCATCAGACTTTGTATGAAACTCAAGGTGTCGCGACGGTGGGCATGAAAAGTGCTGCGCAGATTATTTATGATGTGGCGCAAGAGTATAGCATAAATCCGCAAGTGCTTCTTGTGATGATTAAGAAAGAGAGCCTAGTCTGGGGCGACAACTGGCCACTTAAGTATGAATACAACACGGTGATGGGCTATGGCTGCCCGGACAATGCACCGTGTAATGAGGCTTATTATGGTTTTTACAATCAGGTTCAAAAAGCGGCCTGGCAATTGAATTATTATCGCGAACATCCAACGTCCTATCGCTATAAGCCTGGACAGGATAATAATATTCAATACCATCCAAATACTTATTGTGGTACGAAGCAAGTATATCTTGAGAATATCGCGACCACTTCCCTGTATATCTATACCCCGTACACGCCGAACGACGCAGCGTTGCGTGCCTATCCTGGCACGGGCGATGGCTGTTCGTCGTATGGGAATAGGAATTTTTATATGTTCTTTAGGGAGTGGTTTGGAAGCACGTATTTGCAGTGGTATAACCTCGAAACCCCTAGATATCTAACGACTACAGAGAATACTAGGATAAATAATTTTGGGACTGGCGAGATTGAACGCTCAAATCCCGGCGAGATAATATTCTTTACATCTAAAGTCTATTTACCAGATGGAATGTGTCTAAGGACGAGCGAAGATATGAGCTCCTGTTATTATTTCGACGGATTAACCGAGATGAATTGGGAGTGGGAAACCATGCTAACTCCCAGATATTTAAGGTCCGATAACAGTCCGGAGTTAAATATTACAACAAGGACAAAAACCGGAGATGCTCCTGAGATTAAATATTACGACCAGAGATTGGTTTCTCCCGCAGGAACGCTATGTTTAAAGTCTTCGACCGATCCAAATAATTACTGTGTTGATTTTGCTGGTTTAGAAGAGGTTATATGGGACAAGATCAGTATGAGTTATCCTAGGAAACTGTCCGCAAAAGACGATAGCAAATATTTTATAGACCCAGTGACTAGGACAAAAGCAGAGTCTATAAATGCCAGCCAATCCTTCTATTTCGATAAGCAAATTATATTGCCCGATCTTGGGCAATGCTTAATTACTAGTGAATTTCCTGATTCATGCCTGTTGTATAGTGATTCTGTAGAAATAATCGAAGATTTGCCGGAAATACGTACTCTATCTGTTAATAAGGAAACTTATAAATATAACAGCGCTACCGGCGCACGCAATACTGACCTCAAATTGGATACTACTATTATCCGCCGTTTCCCGCAGAGAACTTTTGTCCGAACAAGCGACGCCTTCTTTTCATGCCTTATTACAGAGTATGATAAAGAATTAGGAACAAAAGACTGCATAAAATATGATGATTTAAATGAAACAATCAGCAGTATGACAAAGACTATCATGAGGGTCAGTAATGACTCCTATAAGTACTTCGTAAATTCTCATACGGTAAACAAAGACTATTGGGTAACTGAAGGGACGACTCGTAATTTTATAGAATACAGCTACCTTAGAAAAGATGATGGCGTTGCTGAGAAATGCTACTTAACTGAATTTGATCATGCATATAGGACAAATAGCTGTCTTAGAGCTCAAGACTTAAGTAAGTAATCCTCTCACGCAAAAAAATATAGTAGCAGAGTTATCCAAGATATTTACTAAGCTTGGCGTTTATGGACTTTCGAGTCTTTGTTATGGTCGACGGCGACATACCTTTAGGATTTGTTCTATCTGTCGCCGCCAGCTTCTTTGCGAGCTTCTCGTAGTTTAGAGAATCTTCGTATGGTATCTCAATAAGATTCTTGACGTATTTATCCTTGATATATTTTTGCTTATTGTAGTAGTGTCGGTGCGTATTGCCCTGGTTTATAGAGAGGACTTTTCTATTTAATACGCCGCCTGCGATTAGTGTTGCATGATATCGCATCGATACTATAATATCGCATTCAGAAAAAACTCTTGAAATAGTGGCTGGAGAAAAGTCCTGTTCCTCGATAGAGATAGCAATACCATCCATGGATGCATCATCAATGTTCTTTATGGCGTTGCTATACAGCTCATTATCAAAATGATACTGATCGAAAAATGGAATTAGTCTTAGATGTATTCTTTTGCTCTTATAATAATCGCGGCCCGCTAGCGCTATGTTCTTTATGATAGTACTAATGCCTGGGTCGTCTCTTGTTGCAGACATTAGAACGGCACCAATGTTTACTGTTGTGCCATTTTTATTACTCTGTGAACTGTTAGAGAAATCCAGAGATAAGGCAAGGTCATCGATTATATCGATATTTGAAGTTACGATTCCCGCACTCTCGAGGGTGCTCTTGCTATTAGTATCTCGTAGTGAGAAGTATGTGGCGTTGTTAACTATATATTGTAGGTCTTGAATTGCCTTTTTGTTTTGTAGGGTCCTATTTGCGCTTACGCCAAAAATATAAGCTTCTTTTCGCATTCGAAGCATTAATAGCGTTATAGTGAACAGGACATAGGCTAAATCATTATTCACGCCCCTATACTCATAATACGAATCATCAAGTACTGCTCCGCCTCCCCAGACGATAGCGTCGTAGTTCTCTGCTAAATACCTGCAATCGTCAACCTTCTTAGGATAGTGCAATACGTGATATGGGTAATAATAGCTCGAATCTAGGCTATGGTTTACGGATAATAGTATCGTGACATCGTACTTATCCGTATCCACACACTTCAGTATCGCCTGAAGCATAAGTTCGTCGCCGCAATTTCTGGCACCATAATACCCACAGACAAGAATTTTCTTTTTTTGCGACTTCGGAAGCGCGTTAAAAATATATTCGGACGATAGATAACCTCTTTCTTCTTCAGAGTTATAGAGTCCATCCCTAATCAGCTGTTCGATGGTATCAAGTCTCTTTTCGAGATTGTGCGTCTTTTCATTTAATAGCTTAATATCTTCCTCGATTTTCGAGAAGTAGAGTGCGGATGTTCTGCCACTCATATGATTAACTAGCTTTTTTATCTTGTTGCTCATTTAGGGAGTCTTTCTTAATTAGTGCGCTATTCTAGAGTAGGCTTTTCTCGCAAGCTTCCCTCTTCTAGTTCCTTCCGGCAATGCCATTTTTGCTATCTTTTTAGTTGCTCTTTTTATAATTGATGCGTGAACCACATTACGTCCTTCGCATGCTCTAATTAGTATGCATTCGTAATATGGAGTTTCTCTGGCATATTTCCAGAATAATTCCGCATAATCTGCGCCTGGATCATTCCATGGTTTATCAGGACCAGCATAATGTATGATTTTAGGGGCAGAATGCGCTCGCGCGTATTCGTCGGATAAATATTTAGGGGCTCTGCTGACTATCTCGTTAATTCGCATAAAGCGCCAGTCAAACATTACGTTCCATGCCATATCTACGAATTTCACTTTATCCTGTGCAAGATAATTTAAGACATCCTGGTCTAATAGTTCCCACTCATAGGATGCGGCAAACTTTAACATTTCTTCGGTTTTGAGCTGTTTTCGGAATTCGGCTAGATTAAACAAAATAACACCCGCCTGAAAATAGTTGTATGGGTTTTTTATCTTGAGTATATTGTCCATATACTCCTTCTTAGCCGGCTCGAAGCCATTATATAATCCGGCAGTATCAGCGTCGTGACAGGCCGCCAATAGATATCCTTTGACTTCCGTGTTGTATAATTCGGCAACGTCTGCGTCTACAACAAGGTCGGAGTCCAGATATAGAACTTTGTCATACTTAGACATAATTTCCGGCATTAGAAGTCTGAACCATGTCTCGATAGTAAAATGCCCTCGCAAAAATAGAGGTTTAAATTTCTCATCGAAATGAGAAATATTAATAAAACGCAATGAGAAGTTATCATTATCTTTGATAATTGATTTTAACTTCGTCTGTTCATGACTCGTTATATCTTTGTGCATCAGCAGAATATCATAATTATTCTTATCTGAAGCGTTTTGCAAAATGGATGCGATAACTGTAGCTACATACGGGACATAGAAATTATTTGCAGATAAAGCAATGGCTACGTTATTTTTCTTAAAAGCTGGAGCGATTTCCGGCATCGGTTCAGTGTCTAGTAAGACAACCGTCGGCAGCTCTTTAATTTTATAGTCGTTATTATGCTTTAGATAGGCAATATAGATATTTAATAGGCGCTCCGCAAGATGACCAGGGGTTCTAATAGCCTCGACAGAGTAATCCGTATAGTCAATTCTTTTATCACACTCAAATAAAATATCAAATAGCCATGCACAGTACTTTGCGAAGACCTCCTTCTTCATGATAAACATATTGTTTAAATAACTTTTATGTCCATCCATGTAGGAGATTGCATATGGATAGAAATCAGGATATTTTTCCTTAAGAACATCCATCATGATGTCTAGATCTTTTTCATGAAGATAGCCTGAACTCACATATTGCTGGCGGATATTCTTACTATGACCTGGCATGACAGCAATGTCTTTTATTTCGGGCAGCACGATATCATATTGTTCCACTAAAGCTTTTATGCTCTTATCGTCAAGATTATATTTTTTAACCAAGCTATCGTTAAATCTTGGCTCTTCAAGAGTACCCCAGATTGATTCATTTTTCGAAAAGTCAGTACTAAATCCTAGATATCTGCGGTAATGGAAGAAACCGTAATACTCTGAATCTACATTTTTCCAAGCCCAATATTGCGACGTAAGTTCGCAAAAGCGTAGGTTCTTATCTGAAATGTTATCGCCGGTGTTATCCTGAATAAAACCGTCAATTTTCTTTTTTCCTGGAAGAGCTGCGCCCACTTGAATTGGAGTGAAGTATTTTCCCTCTATATGCTCTGCTGGTTTATGGGATGATATGAATATAGATATAGAATTGTGCTTCTCTGTCATAATATATATTATACAGGAAAAAATACAGAGAAGAAAAAGTAATGAACTTTTGGGTATACCGTTGCCCACTAATCCTATATGTAATGTGATCGACAGCAGTCCAGATGGAGACATATCGATACATATTGATAATACCCCTGCGTAAAGATATTAATTAATACCGGCTCGAACCTTTGCGGAAATCTTGATAGCGAGCTTATTTAGCAGAATACTAATAGTAATACTAAGCACGATAGCTGTAATTAATAGTTGTCCTTTGGAAAGCGTAAACGGAAGAATCGGCAGGCAAAGGATGTATATTATAGGAATATGAATCATGTATATTATCATGGATATCCTTTCAAGATAGTCCAAGAATGGGCTAGAAATCCGAGATAGTATCGTTTTCCCAGATAATAGAATAGAGAGCCATAATACAGACAAGGTCAGAAAAAGACTGCCATAAATTCCATATCCGTCATTATATTTTGTTGGATATAAGCAAAGTATTGAGATAGCGACTAGAAATAACCAAACATAAAGCAGAAGATTAGATTTCCTCTGTATTCGCTTATTCTTCTTGATGTAAACGGAAAGTGCGTAAACTAATATTCCCGTAGACATACCAAAGAATGCGCGAATGAGGCAACCCAGATAATCCGTGGCGCCATTAAAAAAGTTAAAATAATACGCAATGACGCTTGTAAATAAAATAATATATAGCGTATGCTTTTGCTTCGTCTGACACATATAGCAAAAAAGAGGGAATACTATCAGCATCGCCGATAGATACCAGAGCGGCCAGTTAAGCTCGCTAGTTTGACTATTTAATAGCAGAATATCTAGCGGTAGTATTTTTAATATAGATGGTAATGATGCGCCGTCGTTTCTGAGGATCAATGCAGTATATTTTATCGCAATCGCTACCAATACAAATGGAATAAGTGGAAGAAATTTTTTAGCCGTATAGGATATTGCATTTTTGCTTTTCTGTTCTGCGGTCTTTCCTCTGTTTTCCTTTTTTCTAAAATGTTTAAAAGTAAAATAACCCGTAATAAAAAAGAATATTTCGACAAGCAGCCATAAATGCGACCAATGCCCTTCTGGAAATACATGAAAATATATGATTGCAATAGCTGCGAGAAACTTTATTAATCCTAAGACGCTAATCCTCTTATTATTTTTTACTATCCTCATTTACCTCCTTTTACCATAGAAAAATGGGCAATATTGTTCATAATGCCCATCCTTAGAGCTTATTTTAGCATAAATAGAATCAGTAGAATTCATTTTCTCTTTTTCTTATGGTCCATAGCATTGAGCGTCCACACATTTTCATATATTCTCCTCTCGCGCGAGCCATGTGAGTACAATTATTATTAACTCTAATATAAAGGCTCTAGCTCTAATGTTTTGTCGCAAATATGTCGCAAACTTTGTCGTAAACATGAAAAATGTAGTATTCATATATATATGAATACTGCGCTAAAATATACGATTACAAATAAAATTCGTTTTAATCTTAAAGAAATTGAAAAGCTAAAAAGCAGTTTTTTGGAAGCCGTACTCTGCCCGAAGTGGAAACTTCCATTTGATACAGGGCGAGCGTAGAATCTATTCATAGTTCAACCTCGATCGAGGGCAATCCGCTTAATATTAATGAAGTCCGCGCGTTAGTTTCTTCAGATAAGATTTTATCTAAAGAAGAATATGCAGAGATAGAAGTTCAGAATTATAAGAATGCATTGGACTACATCTCGAAACGTAGACACATAGAAACAAGCCTATCTATTGTAGATATCCTAGAACTTCATCGTATAATTACCGATAGGCTTCTCGATAAGACTCGTAATGGAAAATTGCGCCATAATCCGGCATATATCGAGAACCAAGATGGTGAAATAGTTTATAAAGGCGCCACCGTAGAAGATTTAGAATCTGAACTAAAAAGCCTTTTATCCTACATAGATGATAGTCAGTTCTCGGTCCATCCAGTAATCTTGGCTGGAATACTGCATTTTAAGCTTGCCGCAATTCATCCATTTTCGGATGGCAATGGACGTACCGCTCGCGCAGCAACTTCCCTTTTTCTTGCACTAAATCAATACGATTGCGACGGCGCTTTAGTACTAAACTCACATTATTCAACAGACAAAAAGGCATACTACGCTATTCTTCAGCTCGTAAATGGCAAAAATTACGCGCATTCAAAGAATGCAGATATTACTGCTTGGCTGGAATATTTTACAGATGGATTCTTGTCATCGCTTCATGTGCTAAATGCGGAGGTCCGAATGTTAAACTTATCATTATCTACTGGAAACGGCAATGTAGGCCTTAGTCGCGAAAATGAAGATATTTTGAGCTACGTGGCAAAATTCGGCTCTATTAATATCTCTGAAGCAGAAGATATTTTGCCCGAAATGTATCGTCGCAGTATTCAGCGCAGGTTAAAACAACTCGTCGACGATGGATATCTCGAGGCAGTGGGGCTACACATGAAGCGAAATATATTTTGCCGATCGACTCAAAAGAATGATCAATATTTAGCTTTTATTCCTCGCTTTTGCGAATTATGCAGTGGAGACAGTTATGTTTTTTCTGCGAGGAGTATACTAGGTAGCGGGGTAGCTAATCATAATTTATTTTTCCCGTGCGTCGCAAGCGACAATAGATCGTTTTTTAAACTTATGCCTACACTTATGCGTTAGTTTGGATTAGATTTATGATGGTTATTTTTCTTTTTCTGGTAATCTACGATTGTGCGCATTTGGACGTGCTCGCGTTTTAGGACACGATCGATGGGGCCGCGTGAGATGTTGAGCTTCTTTTGGATCTTTTCCTTGCTTAATCCGGATTGATATAGACGGAGGATTTCTTCTTCATCAATATTCTTATTACATTTTAGAGGTTTTCCTTTTGAATAGTCTCTAGAGATACGCATTGGTACGTTATATTTTTTAAGGACTCTACATATGGGACTAGATGAGATGCCGCAGATTTTCTCGATAGCTGGAATAGATTTGCCGGATAGATATAGAGCTACAATGTCTTCCTCTTTGTAGCCAGAGCGTCTCTCTGCCGCTTCTTGTCGCCTTTTTGCGAGAGCTTCCTTACTTAAATCCACGCCATTTTGTTTTAATACTCTTGCTATTATCTCGTAGTTATATTGATACTTCCTGCTCAGAGCTATCTGACTCGCGCCGGCCAAGTATTCGGAGACAATTTTGTTTTCTATCTCTTCAGGAACAACTCTTGCCCTTACGAACTCCTGTTTATCTACGGTATTTTGTTTTCTGATGCGGATTTCTTCCAGACGTTGCGCTAGGTTCTCGTCAGTTACGGGAGAATTGCTAAAGACTGCAAAGTATGCCCAATCTGGTGGCTGGTAATTATGGGAAGAATGTGGGCGCATGGAGTTGTAATCTACGATATATTCTTCAATAGACTCACACATCTTTTTCTCATTTGGAAAGTCCCTCAGATAGATAAGCTCGTTCTTGAGACTAGCAAAGAAGCGCTCAGTGATAGAGTTATCTACATATCTCTCTCTGCTGCGGTTCATGGACTGGCGGATATGATTGGATTTTAAGAAATATTTATATTTATAGCTACAATACTGCCTGCCTTGATCGGAATTTATGATAGCGGGAGCGCCAAACTCATCAATGGCGTTCTCAATGCAGCACATGGCGGTTTCGGTAGATAAGGAACTTGAGATGTGGTAACCGACAATTTTGCGACTATACCAGTCTATAGCGACAGACATATATAAATTACGGGTCGGGCCGATAAGATATGTAATATCTGTTCCCCAGACCTGGTTTGGCAGCCAAATGGTCTTATCTTGCAAAAGATAAGGCTCTCTTATCTTCTCGCTACGCTTCTTTTGCTTATATGCTTGACTATGCGTAGTCGTTATTCCCATATTACTAAAGAATGTCCGGATATGGCTTACGCCTATACTATATCCATGCATGCGGGCATAATGCGACATCCTTAGAGTTCCCATCCATGGTTTTTCCATGTAGGTGTTGTATATGAAATCGGCGACCGCCCGTTCTTCTTCCGGCAGGCTTGCAATATATTTATCTGGATAGGGTGGTCTGGTAGCAAAAAGAATTTGCTTTTTACCTTTCTTTGTTTTCGGAGAAAATAGCTCTACGAACGCCTTGCGCTTACTTTTTCTTTTCCATTTCTCTATTCTCCGATTACGCAGAGTGAGAGGCCAAACAAATACGGGCTCAGGACCGGCCGGTTCTTCTTTCTTCTCTACAAAGATAGAGGCGGCGTTTTGAACTAATTGCCTACGCCACTTACGCACAGACTTTTGGGTTAGCGAATACTTGATTGCAACTTGGTTGTTATTATTTAGACTTTCCGCCTCAAGTGCTACCTTAGCTTTAAACTCTGGACTAAATCTTTTAGACATACCCACCTTACTTTTACTTTATATATAGCAGGTTGTTTGCGTAGCGAATAGATATATTCGTGCATAGATGTAATAAAAAATGGACAACCATCGCTGGTTGTCTAGACCTACAAAGAATATTTTTCAATCCAATGTTTATAGCAATGATTGCCCAATCTTTAGATTGAAAAATATTTTTATGGAGTGGAGTTGTAAGTCTAGACTCTTTTAGTATAGCAGAAAAAGGTTAAGAAAGTATAAAACTCGATACGCGCAAAAAGAACCAGCACTTGTAATATCAATAAAGCGCAAGCCCGGTTCTTTTTTAAGATTATCTAAAATTTTTAAACGCAAAGTAGTAATTCTCAAAAGATATTTTCGCGATTATTATATCGCTCTATTTTATTTTTCTAGATAATAACAATTTCCTCTTCGGTAAACCAGTTATTCGACAATGCTGTATTCTTAACTGAGTCGACATCTTCTGTATAAGCAACGACCGCCAAGCTACTTTGAGCCCGCGTACATGCGACATAAAATAGACGGGCTGTTCTCGTAATACCGGTATCCTTGCCTTCTCGTTCATTCTTCAAGTCAGTATCGGTCTTCGCTTTAGCTCCAAATAATTTTTCGTAACTAAAGAGAAAACCGCGAGCTTGCGCATCGTCCATAATAACCATAACTCTTGGAAATTCAAGCCCTTTAACTCCTTGATGAGTGGCAAAACGCGTATTGTCCGTAATATACATGGAGTAATTTTCCAATTCGCTAAACGAAGCCAGCAACGCCCTCCTTAGTGCAATTATCTTTTGATTTTCGCCTTCATATTGTTCCGCCAACAAGTCATCTACTCTATCACCAACTTCAAATAGTCCCGTATCCCGGACCGATCTTAAAACCGCCAAACAAGACGGAATCTTATTATTCGACCAGAGTTTCATTAAAGACTCGACGGCATTCCCCGCATCTTGCAGCATCTCGGTTTGATTTTCCGTTTTGATTGCAAATGCTTTTTTACCTAATAGCGGGGAATACTTTCTAACAATCTTTGCAACCTCAAAGTCATTCTTTTCCTGATAAGCTTTTACTAATGGGAGTACCATTTTTGCCAAAATTGACAGCTCCGTAATAGAACCATCACGTAACGGCGTATCAAACTTTCCCGAATCGTTCAGAGGTGTATATAAATTAGAAAAGCCAAATCTGCTAGCAGCCATATGATGTTCAAGAATTAAGCTTTTATATGCCGCTTTATCCTTCCAATCATCATCTCCAGCGTCTTTTGCCATTATTTGCGCAATCTTCTCTTCGGTGGAATCTTTTTCGACAGTAGGCGAAGAAATAAATAGTCTAACTATCCCTGCCGCAGCATCAGATCTTGCTCTTTGCACCTGTTTATCGACCGTACTCCGGATTGCATTTGCTAAATCTACTATACGCGTAGCACTCCTATGGTTCATAACTTTCGTTGGTTTTGCCCAGTCATTAGGAATACAAACAGCGAGGTTTTCTTTTCCATCATTATAAATTCTTTGCATGGTATCGCCGAACATGCCGACTATAAATTCGTTTTTATGTTTTTCGCATACATCAAGCAAAGCATCAATTAGTTCTTTTTTGGTATCTTGGCTTTCGTCAATGAGTAGAATCGGGTATTTTGTTACTAAAATATACTGCATTGTTGGCTCTGCCATGATAAAATCTGTGCTCATTTTAATAACTTCACTATGACTCAGCGAATCATAACCAACATTGTCGCCATTTGGATTATAAGAGAATTTTTTTACCGTTCCGATTTTAGCTAGGCGCTCTTTTTTTCGCCTGATATCTTCGGCTCTTTTTTCACCAGCTTTACCGCCACGCCCCTTAAGCTGCTTTTCCTCAAGTTCTTTTATTTCCGCTTCAACAGACTGCCTAACCCATTCTTTAATGTCCGTTTGGTAACTCTTGATTAATTCCCACAAGAAGCTATGTATTGTGGATACAGAAAATATTGGCTTGTACTGCAATCTTCTGGATATTTCATCGCATGCAGCATTAGTATAAGTAATGACTGCAATTTGTTTACCATTCATCGCGATGCTTTCACCGCGTTCTTTATCAAGAAAAGTTAGGATATTAATTAAGCTTCTGGTTTTGCCGGAACCAGCGCCAGCAAATACAAAGAAACATTTAGGATCTTCTTTAGAAAAACACTCCCGAATTTCTTCATCGACGTGATCATCGATATGATTATCCACGGAATCATTTTCCCTTAACGTCGTGTCTATCATTGTTTCACTCCTCTGGTCTTAAATAAGACTGCAACCATTCTAACCCCTCTGCGATATAGGCTGGAATTGTAAGCTCGCTGGGGTCAACGGCATATATTAAATCCAATGCGAACTCAGCTTTTTGATCGGATTTTCCATTTCGAAGTACATCGTATACTCCTTTGTGAAACTCATCAAAAGAACTTGCTGATTTTATCTTGTTGCCCACATCTTTTATTAGGCTTCCAGTATCATCAATAGACATATCTTTAAAAAGTTTAAAATTTGTATAGACGAGACAATCTTCAAATGTACTTGCAAGAGCCTCTTTGTCGGCGCCATCATAATTGATCATCACTGGCACCTGATATGCAATGCGGACAGGATATTCGCATATGCCTTCTTTTATAACTACCTTCTTAGAAGCCGGAATATCTAGTAATGTATCTAAATCTTTTTCGCCCACAAGCCACCCCGTGACAGTATAATTACTACTAATAAGGCCTTTACCACGTTCTGGACAAGCAGCTTTGTGATGCCCGTCTTTCTCTGCGGTGTCTAGGTCTGCAATGACAAGCGTTGGTAGGCACAATTTTTCAAGTAGTGGATTAAGGCGGTGCGAGTGCCGTCCATTTATGCTTAATATTGATATATATCTTTGATTCAGTTCCGGATATTTATTTCGAATAAAATGCGGTAGCAACATACTTTCCGCCGATCCTTCCACAAGAATAGCAGCATCTGCAAAAAATAAATCGCAATGGGTTGTTTGTAAGTAACGTGTGACGAATTTATCGGTTTCATCGCCTTTACCAAACACCTCAGAAAGGTTGATTACTTTCGAAGTCGCAATATTTCCTTCCGCCCCCTCCGATAGCCGTTTAAAATAGCGCAAATCAGCAAAATTGGTTTCTCGGGCAATATGGCTTGAATGAGTACTGATCACCAATTGAGTATCAAAATGTTCATTTTCTTTGATAAATTTATGATTCGTCAATACATCGTATGCTTTACGAATGAATACTTGCTGTACTTGCACATGAAGATGCGCTTCCGGTTCTTCAACCAAGACTAAATGAAGCGGCTCAATTACTGAATTATCATCAGTCTGCTCCCGCTTGGCTTTTCCTTCGCGCATCCAGTCATCCCTAAAACGCATGAGATCAAAGACTATAGAGATAAGATTTTGATATCCTAGTCCATTGTATTTTTCTGGCAATTTTAATGTATCATCATTCCTGCTGAGCGCATACTGCACAGCAGAGTCGTGTTTTAGCGTCTCGCCTGTAGTCATTTTCGTAACAATTGTAAGCTTAGGATCGGCCACCCCTGGATATCCAAGACTTTCTAGTTCATGAATTGCAGGCGCAAATTTGATTTCGAGATTTTTATTAAATGCTTTCTCAGCGTCTTCAGTGGCTTTCAGTATTTCTAAATCTTCAGGCAACGGAGACTTTTCCGGATCAAGATGTTTATCATAATAGCTGCGCATCTGATCTGATAGCTGTCTTTTAGCTCGCTCATTACTATCAGGGCTATCCGGATCTGTAAGGCCTCGCTGAGCATCAATCATATCCACTTTAATAATATCTTTCAATGGATTGTCCGTAAAACATTCCATTTCAAAAGGCGTAGACTGCGGAATTTTCCCATTAAATTGAGTAGGATCAAGAATGAATGCCTTCATTGAGAAATATGTATTTATATTACGCTCAAGAAACTCGCATAAATTCCTTGGGTACAGATTGACATCTACTTTTTCTTTTGACTTTTCTGTTTTACGCGCTGCAAAATAAGCTTCCCTATACTCTGCAAATAACTTAGAAACATTCTTAGGAAAGAAAGATAGACGGACACCCAACTTTCCGCCACGCCACTTTAGCGTTGGAATTATTTCGGCTACATAATGAATTTCTTTATTGGACACATTTAGCCAAATATCCATTTGAGGAACCAGTGACTCCCACTCCAATAAATCCGTAGGCTCATTGCAGTTTTCCTGGCTCCATTCCTCGCCGATTTTATTAATATCTGCTCGTTTAGATATAGTGATATCATTAAAGGCAAAATTGCGTTCAGCTAGAAATTTTCCAAGCGCATCCATAGCGGATGTTTTTCCGCTATTATTTGCGCCAACAAATAGTGTGGTTTCTTTACTAAAGTCTATATGACATTGTAGTAGCTTTCTAAAATTTTGTATATTTATAGACTGTATCCTCATGACGTACCTCCGTTTCAGTCATAATAGACATTTTAGATAATTATACCATATAACCGACAACATTCAATCCATAGTAAGACGACCTAGCCGACGATAATCAATAGAACTGGTGCAAATTCTCATTTTCTCACGGCTTTTACCTTAAGAGTAATCGTAAAGTATAGCCGTGAGAAGTGCGCATTCCGCTATCAGAGTGACGTCCTAACACAGTCTGAATGACAGGACTTTAACTATTTTATTTCCTCGGATACTCCCAGCTTTTCCGAATATATACATTATTCTCTTTTAGGATTTTTCGTACTGAGTCGACATTAATCCCGACAGCTTTGGCTATATCGGCTGGTTTGTAGTATTCTGAGTACATTTGCATAACTAATTCTACAACGCCTTTACGTTCCATAAGTTGGTTAGTTACTTTGATTCCCTGTTTTTTAAGGTTGTCGCTTATAGTACGGCGGTGGCAGCCGTATTCTTGAGCTAATTCATATGTAGATTTTCCGGCTTTATATTTAGATATTATTTCTAAGACCTCATTATTCGATAAATGTTTTTGTTGCTGTTTTATCTCAGTTTTGATAATATAAGCATTATCGGGGTACTCTGACATAGAGCTATTCGTAACAGGGGTTATTGGAGTAGATTTGACTTTGCCGAGGATTATATCGTAATTCTTCGAGTTAATTTCCGATAGTCCCATTTTGGAACATCTAAAAAAGCTGATGATTATCCATATTCGGATAATCACCAGCTTTTCTTTTTATACTATTTCATCGACTATATTTATTCAGCCATTCTTTTCTGAACCAGTTCAAATTCATCCGTGATTTCTTTGGAAGGTGCCTTAGTCGCAAGACTTACCAGCACGATCATCGCGCAGGATACCAGGAAAGCCGGAAGTAATTCATAGAAATTCAGGAAAGACACATTCGGTCGAACCAGATATTTCCATACAAATACCATAACACCACCAGAAATCATTCCTGCCAGTGCACCCTGCCAGTTCGTACGTTTCCAGAACAAAGCAAATAATACAACCGGTCCAAATACAGCACCAAATCCAGCCCACGCAAAAGATACGATGTTAAATACTGAGCTGTCCGGATTACGTGCAATGATAACCGCTACGACTGCGATCAAAAGCAATGTAACACGGTCAGCAACCATACTCTCCTTCTTGTCAGCTTTTTTCTTCAGGATACTTCCGAGAAGGTCAGAAGATACTGCTGAAGAAGCTGCCAGAAGCTGTGAATCTGCAGTAGACATGGTAGATGCAAGGATTCCCGCAAGGATCGTACCACCAAGCAGTGCCGGAAGAACACCATATGTACTCAAAAGATCTGCAATCTTAACAATGATCGTTTCTGAATTAGATCCCTGAAGCATTTCAAGTTTGCCTGCTTCTGTCATTCCAAGGCCGATCACACCGATCAGTACTGCTACAGCAAGTGAGATCACTACCCATGTAGTAGCTACTCTTCTTGATAAGGAAAGTTTCTTTTCATCTTCAATTGCCATAAATCGAAGAAGAATATGCGGCATACCAAAATAGCCAAGTCCCCAGGCCATCATGGAAACAATATTTATAACAGGATATGCAGACTCCGTTCCACTTACAGGATCATAAGTTGTCATCATGGTCAGATAACCCGGCAGTGATTTCGCATGATCAATAACCGCTGAAGGACCTCCTGCTATAGATACCCCAAAACAAAATACGATGATCATTGCAATAGACATGATGATGCTCTGGATAAAGTCCGTTGTTGATGCGGCAAGAAATCCTCCGAGAGTCGTATATCCAACTATAACAAGGGCACTGATGATCATTGCTGTGAGATATTTTACTCCAAAAAGGCTGGAGAAAAGTTTTCCACAGGCTGCGAATCCGGAAGCCGTATACGGAATAAAGAAAATAACGATAAAAATAGCTCCGATCGACTGTAACAGATGTCTGTTGTCTCTGAAACGGTTGCTGAAGAATGATGGCAATGTAATCGAATTGCCTGCTACATGTGTGTAGAGACGAATTCTCTTTGCAACGATCTTCCAGTTAAGATACGTTCCAATTGCAAGTCCGATCGCAGTCCATCCGGCATCAGCGATTCCAGACAGATACGCCAGACCCGGAAGTCCCATCAAAAGCCAGCTGCTCATATCGGAAGCCTCTGCACTCATTGCCGTAACCAATGGTCCAAGTTTACGTCCACCCAGATAAAAATCGGATGTGTCATTATTTTTCTTGGAACAGAGGTAGCCGACATAGATCATTGCACCCAGATAAACAATGATTGCTATCATGATGCAGATGTGTGAAGTTGTCATAAGTTCCTCTCCCTTCTGAAATGGAATGCATATTTATTCATATTCTGATATGCATATATCTACAATATTATTCGAAAACTACAGAAAAGTAAAGAAAATTCTTAGCAAAAAACGACTCTGTTTTTATAAAAAATCAAAACACACAAAAACCATCGGAAATGCTTTAAAAATAACATAAAATCTACCAAAGAAGATTCTATGATTTGTCGAAAAATCTAAGAAATTGTCTGACGAATCGTATTGACGATATACCTTTCTGAATTATAGAATAATGGCGAAACCTATAGTTATTGCACAAACGGAGGATTAAAAATTGGAAAACAAAAACGAAGCTGTAATTGCAAACTACATCGAAAAAATGATGGGAGAAAGGAGACAGAAAATATTTGAATCGGATGAGTATATTCAGCAGGACAACGGTGATCTGGATTATCTGGAAGAACGCTACAGCAGTCTGAAAATACCTTATGTAATCAGAAGAGTCGTAGATGATTATATTGCATGCCTGGAATCAAGGGATGAACGATACGCAGACATGTCCTATGTAGCAGGCATGGGTGATGCAATATCATTACTTATAAAAATGGGAATGTTAAATAATCAGGAACAGCCGCTCAGTATCAATGCTGAATAAAACATGGAATGGATTCAAATATACAATACTACATATTATCGTTTATGCAATAAAAGACTATATTTATTTTAAAAAAAGGCATAGCCGGGGAAATCCGGTGGCGCAAAACTATAGGGTCTAAGCAAATGTATGACAGCCAGTTGCAAGAGAGATACATATAACTCTTTTAGAACAGAAAAAAAAGTTGACGACCATCCGTGGTTTCAGGATGAATCGTCAACTTTTTATATTTTTTATTTCCGTTTACCACAGATAGGAAAAGATGGATGCTCCGATTACTGTGCACAGACCGCACACAACGATAGCAAGACTGCTCATTGCTCCCTCGACTTCACCCAGTTCCATTGCTCTCGCAGTTCCTACTGCATGGGATGCCGTGCCAATTGCAAGGCCTCTGGAAATCGGGCTCTTAATACGGAAAAGCTTACAGATAAATTCTGCTGACATATTTCCCAGAACACCTGTAATAATGATCACGGCAACAGAGATCGTCACATATCCGCCAAGTTCCTCTGATACTCCCATTCCGATTGCCGTTGTAATGGATTTCGGAAGCATAGTTACATATTCTTTATGGCTCAGTCCAAACACAACAGACATTACAAGCACAGTTCCAAGGCTTGCGATCACACCTGAGATCACGCCTCCCAGTATCGCTCCGATATTTTTTTTCAACAGATCAAGCTGCAGATACAATGGAATCGCCAGACTGACTGTTGCAGGTGTCAGCAGATAACTCAGATATTTTGCACTCATATTGTAGCTTTCATAATCCACATGGAACACTACCAGAAATACGATCACAAGTGCAATAGAGATCAGTAGTGGATTCAATACTGCCAATTTCCATTTGCGCTGCGCTGCAAGACCGATTTCGTAGGCCAGAAGACTGATCACGATACCTACTGTTGCTGAACTTAAGATCAGATTGTCCATACTACTTCTTTTCTCCTTTCCCTATTCTCGAAATTAAGAAGTCTGTCACTTTTCCAGTCACGATCATAACTACAAATGTAGACACGACTGTGATCACCAGAAGCGGCACCATGAAAGACTGCAGCTGCTCCCAGGATGTGATCAGTCCCACTCCTGCCGGAATAAACATCAGCGGCATAATTTCAATCAGAAATTCTCCTGTTTCTTTTACGTGTTCTACTTTGATCACTCTCAAAAGAAGAAGCACAAACATCAGAATCAAACCATAAATACTGCCCGGTATCGGAAGCGGGATAAAATATTTCATGATCTCCCCCGCGCAGGTCACAGCAAGGATGATTCCAAACTGTCTCAGATATTTCACTCTATTCGCCTCCCGAATTATAATGTTGTCATTGCCCATATCATTTTATCTTTTACGAACAACAGATCGAAATTTATTATAGCACACCCTCTTTTATCGTAACAAGTCAAATAAAGTACAAAAAACTGCCATAATTGCGGCAGTTTTTTTAAATAAAAATTTAATTAATGTCAATTTTTTGTCTTTCATATTTTTCAATTTTCCAAGTCATAGGAAGCCTGATAGGCATCCGCTGCTTCCAGACCGATTTCCACTCGCGATGTCATATAAGAAAGATCTGTATAAAGCCGACTAGTCTTTTCGTTATAGTTTCCTGTTCCGATCTGTGTATAATATTCTACTCCGGCCTCTGTCTTACGTGTGATCAGGCACAGTTTGGAATGCACTTTGTAACCATCCAGTCCGTAAACCACGCGACATCCTGCTTCTTCCAGTCTTCTTGACCATTCAATATTATTTTCTTCGTCAAAGCGAGCTTTCAGCTCAATCATAACAAAAACTTCTTTTCCGCTCTTTGTCTGTAACACACAGACTGCATAGATCGCACGGTTTTTCAGAAATGGGAACGGCTGACGTTTTCCCACGATCGTAGGTGAAAGAAGAGGCAGAATCTCTGAGTCAAAGAATACTTCCAGATACGCGCTTTCTTCAATGCTGAGGCGGTGAAAATCCACCATGCTGACACCGATTTCTTCCAGTTTTTCCATCAGTGTCTCATAGGCTGCATCCTTACGGACATTCAGTTTCCGGACTGCTTTAAGAATCTGGTGAATCTGCTCTTTTTCTGCCTCTTCCAGTACTCGTTCATTAAATTTCAGCCAGGATAATTCCCGGTTCATATAGACATCCTGTTTCATCGTCTTGTATCCTCCACAGTTTTTCTCTTTTTACATTGTCCTGACTACTATATTGCATCAAAATCAAATCCAGGACATAGTTATGTAAAATCTGTGGAAAATTAAAACGATTCTTCTCTATAGATAATAATTCTTCGATTATTTTTTTAGTATAATATCGGCCAGTTTACGTTTTGGTACGTAGTGTACGTCATTTTCGTCGCGATAGTAGGCGATGTCTTCGCCTTCGTTGATTTCTTTGATCACGATCTTTTCGGCTGGTTTGCCAAATGCCACGATCAGCACCGGGGCAAGGTTGTCTGCCAGGTTTAGTTCTTTTTTGACGGAATCTGCATTGTAGTTTCCAATCATGCAGCCGCCGAGCCCTTTCTCAGCAGCTGCGAGGAGCATCGTCTGTGCTACGATTCCGACATCTTTCTGGTATCTCGGAATCGAAGCTCCAAGATTCAGGTCCTGACAGATGACGATAAATCCTGTCGGGCACATTCCCGGGTGCGGAAGCTGCATCTGTGGCAGCGCCCTTGCCCAGTTCGTCAGTTTCTGGATTCGGTCTACTTCTTCCTTCTCCCATGCCAGATAATAACGAAATGGCTGGGCATTGACACTGGACGGTGCAAAGCGTGCACAGTCCACGAAGTCTTCCAACTCTTCTCTGCTGAAGCGATAAGATTCATCATATCCTCTGTAGCTTCTGCTTGCTTTTACAATATCTTTGAACATGTTTATTCTCCCATATCTTTCGCGCATACCTTTAATTTTTCTCTGATTGGCAGATGATACGGACATCTCGGTTCACATTTGCCACAGCCAATACATGCGGAGGCTTTTACTTTCAGCGTACTGTAGCGTTCTTTCGCCCAGTCTGCCAGATCATATCTCTGCAGATAACCTGCAAAAAGAAACACACTTGGAATGTTGATACCTACAGTACACGGTGCACAGTAATTACAGCGCCGGCAGAAATCATTTCCAAGCTGTTCACGAACCTTGTCCATTTTGGCAAGTTCTTCTTCGGTAAGCGGTTCTGCATTGGAACATGCTGCCATGTTTTCATCCAGTTCACGGATTTCAGCCATTCCAGGAATTACAACAGTCACATCCGGGTTGGAACAGACATAACGCAGTGCCAGTGTGCCATCTTCAATTGCTCCGCCGGCAAGTGGTTTCATATCAATAAATCCAATATTCTTCTCCGCACATTTATGGATCAATTCTGCCCCCTGCTGCTCTACGATATTATATGGGAACATGATCGTCTCAACCCAGTCCAGTTCCAGTGCACGCTCAAATACAGCTGTGGAATGTGCAGTGAGTCCGATGTGTCCGATCTTTCCTGCTGCTTTGGCTTCCATAAGAGCTTCCAGAGCACCGCCTTCACCAATTACCTGATCCAGCTGTTCCATACTCGGGTTATGTACCTGATACAGATCTATATAATCTGTACGAAAGTTTCCAAGGCTTGTCTCGATATCTGCCGCCATTGCTTCTTTTGTTCTTGCCATGGATTTGGTCGCAAGCACGAATTTATCACGAATCCCATCCAGACCATATCCAATATACTGTTCACTGACTGTATATCCTCTTGCAGAATCAATATAGTTGATTCCTTTGTCTGCCATCACATGAAGAAGCTTCTTTGTTCCTTCCTCATCGATCTTCTGAATCGGAATTCCTCCAAATCCCATACGTGAAATTTTTAATCCTGTCTTTCCAAGTGTTCTGTACTCCATAACATTACCTCCCTATTAAAAATGTTCTGTATGGACATCATTTTCTCTCTAAAATAAAAATTTTTATAGTGCAAAGAAAAAATACCACCGAATCTCTCCGGTGGTATCATCACATGTTACTGCTTCACAGTAACAATCATTCCTATTAATTATACACGAGACAGATATTCACCTGTTCTTGTATCAATTTTCAATTTGTCTCCCTGGTTAACGAACAGCGGAACCATTACCTGAGCACCTGTTTCAACAGTTGCAGGTTTTGTAGCACCCTGTGCTGTGTTTCCAGCGAATCCTGGCTCTGTTTCAATAACTTCAAGTTCTACAAACAGAGGCGGCTCGATTGCATATACATTTCCATTCCAGGAGCAAACTTTAACAACTTCGTTCTCTTTAACGAATTTGAGAGAATCCCCAACCTGTTCTTTTGTAAGTGCAACCTGATCATATGTTTCTGTATTCATGAAGTTGTAAAGATCTCCATCATTGTACAGATAACTCATGTCCACACGGTCAATACGAGCCTGTGGGAATTTCTCTGTAGGACGGAAAGATTTTTCCAGTACAGCTCCTGTGATAATGTTTTTATATTTTGTTCTTACGAACGCAGCGCCTTTTCCAGGTTTTACATGCTGGAATTCAACGATCTGACATACGTTTCCTTCAATTTCGATTGTGACACCGTTTCTGAAATCACCTGCAGAAATCATTTTATTATCCTCCTTCGTTTTGTGTTCGCTATCAGTTATTCTATAATATACAGGAAGTTTTTTCAACTACTTTTTTTCATAAGAAGCCAATTTCTCTTCAATTTCTTTAATAAGCTCCTCAAAAGGCACTTCTCCTGTCGTTACCTGAATATCAGCAAACTTCTGATATACCGGATCTCTCTGTTTCAGAAGTTTCTTGATCTTGTCATCTCTGTCTTCCCCATCCAGCATCGGATCTTTTTTGGATCCCTCCAGACGTTTCTTGAGCGTTGCCAGTGATCCTTTCAGATAAACAACTGTACCAAGTTCTCTGAGATATTTTTCGTTCTGTTCCTGCAGTGGAAGACCTGCTCCAAGTGAAATCACCTTGCGCTCTGAATCCTGAATCAGCTGTTTCAGTGCCAGAGTCTCCAATGCACGGTAATACGGCTCTCCGAATCTCTCGAATATCTCTCTTGCAGAAAGATTCATCCTCTTTGTAATGATCTTCTCCAGATCAACAAATGGTAATCCCAAGTCTTTGGAAAGCTGCTTTCCAACTCTCGTTTTTCCCGAACCCATAAACCCAATGATCACCACGTGGTTCATGAAATCCCCTCCTCCTTTTTGTAAAAATGTAATACTATTTTTTCCAGATAGCGTTTCAGCACAATCTGAATTTCCTCTTTTGGATGAATCGGTTTTACAAGAATCGTACGGATCCCCGCCCGCTTCGCTCCGTAAATATCCGTAAACAGCTGATCCCCCACAAAAAGTGTGGTATCCGCCCCGGTATGCATCTGTTCCATAGCCCGCAGATAACCTTCTCTTCCGGGTTTCCCGGCCTTATAGATATAGGAAGCACCTACTGCATCCGCAAAACTTTTTACGCGGGGCTCCTTGTTGTTCGATAACAGCAGTGTCTGAAATCCCAGTTCCCGCAATCTGCCGAAGAACTCTGTTGCCTGCGGTGTTGCCGGTGCCCCGTGCGGTACGAGTGTATTGTCAATATCAAAAATGATTCCGCGATACCCCTGTTCATATAATGTTCTGTAATCTATGCCATAGGCGGAATCCGCCTCATAATCCGGGTAAAACTGATGCAGCATCTGTCTCGCCTTTCGTCTGTTTTATAATGTAATCGGTATTCTCCTCTAGGGAAAATGCCTGAAAATATGCTTCTTCCAACGGAATCCACAGCTGCAGGAAGTCCTGTAGTATGTCCTCTCCGTTCCTCGTGCGGATCCGCTCCGTCTGCGTCTCATGGTCTATATCCAGAAATACTTTCCGGTCCATGTATTCTCCCAGTACCGGATGGCAGCTGTAAGCGCCTTCCACGAATACAAAACCGTTATTTTGTACCGGGAGCCAGTCTCCCGGTGCCATGCGGGAACAGTCAAATCTCTGATAGGAAAATGCTTGTCCCGATGCAAGCTTCGGTATGACTTCCGTCAAAAATCGTTCATAGTGCACATTTCCGCCGGGCTCGCTTCTGCGCTCCTGCGTCCGAAGTGCAGGCGGCAGAAAAAAATCATCCATATGGATCACATCTCCGCCCAGTTCTTTTGCAAGTCTGGCAGCCAGTGTTGTCTTCCCTGCGGCGCATCTGCCGTCAATGGCAATAATGCGCATTCCGGTGGGAAGCACACGCAATTCCTCTGTCAGCTCAGAAACAGTTCTCAGCGAT
>OLVW01000912.1_pt1 | contig 27486 bp, 22 predicted proteins | sample 1673301 | NCBI WGS metagenome assembly OLVW01 (sample SAMEA3178941, study PRJEB25190) | human gut metagenome
CACCATCATTGTTGTAATCATTTGCAAATGCACAAACACTATGATAGATGTCATCCGGGTTCCATCCCGCTTTAAACTCTATGCGGTCTGATTCAATTTTTCTTTTGTTTAATAAATCTTCTACGCTTATTTCAAGTTCCATAGTGTCCTCGCTTTCCAAGAAAGATTATTTATTAATATACACTTTACTATCAAATCTAATCATGTAATCATATTCAGCTTTGGCTTCTTCATTATTTTGACATTCTTCAGCAACACCTCTGCGGGCCTTCCCTCTTCAAGATGGAGACCCCCAAATTTCATATATCAACCATTTTCTTAATGGGATGTTTATATTTTCCCCCCGCCTTTGTTTTCCATTTTCTTGCTCCGTTTTTTATGATTATATCAGCCGGCAAATATTTTACTAATTGACTTAAAGGAGAATCTGTAATATAAACTATTTCCTCAATAGAGCAACCTGCAATCAACATATTTTTTATTGCCGAAGCTCTTGTGTTCTGCGGATTAAAATATCTTCTGTCTTTTTCAATTTTATCACATTTTTTTACATCATTAAATATATCAGAAATAACATCCATCTCAACAATCTTGCACTTACCATTATATTTAGTTACATATATTGCTTTTGGACTCTTTATTCCCCTTTTTTTATAGGACTCTCTTATTTTTACAAGATTATCTTCTATGATTTTTATCATGGGATAAACATTTTGATCGACAATGAAACTGTGTTTTTTAAAATCAATACATTCCCATTGACTTGTCATAAAACTATATATTTTATCTCTTGTCCAACCATAGTATGCTGCAAGGCAAAAAACAATTATTTTACGAGGTGAATTTTCAAAATCAGATAATATAATTTGAACATTCTTTTCTGACAAAATATTATCCGGAAGAGAAACTTGTTCGTCTACAAAAGTTTCAAATTCTATCTTCGCTCGTTCACGAACACCTTTCATTGTATTATTAGAAATATAACCATTCTTCTCTAACTCGTCATACATTGTTTTGATATGCGAACATTTTGCCAAAGGTACCTTGCCACTTGTTTTTTTTGTACGAGAATTATAATTCTGTAAAAATTCAATATAATCTTTATCTGCAATATCCTCTAGTGCTTTATATGGATTTGATCCAAATAATATATAAGTATGTCCCTGCGACACATAATAATCAAAAAATTGCCACAATGTATTTTGATAGTGTGGAATTCCTGTTGTTTTCTTAAAAGTATGCTTAGCGATAAATTGTGCAACAGCTTTGAAATAATAAGTTGTGTGCGTGTCATATATATTTCCTTTTGAGAAATACTTAATATATTTTTCATTTATTACGTGTCCGTTCCGAACATTATACTCAACATTCATAACAACTTTATTCATAAAATTTTTATCGTTTTTTCCAGATATATCAATACTATTATTTAACAGAAATATCTGACGTCCATTTGTCAATATTCCCCATTCTATATCTTTTTTCATCGATATGTATTCAGCCAGTTGAATCACGTCTTGTTCCGTCAAGTTTTTATTATATTTTTTAGTTTCAACAAACATCCCTCCTGCATTCTCAACTGGAATAAAAATATCTGCATGTCTTGTTTTATGGTTTGCAACTTTATCCCTACATAATGTATGTTCATAATCAAATGTATCTTCATCGTATCCTAATTGTACCAACATCCATTTAGTAATATGAACTTTTAAATTTTCCTCTGATTCAGCTTTATTACCTAATAAAGCAATTTTCTCTTTTATTTCCTTAAAATACATATTATCTCCTATTAGCTCAAAGCATACTCCACCAAGTAAATCCCACGCTATATTTACTTCATATATTTCATCTATTTATATATGAAACTGCAAGAAGTTAAATCAGGAAGCCCCCCACAGGGCTTCCCGCTATTTTCTTCCTATTCAAACTCTACAAAGACTAACGCTTTTTGTTTAGGAATTATTCTCTGTAATGTTTCTCGTTCTTTTGATTATTTGATATATCCATATTATCCTGCCTATACGAGCTAATGTTATCATTTTGTTATCGGCATTGATAACACCTACTCGATAACTGTGGATAATAACTATATGTAGCATGTCAAATTATAAGCTATTTTGCTTAGAGATTCAACACAAAACTGAAATTTTACTTTTCCTTATATTCATCTGGTATTGCTATTTGAAATGTTTCACACAACAGCATCACATCATGCACATCATTTTTATCGTGTTCATATCCCAAATGAAGCATTACCTGACTCAATGGTTCAATACAAGAAACAGTTATATCTCCAACTTTTCCAATACCGGAAAAAGTTTTTGATGGAAATATATCTCCCTCATAAACAATTCCGTCATCTGTAAATTCAAAACAATGTAAATCAATGATTCTTTGTTTATCATCTTTCCAGACAGTATGACCATCCGTTGTATAATCAGTATTTACTTCCTCAAATCCATGCTGCTTAATCACATAAATATAATCATGATAATGTTTCAGTTCAACAAACAAATCAATATCATTGTGTATTCTTGATTCTCTTTTAAGAAGTGCATCAACACCCCATCCGCCATCTAAATATACTTTAATTTCGTTTTGCAAAGCATATTTTATAATTTCACATGCATCTTCTGTACGTACCATAATCTATCCTCCAAATTCAAATCTTTGTATGCTTTCCAACTCACTAAAAGCCTGAAATTTGTCAGTCTTTCATCCTTTTTGTTATCAATCACCAATTAGCTGTAATCCATTAGGATTTAGCTGATATATTTTATCGCACACCTCTTCAATATACTTTCTATCGTGAGAAATGCTAATGACAGCCCCCGGAAATTCTCGGAGCATTTTTCTTATTACCGGACCGGACAATGGTGAAAAATTTCTTGTCGGTTCATCCAGAATAAGAACATTTGCACCACTTAAGCTCATCCTCAAGAGAAGCACTTTCGCCTTTTGTCCGCCTGATAACTCCCGAATCGGATGCTCCATTTCATCTGGTGTGTATTTAAGTGAACCAAGGTATGTTCTAATTCTTGTACGCTCTTCTTTATCTCCTGTTTTATCAAGGTAATCAACCGGTGTAACATCCAAATCCAGCAGGTCTTCATAAGTTTGAGGCATATATTCTGCTTTAATGTCATTCCGATTTAGGAGTTCTTCCGCTATCTTTTTTAGAAGAGTCGTTTTTCCTGCCCCGTTGGCTCCTATCATACAGATTTTTTCTGAACCTTTTATTTTTAAATGAATTCCTTCTGCTAAAATTCTTTTGCCATCCGGAGTCACAAGCTTTGAAAGTTCATATTCTATGACCGTTTTTCCTGCGGGAATGTGTGAGTTTTCATCCCCTAATTTGACAAAGATTGCTTCTTCCTGTTCCGGCATCTGAGTCATATTTTCATCTTCTTTTTCAAATCTTCGTTCCATTGCCTTAACCGTATGCATTTTGTCCTTTAAGTTTTTGGCAACAGACGGTGCTTGTCTGGTACAACTTCTTAATGCACCTTGTACACTCTGCATAACTCTTTGATATTTTTCATCGCGAATCTTTTTCTCCCTACGGTCACTCAGTGCCCGCTGTTTTTGGATTTCAAATTTATGAAGCCGTTCTTCCACATAGCGTCTATAGGGAAGCTTTGCCACGGTATATCTCGCCTTTGTTTTTCGTATAATCTGCTCGATATGTATCACCATGTTGGCAGTACGCTCTATCAGCGTTTCATCGTGTGAAATAAAAAGCACAATGTGCTTCCAGTCATTTATGATTTTTTCCAGTAATGTAAGCGTCGCAATGTCGATGTCATTGGAAGGTTCGTCCAACAACAGCACAGAAACATCGCGAATGAAAAGCCTCATAAGTTGTGTCTTGACTTTTTCGCCTCCTGAAAGACTACCCATTGTCTGGTTACTGTAGAAAAAATCATTTTTCATTCCAAATTTTCCCGCAATAACAGACAATTCTTTAGGCGTTTTCTCCCAGAATATTTCCTCTTCAGAAAAATATTCGTATATTGTTTTTTCCTTATCTTCATCGAGCATCTCCTGCGGAAGATAACCAAGACGTTCGTGTCCCATTATCCTTTCCCCATCTGCTTCTATATAGTTTTCTACAAGCGACGGATTGTATATCCACTTCATTAATGTCGATTTCCCATTTCCCTCTTCTCCAATAATAACTGCCTTATCTCCATCATTTAGCACAAGGTTGAAATCATTAAGAATTATTCTCAGGTCTTTTTTATGTGTTAAATTTAATTTTTTTATCTGCAACATTAAAGTTTCTCCTTTTCGAAGTCTGAGCCAATTATTATTTTGAACACACAAAAACGAGTCTTTTTTGCATACGCAAAAATAGACTCGCTAAATAGACCCTTATTTCTTTTCCAAAAGGAAAACAAAGGAAATGCCTCTTGCGATAATCCAACTTAAGCGTACACAAAACAAACCTATTCTCTACAGGCTCAATAACTATATGTGTCTTACTTAAATCAAATTATCTATTAATCATTTCCTCACCTTACACAAAATGTGCCTTTCTTTCTTCTAATGGCAATACTATCATACTGTATTTTTTGTGTCAATACATTTCACCTTATGGAAGTGCAAATTAAAATTTTCACTTCCTAATTATACATCCAACCATTACGAAATTCAATCTTTCACAACCTCTTTACAACCACAACCACAGCACTCCAGCAAACGCAGGAGCACCATACCGTAAAACGCTTATGTGTAAATCAACTCCGTTCCTACAACTTCCCTCACACAAGCCTGAATATTATTCATTCTTCCAATCCATTCGTAGGGATTATCTTTCTTTAATTGTTCCGTCACATCTTGTCTGTCGGCATATTCCTTTACCAGTCGAAGAAACATATCCTCTGCTTGCTTATCGACTTCTGCAAGATAACTATGCAGCTTTCCGCTTGTCAGCAGGTTCATATATAACACTTTATAGTGTTCCTTTAAATGCCTTGCATGTCGTTTCCCCCATAAACCAATCGGCTCTATTTCTTCTTCGGCTGGTACTGTGATGTTCGGCAATAAATAATCACCCACCTGTCTATAAGTTCCGCCCATTTCTTCAAAAATTGTCTTTGTCATTTTCCTTTTCCTCCTGTGATTTTTGTCTATCGTGATCGTGTATTATCACGCTTGCGACCTTTAACTGTTCTTGCCTGCTCCAACAAATCATCTATCTGTTTGCGACCAAAAACCTTACGGAGCAGGCTGTAATCTTTATTTTCTGCTTTTAGGATTTTGTTTTCTTCGGTCAATCTTTCATTGACTTTCTCCAAACGCTGATTGGTGCGGTATAACTGTGCATTCGCTGTATTCAGCCTATGATAGTTGTCCCACCCCTCAAAGCAGCGGGCAAGCACCGTTTTGACAAGTTGCTTCAATTTCCTTACAACCGGCTCTGCCATTTTGGTTTTATATGCCTTTGCAGTCATAAATTTCTCTGGTTCTGGCAACTGATATTTCGGTGCAGTATCAAGCTCTATTTCAAGATTTGACAGCTCGTCTTTTGCCTTATCATAGTTCAATACTCGTTCCGACAACACATCAAATTCAATCTGTTTCTGCTCGATTTTCGCACCTAATGCCGCCACTTCTTTTTCTCTTTCCTGCTTTTTATAATCCAAAACAGAAAGATGTTTTTCGTGTGTGCCTAAATGTTCCCACTCAATCCCATAACGTTCCATCACCGCCGCAAGCTGTTCTTTTTCGGACTGTATCCATTGCGACCACTCCGTATCGCCACGACTGCCGCCCTTAAAACCTTGCGTTGCAAGAGCCTGCTTTAGTGACACTCTTGTATCAAGTCCACGCTTGCTGCCTGTGGTAAAAGGTACAAAATCTATGTGCAGATGTGGTGTAGCTTCATCCATATGCAGATGAGCCGAGAACACCCGAAGCTGTGGATTTCGCTCCTGAAAACCCTGATAGTATTCATCTAAAATCTGCTTTGCCAGTTCTCCGTTTTCCGTATCGGCGTTCATATTTCCCTTACCGCCCACCTGTAAAATGATTTCGTGGAACGGTTTTTCCTGCTTGGAACTTCGGATTTTTTCATAATAATCTTTTATCTTTCGGTCTGACCTTATCTGCTTGGCATTGTATCTTTCCAATGCTTCATCAAACAATTCGTGATAAACTGTCTTTATATTTTCATTGCAGTAGTCGATATTGAGATGAGTACGAGTTCCGTCTACATTTTCTGCTCGGAACTTTCGGCTATTGTGATTGACCGAGCCTTTACCGACCATTGCACTTATCGTTCTCTGCATTTTTTCATCTCCCATCTGTAAATTTCAACATTCTCAGGTTTTGTTACTTTTGTCAAAAGTAACGCAAAAGCACTTTTGACGGGTACACCCATCAAAAATGCGACCTGTAAACAGGTTTTGCGTTCTCCGAAGGCTCTCCGAGGGGTGAGCGTGTGCCGGTGGCACACACGCCTGCGAACCGACCGAGCCAGCAGGCGAGACCAAAGAGCCGCCTTTGAAAAGGCACTCTCTGCACACTCCCCTAAACTTTATCCGGTGTCAAAGTGTGACGATGGTGACAATGTTTTTCACAGCGTGCTGCTCTCAAAAACATTGACACCTTTGACACCGTTTGTCACGCCGTCTGCTCGGTTTCTTTCCAAAGTGAAACCTTTCTTCCGTCGTGTGTGCGGCTGTTCTGATAACGGATACCGTAATCACGAAACAGCCTGCTTGCGTTGATACTGAGCCTTAAAGAAAGTACATTCGGCTTTATATCCACCGCAAGCCTTTCGCAAAGTTCCGAAGCAGTTCCTTCCCATCTGTCACTTTCCGAAAAGAGCGTATCCGCTATCTTCTCAAGCAGAGGTTCGGGCGGTTCTTTCCACATCTCCGTTTCCGATTTTGCAAAGTTCCACACCAATCGCTCGCTGTCCCTTACAAGATGGATTTTCATATCCTGCTGGTCTCTGCCAGCAACATCAAGTGTGGCATTGTTGGAAGTACGCTTGTCCTTACTGAGAACAAATGCACCGTCTGCCGCACCCATCAGACCATTCGTGCCTGAAATCATATCGAATATATCTTCCGATTTTTGTTTGCGTGTATGATGAACAATAAGCATTGAAACCTTGTAACTGTCTGCCAACGCTTTCAGCCTTGCCACAACATCATAATCACTTGCGTAGCTGTAATCTGCTCCGCCTGCTTCACGCACACGCTTTAAGGTGTCTATGATAATCAAGCCTGTGTCTGGGTGTTCCCTCATAAACCCTCTTATCTGTTCTTCCAGTCCGCCATTGACCGTTTTACATTCCGTTGCGAAATACAGATTGCCTGTCTCCTTTGCACCGAACATCTGAAACAATCGCTTCTGCAAACGTGGGTAATCATCTTCAAGGGCAAAATAAAGCACCGTTGCCTTACGCACCTTATACTCCCAAAGCGGTGTGCCTGTGCTGATATGATAGGCAAGCTGTGCCATCATAAAGCTCTTTCCCACTTTCGGGGAACCTACGAAAAGGTAAGTTCCCCTTTGGAGCAGACCGTCGATAAGTGGTGTCTGAACCTCAAACACCGTATCATACAGCGTTGTCATTGATACTGTTTTCAGATAGGAAGGGTCTAACTGTCTGAGTATTTCCCTTTGCATTTCTTCAAAAGATTGCTCGTACCCCTTGAAATCCGTATCCTGATTGACTATACTATTGTCAGTACATTTGGAAAGTGACTGTTCCGCATCTGTTGCCGCAGATACATTTGGAATAGTCATTTCTTTTTTATTCTCCATTCGCATCCTCTCCTTTCAAACCGCCGAGAATAATGGAAATCAGTTCTATTACACTCAGCAGTTCATCATCCACACCTTTTCCTGCTTCAATCCTTTTCAGTTCCGCAAGGACTGTGGCAAATTCCGTTTTCAACGCCTTATACACTCTCGGATTGCCCTGTACCACCACATCCTGATTTAAGCAACGGCGGTAACAATACTCCTGTTTTGGCAATCCTGATAGAGCTACAGCTCTGTTAATGAGTTCGTTTTCTTCGGGCGATACTCGAAACCCTACTGTGATATTCCTCCAACGATTTTTGTTATCTCTGTTCTTAGCTGACATTTTCAAAATCTCCTTTCCCTAAATCATCTAATTTTTCTGCCATCTCAATCTGCTTTGACGGAAAGAGGTGTGCGTACTGATAAGTAATATCAATACTTTCGTGACCAACTCGGTCAGCAATCGCCACCGCAGAAAAGCCCATATCAATCAAGAGTGAAATGTGGCTGTGACGGAGATCGTGAATGCGGATACGCTTCACGCCTGCCGCCTTTGCCCCTCTGTCCATCTCGTGATGAAGATAGCTTTTCGTCACCGTAAAGATACGGTCTTTCTTCTTCAATCCGTAAAGCATACCGAGATATTCTTTCATTTCCTCACACAGAAACTTCGGCATTTTAATCGTGCGGTTGCTCTTTTTCGTTTTCGGAGAAGTAATCACATCCTGCCCTTTCAAACGCTGATAGGATTTATTGATTGTGACTGTTTCCTTATCAAAGTTGAAATCTGCCGGAGTCAAAGCTAACAGCTCGCCCTCTCGGATACCGCACCAGTAAAGCATTTCAAACGCATAAAAGGAAACAGGCTTGTCCATCATCTCAAAAGAGAATTTCTTGTATTCTTCCTTTGTCCAGAACAGCATTTCCTTGTGTTCCTCACGTCCCATATTTCCCACCTTTGCCGCAGGATTGGAACGCAGTTCATAGTAGCGGACAGCGTGATTGAAAATGGCGGACAACTGATTGTGCAGCGTTTTCAGATACGTCTGTGAATAAGGCTTTTTCTTCTCATCACGATAGGCAAGCATTTCATTCTGCCAAGTAATAATCTCCTTTGTGGAAATCTCGCTGATTTTCAGTTTCCCGAAATACGGAAGTATCTTTGTGCGTATGATATGCTCTTTGGTAAGCCACGTGTTTTCCTTCAAACGGTTCTTCACATCATTGATATAAAGCTCCGTAAAGGCTTCAAAACTCATATCAAGGTCTGAAGAAGTCTGCAATTTGAACATTCTTTCCCATTCCTGTGCTTCTCGTTTGGTAGCAAAGCCACGCTTGCATTTCTGCTTGCGTTCCCCTTTCCAGTTCACATACCTTGCCATCACATACCAAGTACCGTTATCTTCATTCTTAAATACCGGCATTTACATTTCCCCCTTTCCTGCTCCGTAGAGCCTTTCGTAAAAATACTGGCGATTTACACGCCCTGCAATCGTAATAAAGCCCTTTGCTTTCAATTCCTCATTTAATTGTCTGATGAGTTTATATGCATAAGGTTTTGATACGTTTAGTTCCTGAGCCACATCTTCGGCTCGGATAAATCTGTTTTCCATATCCTTTTTCTTCCTTTCTTAAAATAATTTTTTGCTTGCCGCTTTCTCCGTGTTAAAGTTCCAACAGGCACTCCTGCTTGTCGGCAGGCGCTGTGCTGTCCCAATGCACCGCAGTACATCAGGCGCTCGCTCGTATAGGGGTTCCCGAAAAGTCGGAGACTTTTGGGGAAGAGGAGGAGCAGTGCAGCGAATGAGCTTTTGTGCTTGCACACAAGCGAACGATACGGAACTTGCTCCGACGAGGTCTTGGCGGTTTGGCTTTTCGGACGGTCATTCAGTTGTCGCATTAAGCATATTTGTTTAATTCGTAATTTATTTTACTAAACATATTTGCTATTGTCAAGTGGTTGCAAAGAAAATATTAAACATTTTTGTTTCGGTTTTTCTTGACTTCCACTAAACATTTCTGCTATACTTATTTCACTAAATATAAAAGGAGCGTATCATTATGGCTATCAGCGAAAGAATACATTTTTTCAGACTAATGCGTGGTATGACACAAAAGTATCTCGGTACAGCAATCGGTTTTCCAGAAAAGAGTGCTGATGTGCGTTTGGCACAGTACGAAACTGGTACACGCAAACCGAAAGCAGACCTTACAAATGCATTGGCACAGGTGCTTGATGTTTCTCCACAGGCTCTTGATGTTCCTGACATAGACAGCTATATCGGTCTTATGCACACTCTGTTTACCCTTGAAGATATTTACGGTCTTACTGTCAGTGAAGCAGACGGAGAGGTATGCTTAAAGGTCAACAAGGACAAAGGCAGAGAAGCATATGAACTCCTCAAAATGCTGTATGCTTGGAAAGAACAGGCAGACAAGCTATCTTCCGAAGAAATCAACAGAGAAGAATACGATAACTGGCGTTACCATTATCCAGAGTTCGACACCACACAGCGTTGGGCAAAAGTTCCATCACAGGAATTAAGTGACGCTCTCGTGGAAGCATTCAAAGACCACTTGAAAGATAAATAAGCACCTACAGGACCTGCCACTGGCAGCTCCCTACAGATGCTTTGGCAACGACAAAAAAGCCCTTAACTATGGTTATTAACCACAGCTAAGGGCTTAGTTTATAATATGGAATTTGTTCAGAGCCAAGCTCCGAACTTTAGTCTGCAAGCCACCTGTTAATTGTTCCGTTACCCATAAACCACTGGATAACAAGAATAATGGCACTTGCTATGACTGTTATCAATTTGTTATCAAAAGACTAATCGAAATCGCTGAAACCCGCATAAACACTGGCTTTTTTAAGCAACTCGATTTATTCAAACTCTATCGTTCCAGGCGGCTTGCTCGTCAGATCATAAAAGATACGATTTACGCCTTTCACCTCATTAATAATTCGCGTCATGACTGTCTGCAGCACCTCAAATGGAATCTGTGCGCTTTCTGCCGTCATGAAATCGATGGTCTGTACTGCACGCAGGGCAACCGCATAGTCATAGGTTCTTTCGTCGCCCATGACACCAACGCTTCGCATGTTGGTGAGTGCTGCGAAGTACTGGTTTGGCATCCAAGGTGCTTCTTTGCCGTGTTCGTTTTTGTAGGCTTCTGCAGCCTTGTCCACTTCTTCACGATAGATGAAATCAGCGTCCTGTACGATGCGAACTTTATCAGCGTTTACCTCGCCGATGATACGAATGCCAAGTCCCGGACCTGGGAATGGCTGACGGAATACGAGTTTTTCTGGAATACCAAGTTCCAGACCAGCTTTACGCACTTCATCTTTGAACAGATCACGCAAAGGCTCGATGATTTCCTTGAAATCTACGAAGTCCGGTAATCCACCTACATTGTGGTGGCTCTTGATGACAGCGGATTCACCGCCAAGGCCGGATTCTACAACATCGGGGTAAATGGTTCCCTGTGCCAAAAAGTCTACCGCACCGATCTTCTTTGCTTCTTCCTCAAAGACGCGGATAAATTCTTCACCAATGATTTTGCGCTTATGCTCCGGCTCGGTAACTCCTGCCAGTTTGCTATAGTAACGATCCTGTGCATTGACACGGATAAAGTTAAGATCGAAGTCTCCTGCCGGTCCAAATACCTGCTCAACCTCGTCGCCTTCGTTTTTACGAAGAAGTCCGTGATCTACAAATACACAAGTAAGCTGTTTGCCAATCGCCTTGGAGAGCAGACCTGCTGCAACAGAGGAATCTACACCACCGGACAATGCCAAAAGCACTTTGCCATCGCCAACTTTTTCGCGGATCAGCTTGACCTGCTCTTCTACGAAGGAGTCCATACGCCAAGTACCCGCACAGCCGCAAATGCCGCGTACAAAGTTGTACAGCATTTCTGTTCCCTGCTGTGTATGAAGCACTTCCGGATGGAACTGGATCGCATAAAGATTACTTGCTGTATTTTGAGCTGCCGCTACCGGGCAGTCTGCTGTATGTGCAATGATTTCAAAACCTGGAGCAACTTTTGAAATATAATCAAAATGGCTCATCCAGCACACGGTGTTTTCATGAATCCCTTTGAACAAAGGAACTTCCGTATTAACAGCCACGTCTGTTTTGCCGTATTCGCGCACAGGTGCTTTCTCGACTTTACCGCCAAGAACATGCTGCATTAACTGAGCACCATAGCAAAGTCCCAACACTGGGATTCCCAGTTCAAAAAGTTCTTTAGAATAAGTAGGGGCACCCTCTTCATAGCAGCTATTCGGTCCACCTGTTAAAATGATTCCTTTCGGATTCATCGCCTTGATCTTTTCTATATCAGTTTTGTAAGAATAAATCTCGCAATATACATTACATTCTCTGACTCTTCGTGCGACCAACTGGTTATACTGTCCGCCAAAGTCCAGCACGATGACTAATTCCTTATTCAATGTAGTACCTCCTTGTGTTTTAACAATATGGTTCTATCATACATTATTTTCGAATTGGTTACAAGAGTGAGCTTAATTCGTTTATTTCGGCAAACTGACACGGAAAGTCACCATGCCATCTCCCGCTTTTGCAGTAATAGATCCCTTATGACTATCGACGATTTTTTTTGCAATGGACAGACCAATACCCTGCCCTCCGGTTTTGGAAGATCTGGAACTGTCGCTGCGATAAAATCGGTCAAACATCCGCTTAGTGTCCGGAAGCTCTTTTTCGGTAGTATTTTTCACAACCAATACCGCACCATGTTGTGTTTTAGTAAGACGCCATACGATCTTGCCCCCGTCATTGACATATTTCGCAGCATTTTCGGTAAGAATGGATACCAACTGTGCAATCTGTTCACGATTCACGCGAATCGTAACCCCCTCTTCCAGGTGCAGCTTTAATGTTACCTTCTTTTGTGTTGCAACTTCTTCAAATGGCTCAATTGTTTCTTCTAATAGCAGCTTAAGATCTGCTTCTTGTTTTTCACTCTTTTCTTGAACCTCATCTAACTTTGCGAGAACGAGCAGTTGGTTGATAAGCTTTCCCATATGTTTGGTCTGATCAATAATATTTTGCGTCCATTCATTTCCATCACCTTTGTACTGCAGTACCTCAGCATTTGCTGAAATAATGGCAAGCGGTGTTTTGAGTTCATGGCTGGCATCGGTGATAAACTGTTTTTGCCGGTTGGAATTGATTTCAAACGGACGAACTGCGCGTTTGGAAGCGATGGCAAAAATAACCGTGATCAAACAGGTGAGTAGTGTTGATACCGTGATGGTGATCGTCACTGCCAAGTGATAAAAGCTCTGATTTTCTTTGCAGTCCAGAAAGATAATGGAACGCACTTGACCATCTTTATACTCTTTGCGGTAACGATAGCTGCCTACCAGACCTACCTTTCCCCTGCGAAGCATCGCCATCTTAGTCATTCGAACTGCCTTTTTCTCATCAACCGCCGCAATGTGATCCATATTTACGTTGGTCACTTTTTTGTCTTCATCCAAAAAAATCTGGAAAAATCGAGTGCGATAAGACGAATCCTCATTATAATTGTTAAAATATCTTTCAAAGGCCTGACTGTTTTTTTGCTGCTGTTTGTAATCTTTTAATTGTGGAACGGTACCATTATTTTCACTGATCATCGCTGTGATCTGGTCCGCCTGACGATTCCGATATGCTCCAAAACACATAACTAGAATGATCGTCATAACCATAAATGCAGCGACCACAGACGCAAAAACAATCCCGATCATTTTCAAGCGCAGTTTTTTCATAAGTCCAGCCACTCCTTCCTACTACAATCTATTTATGGTTAGCTTCTATGCAGTCTTACGAAGCTGTATGATTTCTTCCTCTTGCACCAACTGCAGATTGCCATGGATCTGCACCAATTTATTGTTGATATAGGCAATATATAGTGCAATTTCTTCCGTGTCAACTTCTCCCGGAAATACTCGTTTTACAATTTCTTCTTTGGAATAACTGACATTTTCCTTTTCCAAAAATAAAGCAAGGAGCTTTGCTTCTTTGACGCTCAATATCAAACTGCCGGATTTTGCGGACAGTTCATTGCTCTCCAAGTCAAGTGTTACGTTGGCAAGATTCAATACCGTCTGCTGATACTCCTTATTGCGGCGCACCATTGCTTTCACCCTCGCAACGAGTTCACCCATTGCAAACGGCTTGGCGAGATAATCGTCAGCGCCCATATTCAGTCCCTCGATACGATCTTCGGTCTCTGCTTTGGCAGTCAGCAGCAAAACCGGCGTATAATCTTCTCGGTCACGCATATTTCTAGCCACTTCCGTCCCTTCCATACCGGGCATCATAATGTCAAGTATAGCAATATCAAAGTGCTCTTTTTGCAGTACCTCGTCTGCTGCCAGCCCGTCCATCACGGCCGTCACCTCAAATCCTTCCATCTTAAGGATCTCCGAAACTGCCATCGACAATCCCAACTCATCTTCCGCATATAATATTTTTCCTTTTGTGCTCATATCCTTATCCTCGTTTCTGCATAGATTTCCATGCAAATATATCATGTATGCTAGTCTTTGCGTAATAACCATACATTCCTGTCTTTGCGCAACAGCCGTACATACCCGCCTTTGCGCAACAGCCGTACATACCTGCCTTTGCGCAATATCCGTACATACTAGCCTTTGCGTATCATGTCCCGCAATGTCTGCATCGTCAAGTCTGTGGACGCCATTTCTCCGGCACAGCGCTTCAGCTCTCTCTCGATCAATTCCACGTTATCAATATGTTTCTTGTACTTCATTTCATGCTCCAGGCTTGCCCAGCAATCCATCGCAATCGTTCGAAGCTGTACCTCTACTCGAATCGTGCCGCTTTCTGCTTCCGAAAACAGACATTCCAAGATCACGTGATAACTACGATAGCCATTTGGCTTAGGATTTGCAATATAATCCTTTTCTTTGACTATGCGGAACGTGCCATCCTGTTTCATGCGCTCAACTATATCGTACACCTCTCCCACAAAATGTGTCACTAAGCGAAATCCCACAATGTCGGAAACATTAGCAAGTGCAGAATCGGCCGTTGTCTCAAATCCTTTTTTATGTAACTTTTCCTGCATCCCCTCTGCCGTCTTAATACGACTTCGAATATGTTCTACAGGTGTCTCCCCAGCTTGTTTCGCATAGGCATCTACCAACTTTCGCAACCATTGCAATATCTCCTGTTCCAGATTCTGCAGCGGTATATAATACTGTCCATAATAGGCACTTTGGTTTCCCTCCATAAAAATCCCCCTTCCCACAATCCACCTAAATTTTCCTATCGGATCGACAAAAGTCATTCTCCTTAACCAAGTTCTTCACCACAGTGGCAATAGTATCTCTTGCATTTTTCCGTCAGCAATCACCAAGGATTAGAATAGAAGTATAACAAATCTTTATGAAAAAAGTATGAATCATTTTTCAGTATACGCAATACTGCTAACTCGCCCCTTCAAAAGCCAGGATCACACAGTCTGCCGATTTTTTTCCGCCATCGCCTGTAAATGTTCCTGCATGATCTGTCTCATTTCCTGAAATTGCAGCATAAGTCCCTTGTTTGGACTTTGGAACGCTAACAATCGATCCAAATAGCCCTGTTCCTTGACAATTTTATAGCTTTGCGGAAACTCCAATTCAAAAACCAAAGCAATATGACCTGCCAAATTATCAATCGGCACTTTTTTCGCATCTCTAAAAATCGCCTGTTTCTGTCGAAACTGCTGTATGACTTCTTCCGTGATGAGGTGTGCGTGGATCTGTTCCGTCGTCACATTATAGATTTCTTCCAGCGGAAAATCCGTAGCAACCTTTAGGATATCAATCTTGTCTGCATCCCGAATCACCTTTGCAAACAACATTTCACGATCATTCAACTGCGGATCGATCCGAAAGGCACTGTGCCAGTAAATCGCCTTCTTGATCAGCTCTTCATTTTCACCAGAGTTATCCACAAAGCGTGCCAATAATCCGTCCTGAAATAACAATCCCACACCAAAATGTGCATGATCGATCGATTGACTGTCTACAAAAGTATGAAAACGGCGAAGTTGTTCAAACCGTCCGATATCATGTAACATTCCGATCAACCATGCCAAAGCAATATCTTCCTCTGAAAGTCCTAATTTTTCAGCAATCTGTTCACTGATATCTGCCACTCGATAGGTATGTTCCACTTTTAATCGGATTTTTTCGTCGTGTATATCATACCTGCCTGTATACTCTTGGAACGCCTGCTTTACTCGTTCTCTATCTATCACCACAAAATTACCCCTTTCTCTTTGCAATCAAATTGCTTGTAGATCATATCTGCTAATCATTAAGGCGTCAATTCTTCTATTAAATTATGCTACTGCATTTCCGTTAATTTGATCGATCACACCGCGAATTCCCTGCCAAACAGTCATATCAGTAAAAATTTCAGCCACACTACCTTGATCGGTAAATGGTGATTCCTGAAGTACAGAAAGGTCAGTCAACATGCCGTTACGCACGATATACTCTACGATTTGATTTACAAAATAAATCTGACGGCTATTAAAAGACGATCCGTCTAGAAAGTGCGAAAATGCTTCCTTCGCTGCGTTCATATCTAAACCAACGATGCTTCTAACAAATTCGCCTAAAGGCTTATGACCGTACTCCTTTTCATAATCCTCCCTCGTTCCAACCTCTTTCCATAAAATATCTTCTAACGCCTCAACATCTGTACTGGTTAAAGGTTTGTTATTCTTTAATTTCGCGATGACGATATTATCCTGATGCTTACGGATATAATATTCCGCTTTTGCCTTGTAGTTCTTCAACTCGTCATTTTCTAATTCAGATTCATTCCATTCCGAAGAAAGAATGTTGTCAGTAAAATCTGTCTCATAATGCAATTTTACCTTTGGAATATATTTTATAAGGTCCCTAAGTTGCTTCCTAATATGTTCAAAATCCTCGATTCCTGCATGATCGACATAATCAGTTTGCAAAATCTTTTCGATCAACTCTTTCTGATTCTGGATCTCTGGAATATTGGCAACAGACGCAATACCACTTACTTTCTTGTATAAATCAATACGTAATCTACCATACCTATTGCCAGCAAGCTGCGCCAACTCAAGCCCCAGCATTAATGCATCAAATCGAACAGCCGATACGTCATCACTGTCCGGAAGAATCAATGGCGCCAATTCCTCTTTAACCAACAAGGTATCCTCATAGGAAAGATTTTGATAATTCTGTGCATTGGAATATTGATCGACATACTTAATATGCTGTCGAACCGCAAAATTGTCTCTCTTTAATTCCTTTACCTTTCCTGTCATCTTCTCTACAAGATCCTGTCGGTACCGAATCAAACGATCCACTTGATAATTAAGATCCTGCAGCTTGTACGCAATCTGAAATTCTATGTTAAAGATTGCTCCTTGTAATGCAAGACTATTGTGAGTTTCCTTTCCTTTACCCATTCTGAAAAATTCAAAATTACCACAAAAATCAAAAATATAAAATAGCTTTTTATCCTCTCCATCAATAAGCTTTTCACATAGTCTCGTACCTCTGCCAATCATCTGCCAAAACTTCGCCATACTCATCACTTTCTTGAAGAAAACAAGGTTCAGACATTCCGGCACATCAATACCTGTATCAAGCATGTCCACAGAAATAGCAATCTGTGGCATCTTGTTTGGATCCGAAAATTCATCAATTGCGCTTTGTGCATAGGTCATATAATTGTCAATCACTTTGGCAAACGGCTGTCCACCATTATTTTCAGTGAGATAAGGATATTGTTTATTAAACACTTCCAAAATTTTTTCCGCATGATCATGATTTTTGGCAAAGATAATTGTCTTTCCCAGTTTTTGTCCATAATCAATTTTCAATCCATCTCTCATAACAATATGCAACACCTGACGGATCGTGTCCTCATTAAACAACCATGTGTTCAACGCAGATGAACTGATCTGTTCCGGAAGATTACCATTCTCATCTTGAAAAGTATTTTCATATGCTTCCTTATCTTCTTCAGACAAATCTGCATAAGAAATGCCCTCCTCAAGAAATTTAAGCTTGGTTTCAATAGATACATAATCCACAAGGAATTTATCCTTTACTGCCTGCGCAAGATCATATCCATATGTTGGTACACCCTTCTCCAAATCAAACAAAGCATAGGTGTTTTTGTCAATTTCATCCTTTGGTGTTGCAGTTAAGCCAACTAAAGGTGCATCAAAATAATTAAAAATATCCCTGTATTTGTTATAGATTGATCTATGTGCTTCATCACAAATAAGCAAATCAAAATGACCGCAGGTAAACAATTTGCCATTCTCGTCTGTGATATTATCAATGCAACCCATCATTGTTTGATATGTTGAAAAAATGCAGTGTGCATTATAATTTTCTTTATCTTCGCACAAATTTGTGCAAGATAAATCCGGAAGCAAATTGACAAAACTTCTCTTTGCCTGTGTCACCAGTGAATTGCGATCTGCCAGGAACAAAATATTCTTTACCCAACCTGCATCTAACAAAATTTTGCATAATGCAATTACCGTTCTTGTTTTGCCGGATCCGGTCGCCATAACAAGCAATGCCTTTCGACGGTTTCTATCATCAAAGCTTTCACAAACAGCTCGAACAGCTGCTTCCTGATAATATCTTCCAGCTATTTTCTTATCTATCGTTATATTTTTCAAACTACTTCTCATAGATTGAAGGTTAAATAATTTCTCTAAATCTCTCTTAGAATAGATTGCAGCTATCTTTCGTTCCGGATACTGATTATCAATAATGCGTGTATCAAAACCATTTGTCAAAAATACAACCGGTCTTCTGCCATATTGCTGTTCTATACTATCTGCATATAATTTTGCCTGCTGCCGTCCTTTTGCCGCATCTGCACAAGTTTTCTTCGCTTCAATAATCGCAAGTGGTCTGTGTGCATCATCGTAAAGAACATAGTCAGCATAGCCCACCCCGGATTTATTGTTCATTCCTACAAGTTGTACTTCATTTAACCAATCCTTGCCCTCGACCCAACCGGCATCCTCAAGCATAGAATCAATATAGATTTTTCTTGTCTTATATTCCGAAAGTTCCAAAGGCTTTGGCACATAACTTTCTTCTTTGGCTTTTCTCTGCTGTGTCAGCTGTTCCTTAAGTGCTTTATTCTCTTCTATTAATGTCTTTAAATCAACATTTTCCACCTCTGGCTTTGCAACTGGTACTTCTTTATGAGTTTCCAAAAGCTGCTCATCAAAAGGCTTTTCTTCGTAATGTGAAGAGTAACAATAAAAAATAAAGTCAAAAAAAGTGTGTAAATTTTTCAGACACAATACCGCCTCGTCAAATACCACTTTTTTGCCATTATGTGCAGCTTTATTTCCCTTCTTTCTAATAAGATCCAGTCTTTTCCATAAACCATCGTCAAGCAAATCATGAAAATCCTCAGATCCCATTAAACTACTTAAATTATCCTGATAAGGCATTTCCAGAGAACTATCTACGGAATACAGCCACTTGATAGCAAATTCCATCGCACGGCGACAGTTGACCACACTCGTGGCTGTGTCAATATAAATGATTTTTTCCGCTACTATCGCAACATCCACGAATGAATCAAACTTTTTTTCTTTCTTAAAATAATCAAAATTAGTCATACTCTCCACCTCACATTTGTATTCCATATTCTACTCTCATGAAAACGCAGTGCATTGGTATAATTATAGCATTTTTATGGTGGATAGTAAAATGGAACTAGGCAGATTTTGATTTGTCGACGTGATGTACAAAATCTGCAAATTGGTTTTGGAGATCCATGGTTGGGACAATAAACTTCTTTTCTTCAAGTTTTGATTTAGATAATATTCCTTTCAAAGCCATATTTATATCTTCTACCAAATAGTCTTTAGAAATTTGAAGAAGAACATATAAAAACATAGTATTATATTTTTGAGGAACAAGTGCATTTATTTGCTGATTAAACGCAACCGCCCTATCAGTAACACATACTCGCCCAATACTAGTAATACTCCCTGCAATACATGCCATTAATATTGAACCCTTATCAACTATCCTACCGACTTCCATACCTTTTTCCGAAAGTCTCTCTGTGGCTTTAGTTGGATTAAGTAATCCTGTAACAATATTATCTGTCTTAATCCATTCAATGTAATCACCATAATATTCAATAACAGATCTCGAAGGCGTATTCCCTGTAACAACTTTGCAAGTATCTTTTAGCATCTCTATTTCAAAGTTCAAAGGATTAGTTAAAGGATCCCCAAACATCTCGACAAATCGGGCTTTGCTCAGATCATCTAAAAGCTTTAATTCTCTCAGCCTTTGTTCCTTTATCCCAATTATGCAATTCAGTTCAGCAACTATTTGTTGTTGTTCATTAATATCTCTAAAGGGTATTCTCATCCTTTTCATTGCTGCTTGTGTAAGTTTCTGCCTGGTAGCTCCATTAATCATGCCCTCTACCTTATAAAACATTAGCGAATAACATAGATAATCTACATCCAACCCCTCTTTAGGTTTCAAGACATGTGCATGATTATTAACCCAACACTTTCCAGAGACTCTATAAGCAATTGGTTTATCTTTGGATCCATAATTACCACCATCTTCAGCAAGCAAAACCAACTCGTCATCAAAAATATAATCTGACACATGCCCTTGAATACCGTTTGCGCCATAATAGGGATATTTTCCTTCTTTTCTATCTGATGCCGTAATGGGTACTCTCATTGAATCAAGTATTTCACAGCAATCCTCTAAAAATAATATATCCATCTGTCTCTTCCTACAAATTCATCCATATCGCAGTTGATTTTCTAACATATGTTTGTTATAACATTCTCGGTGCTACCCTATTCGGTAGGCGGTTAGCCTTCTCCACAGGAGTTATAGCCTTGTGTTTACATAGAAATCCTTTCAGGAAATCTAATGAGGAGGTTTGTGTCTATGCTTACAACGGACTTATTTATAGCCATCGTCAGCTTATGTCTTACATGCTTTGCTCTTGGTTATACCGTTGGTTCTAAGAGCAATGATAAAACACAAAAATGACCGCCAAGCCCTGGTAAACTAAGCGGTCATTTTGACTAAAACATATCAGGCTAACCGTCTATCGGTAGCACTTTCTTTATCAGTATACTAACATCTGACCGCTCATACGTCAAACATATATTCTATTTTAATCAGTTCTGCAAATCCGAATTTGTAAATTCTACATTTTTATGAAATCGATCCCACCAATAATTAATGATTTGAATCTACCATTCTATGCCAAATTAAAAAACGGCACCTGATATGCTTATTTGCCACCTTTCCATCAATCTTAAGCAATATATTTTCTGTGAGATGCCTTTACATTATTTTGGTTCACAATAGCATATTGCATTGTCGTATCTATCTGCGAATGTCCTAATATTTTCTGTACTTGTTCAATCGGCATTCCCTTATCAATTGCTCTAGTAGCCATCGTCCTTCTAAATTTATGTGGATGTATCTTTTCTATTTTCAATCTCCTTCCAAGCTGACGAAGGCGTATCTCCACCCCGCTTATCTTCAAACGATCATATGGCTTGTCTAATGTAACAAACAATGCTGGATTACTATCTGTCCTGCTTTGCAAATATTCCTCTAAATGAATCTTTGCTTTCGCATCGAAATATACCCTCCGCTCTTTATCACCTTTTCCAAAAACCACACATTCTCTTTCTGCAAAATTAATATCCTCCCGATTTAACCGAACCAATTCCCCTACACGAATGCCCGTAGAGTACAACAAATCCACCATAGCAGTATCTCGTATATTGTCACAAGAATCCCTTAATCGTTCAATTTCTTCATCTGAAATAATATTTTTCACCGTTTTCTTTGTCTTTATTTTATGAATACGCCGCATTGGACTCTTTAAAATATAATCTTCCTCCTCTAGCCATGAAAAAAAGCTGGAAATATTGCGGCGTATATTATCTATGGTTGTTTTTCCACAATTATTTATTTTCTGATAATCCACCAAATACTGCCGCATCGTTTCCGTTGTGACTTTGCGAATTGGCTCATGAAGATAGTTCAACAAATGATTGACTGTGGTACGATAATATTTTGTTGTCCTTTCAGAGCAACCTTCAATCTGTTTTGCCGTCAAAAACATTTCAAGAAATTCATGATTAGAAATATTTTGACGGCACAATTCATTTTCCGAAAATGTCTTTACAATTACCTCCTGCAGTTTCTTCATCTGCGCAATTGATAAATATGCTGACATCTCATTCAAAACTGTTGCTATTTTCTCGTTCATGTTAGTAAATCCTCCTAATATACCAACATCCTGCAACCATTCTGATTCATTATTTTATTCTCTTTATTGTATGTTAAACCCCGGTTTAACTGCTTTATCCAAAATATTCCTGCATCAAGGAATCAAATAAAATCTTCGTTTCATCCAACGATTTTTGAATCGCAACTTTTGATTTGTCGACATGGTTTGTAAATTCAACAAAATCTCTTTGCAATTCGATTGGCGGTATAACTTGTTTATAAGCCTTCATAATTGAAGTATTCAAGTTGGGTTGTGTCCCAGCTGGAGCTATTGCTCTAAAATGTTCTGTCATTTGATTTAATGCTTGCAACAAAAATACCTTATCAAGTCTCCCATCAATATCTTCCATTGCCAGCCAGCCATCGTGAATACAACCATCAAAGTTTATTATCCTAGCAAACCCCAAAGAAACGCCACAATTTGCAAATATAAGACTTCCTGCTTTTACAAGTCTACTCTTCTTTACTCCTTCTTGAATAATATATTCCTTAGTTGAAGTAAGATATATACTATCTCCATCTGTCGCATCGCCAATCTTAATCCATGGAATATCTCCTCCTAAAAATTGTTCAATTGGCCTTGGTGACCCTCCCCTTACAATAGTACACAGTTCACCTAATGGTTTCCAAGCCCAATTTTTTTCATTAGTATTAACATCCCCAAACATCTCGACAAATCGGGCTTTGATCAATTTATTGAGATATTTTAATTCTTGTTTTTGTAATTTTTGTACAAAATACATTTTTTCTAATATTTCTGCATATTTGAATTGCTCTTTTAAATCTACATTAGGAACGAGAATTTCTTCAAGCACTTTTCTACTTATTGCTTTAAATGTACTTCCTGTTCCTTTGCTGTTTAATTCTTCCTTTTTTCCTTTAAGAAGCCAAAATACAAAATCCGGTGACACTTTATCTCTATCAGGTGTCACCGCTGCCAATCCCCTACCAATACAGCACTCCTCTTTAGCACAATTTATTGCTCCAATTGGTGCTCTAACAGATATCAATATATCACCAGGCTGAGCCATTTTAGTGGGCGCACTACACCATTTTCTGGTAACAGGATATCTATCACCAAAGTCTGCATTTCCTTGAAAAAAGGCCACACCATTCCCATCATCATTATAACTATCAGAAGCCGGAGACTGTCCCATATTGATATCACACACATCCTTTAATCTCAAATATTCCATCTGTCTCTTCCTACAAATTCATCCGCATCGCAGTTAATTTCCTGACATATGTTTGCTATAACATTCTCAGTGCTACCCTATTCGGTAGGCGGTTAGCCTTCTCCACAGGAGTTATAGCCTTGTGTTTACATAGAAATCCTTTCAGGAAATCTAATGAGGAGGTTTGTGTCTATGCTTACAACGGACTTATTTATAGCCATCGTCAGCTTATGTCTTACATGCTTTGCTCTTGGTTATACCGTTGGTTCTAAGAGCAATGATAAAACACAAAAATGACCGCCAAGCCCTGGTAAACTAAGCGGTCATTTTGACTAAAACATATCAGGCTAACCGTCTATCGGTAGCACCTTCTTTATAAGTATATTAACATCTAACCACTCATATGTCAAACATATATTCTATTTTAATCAGTTCTGCAAATCCGAATTTGTTTTTCCTTTCCTACTTTTTTAACATTTCCTTTAATTCTAAAAGTTCCTTAGTAGCCTGTTCATCCAGCTTCATTATTTCAGCCATAATCTCCTCTGTTGGAGGGTATTCGACTGGTATATATTCCACCTCTTTGTATTTATTGATGGATAAATCATAATCATTGCTAACGATTTCTTCCTTTTCAACAAAGAAGGATTTGTCTGTTTTGCTTCTTTCCTGTTCTTGTTCCAGATTTTTAAATCTGTGAATAATATCAGGAATATCGTTTTCATCTACCGGTGTCCTTTTGTCATCAAGAGAACGCCCATCTGCCTCCATATCATAAAACCAGACTTTGTCCGTTCCACCATGCCCGGTTTTTGTAAAAATCAAAATGGCTGTAGACACTCCTGCATATGGCTTAAAAACTCCGGATGGCATAGAAATGACTGCTTCCAATCGATTTTCCTCTACAATTTCTTTACGAATATTCTTATGGGCTTTGGATGATCCAAACAGCACACCGTCCGGTACGATGCAGGCGCACCTGCCCCCAACCTTCAACATCCGAAGAAACAACGCTAAAAATAGCAACTCTGTCTTTTTAGTTTTACATACTTTCAACAAGTCCCCTGCAACAACATCTGCATCCAAACTTCCCTTAAATGGCGGGTTTGCAAGGATCAAAGAATACTTCTCCGCATCGGTATTTTGGTCAGACAAACTATCTCTATACTCAATACATGGATTGTCAATTCCGTGCGTCATCATATTCATTGCACCAATACGAAGCATTGTACGGTCCATGTCATAACCGGTAAACATCTCATTCATATAATGATCTCTTTTTTCTCTGTCAAAAAAGATCTCTTTTTTTCTTGTTTCTCTCAAATATTCTGCAGCTGTCACCAAAAATCCAGAGGTTCCACACGCCGGATCGCAGATCATTTCATCCGCACCCGGATCCATCAGCTCTACCATCATACGAATGATGTGTCTTGGCGTTCTGAACTGTCCATTTCGTCCTGACTGCGCAATTTTGGATAAAAGATACTCATACACATCCCCTCGAACATCCCCACGCAGTTCTCCATGAACATCTGCATTCTGTGTCTCATTCATCAAATCGTAAATCTCATCCAGAGAATCAACCACCTTCGATAACAGCAACGCCGTCGGCAACTTAAATATCGCATCATCCATGTACTTGGAGTATGCACTGTTCTTGTCGCTATGAAGATTTTTGATAAACGGAAAAACCCATTCCTGCATTACACTATACATTTTTCCAGCCGGAAAATCGTGAAACACTGACCATTTTAACTGATTTCCCTCAATGGTTCTCTCTCCGATTTTGACTTCTCCTGCAAAAATGCTCTCAAACGGCAGTCCCAGCATGGCACTTTCCTTCGCATTTTTGTTGTCGGCATCATCCAAATCTCGAATAAACATTAGATATGTAATCTGCTCAATCACTTCAAGTGGATTGACCAAACCACCAGATGCAAAAATGTCCCATAATGCATCAATTTTGTTTTTCAATTCTCCAGTTATCATGTTTGTTCCTCCTTGTTGTTCCATACATATTTTGTATACCGTCCTCCACCAATCTTTGTTATGCTATGATCTTTTAACAAAGCAGCCAAAGTCCTTTGAATGGTTGTATCACTAATATCCGGACAGAGACTCATAATTTCTGCCTTTGTGATAGTACCCATTTTTTTTCTAATCTCCTCTCGCACACGATCCGGCTTGGAAAGATGTGGATCTGTAATCAACTTAACACGCGACTCAAATTCACGATAAGCCGCTATAATAACTCCAAGCAAATAGTTTGCAAAAGGTTTATAATCATTTTCCCCATCATGCCATCCTGCCGAACTTGCTTGAAGAGTTTCATAATAGGTTTCCTTTGAATCTTCAATTAATTTTTCAATACTTACATACTTACCAACAATAAAGCCTGATTGATACAGCAGCAACATAGTCAGCAGCCTGCTCATTCTTCCATTGCCATCATTAAATGGATGAATACATAAAAAGTCTAATACAAACATGCAGATCAAAAGCAATAAATCCGCTTCATCCTTTGCCCCCTTGTAAGCTGCACACAACCTGTCAATTGCATCTGCGGTTTCCCATGCTTGTACTGGTCTAAATCTAATATTTTCTTTTCCATTTTTATCGATTTCACGAATAATATTGTCAGAAATCTTAAAAGCGCCTGCCCCTGCTGCACCTGTAAATTTGTATAAATCCTTATGTAATTGCAATATATAATTTGCCGTTACAGGAATATAATCATAGTTTTTGTGAATTGTGTTCAACACATCTCGATATCCTGCAATCTCAGACTCATTTCTGCTCGCAGGAGTCGTCTTTTCAAGAACCAGATTTTTCAATCGATCCTCCGAAGTAAAGATGCCCTCAATTCTATTAGAAGCCTCTGTACTTTGGATCTTCGCCAATTCGACCAGCTCATTTAGTTCATCTCTATGAGCTTCAATAAACAATCTTTGCTCTCCCTTAAACTCGTGAATCAAGGTCAACTGTTTGACTATATCCGGGCTAAGAAGCTTTTGCCAATTCTCCTTATAATCAATGATTCTCACTTTTAATTACCTCACCCATCCTTTAATTTAGTCAAACTTCTACATTATGACTAAATTAAATTCACTTTTACCAGTATATAAGTTGCAAAATTTTCTGTCAACATTATGAGACACAAACAGCAGGCAACATTTCGTTCCCTGCTGTTAAAAATCCTATCATCCGACAAAGATACTCCTGCCTGGCAGATCAGTCTCACCATAATCAGTGTTCTGGCAATCAACTGATTTTCTCTCTGTCTTTGATTATTTACTAGGAATCATCCTAGCAATACGTCCAGCGAATTCGTTAATATTCTGCGTCTGCAAAATAACACGTCCCGGACCTACTAACCTGGTCAGGAAAAGACCTTCGCCACCTAAGAAAATATTTTTAAGACCTTTGACTGTCTCAATCTCGTAGCTGACAGAACGCTCAAACGCCACAACATTACCTGTGTCTACTTTAAGCACCTCTCCCGGCTGCAGATCTTTAATGACTTTGTCACCATCGATCTCCAAAAATGCCATACCGACACCGGACAGATCCTGCAAAATAAAGCCCTCACCGCCAAACAAACCGGCAGAAATCTTTTTCGTAAATGCGACATTTAAATTTACTCCCGGTTCTGCACAAAGGAATGCACCTTTCTGGCATACCATTCCACCTGTCTCGCCAACGTTGACAGGCATGATCTCACCGGCTACGGTTGATGCAAAAGCAATGGTTGTGCCCGGTGCCTGTGCTATGTATCTCGCCATAAACATGGACTCACCGGCAAACATTCTTCCAACACCCTTCATAATTCCACCGTTGGTGCTCGTGCTCATTTCAATCCCGTCAGACTGCCAAACCATTCCACCTGACTGTGTGTACATTGACTCTCCGGCCTGATCAAACAAAATTTCCACTGCCGGCATAGTGTTTCCTACCATTCTGTACTGCATAAATACCTCCGTTTCAAATGCTTTTTCATCTTTCCATGTATATTCTAACATTTTTTCACTATACCAACAACATATTTTATTACTCATACTTCCCATACCGGAAGTTATTTCAAAACCACATATTGCTTATTATGTCAAAGAATACTAAGAATTTCGCAGCCACAACATCGTGGTTTCTGCCGACAGAGAACTATAGTAATTGCCTTGCCGCATTTACGTTTTTGGT
>OLVW01000914.1_pt1 | contig 27480 bp, 25 predicted proteins | sample 1673301 | NCBI WGS metagenome assembly OLVW01 (sample SAMEA3178941, study PRJEB25190) | human gut metagenome
TTGGTCATAGGGATTCCTCTTCTCAGAACGATAGTACACAAAAACAAAATGCGCCTGCCGGTAGCAGACGCATGGAGGTTTGTTGATGGTGCCGGACAGCTCCGCAAACTCCCTACGCCGGCATTGCCCGGATCAGGTAAAGGGTACTCCGCTCAGTGCGGATCTCAGCCTTACGGCGCCCCTGTTTTTATGTCTGCGTCCAGTATAGCGCAGCCGGGCGGCAAAAGTCAACCCTTGCCGACATAATTGCCCGGCCCGGCGCATAGGCTGTAGCAGCACGATACAGGGGGCGTGGGGGTATGAGAGCAGATCCGGAACAGCGGGCGGTACAGCTGGCAGAATACATCGTGGAGCGCGGGGCCACCGTGCGCGCTGCGGCTGCGGCGTTTGGGTGCAGCAAGTCCACCGTGCACAAGGACGTTTCGGTGCGGCTGGTCCGGGTCAGCCCGGGGCTGTCGGCACAGGTGCGGGCAGTGCTGGCACGCAACAAAGCCGAGCGGCATCTGCGCGGCGGGGCTGCCACCCGCCGAAAATACCGTAAATAGAAGCGCAGCGCCCCTGCACGCCGCTGGATGGGCGGAGCAGGGGCGCTGCTGTGTTCAGTGCCCGGCCCGGAACTGATTCAAGGCACCTTTTTCCAGCCGGGACACCTGCGCCTGACTGATGCCAATCTCCTGCGCCACCTCCATCTGGGTCTTGCCCCGGAGATAGCGCAGCTCCATGATCCGCTTTTCGCGCGGGGTCAGCCCGGCCACGGTCTGCCGGAACTGCAGCCCGCTGATCCAGCTGTCCTCGCCATCCGGGTCGCGCACCTGGTCGATGAGGTACATGGCATCGCCGCCGTCGGTATACACCGGCTCTTCCAGGCTCACCGGCTCTACCACCGATTCCAGTGCCGCGGTCACCTCCCGGCGGGACAGGCCTGCCTCCCCGGCGATCTCATCCATGGTGGGTTCCCGGCCCAGCTGCTTCTCCAGCGTTTCGCGGGCCTGCATGGCCCGGTAGGCGGTATCGCGCAGGCTGCGGCTTACCCGCAGGGCATTGTTGTCCCGCAAAAAGCGCCGGATCTCGCCGATGATCATGGGCACGCCGTAGGTGGAAAACCGCACCGGCTGGGCAGGGTCAAAGTTGTCGATGGCTTTGATGAGCCCGATGCACCCCACCTGAAACAGGTCGTCGAGGTTTTCGCCCCGCTGGGCAAAGCGCTGCACCACGCTCAGCACCAGCCGCAGGTTGCCCTCCACCATGCGTTCCCGTGCTCCTGCATCCCCGGCGTGGGCTTGCAGGAGCAGCTGCCGCTTTTCGCTTTCGGACAAAACAGGAAGCTGCGCCGTGTTCACGCCGCACAGTTCCACCTTATTGTACATCCAAACGCCCCCGGTCTGTTTTGAAGTTCACCGGGAGTATGGCCGCAGGGGCAAACCACTATGCGTGGAAAAAATTACACGCCCACCCGGCAGCCGGATGAGCGTGCAAAAAAACCGCAATTGCAATTGGTACATAATTATGGTATGCTTTAAACGCAGCCGCAAGGCTGCCACGAGGCGCTGCGTCCCACAAATGCAGGCGGCTGAGCTCCTTACCGGCACCTGAGTGCCCGGTGGAGCGAATTTTTCTTGAAATCTCGGCCTCCCCCGGACGCCCAAGGGCGGAAAGGGGGGATGCACCATGACGTTTGAACAGGTCGTAATGCTGCTTTCGCTGCTTGGCGGAGCAATCTACGTTACATTTCAGATCACATGGACTGTCTCGCACAGGGATGATAAAAAGAAAAAATGACCGCCTCCAAGCTACCAAACTAGAGCGGTCATCTTTTCTGATCAATCTGGTAAGGAGCTAGTCGTTTGTATGGGCCAGCGCCTTTTGTATTTTCAGTATAGACGATTCCACGCGGTTTGTCAAGGACAAGGCCGCGCTTTTTTATTGCCCTTCCAGTTGGAGCTTCAGGGTCTGGATGATGCGCTTTTCAAGGCGGGAGATGTAACTCTGGCTGATGCCCAGGGCGTCGGCGGCTTCCTTCTGGGTGCGTTCCACGCCGTCGGTCAGGCCGAAGCGCAGCTCCATGATCCGGCGCTCCCGGGCCGAAAGGCTGTTCACGGCGCGGCGCAGACCGGCGCGCTCGGCGTCCTGCTCCAGCTGCTGGCCCACCATATTCTCGTCGCTGCCGAGGATGTCCGACAGCAGCAGCTCGTTGCCGTCGCCGTCCACATTCAGCGGCTCGTCAAGGCTGGCCTCCTGACGGCGGTTGGAGGTCTTGCGCAGGTACATCAGGATCTCGTTGCCGATGCAGCGGCTGGCGTAGGTGGCCAGCTTGATGCTGCGTTCCGGCGTGAAGGTGTTCACGGCCTTGATCAGCCCGATGGTGCCGATGCTGATCAGGTCCTCGGCGGGCACACCGCTGTTCTCGTACTTTTTGGCAAGGTACACCACCAGCCGCAGATTGTGCAGGATGAGCGCATCGCGGGCGTCTGCCTCTCCGGCGGCCATGCGGGCCAGCAGGGCTTTTTCCTCGGCGGGGGAGAGGGGAGAGGGCAGGCTGGCGGTGCCGGCCAGATACTGCACGCCGCCGCAAAACCGCAGCCGCGCACACAGGCGGTGCCAGAGCTGCCGCAAAAACTGGAACATGAGCAGTCCTCCCTATAATAAGTATTATAAGAGCAGCTGTGCCGCATCCTCGCCGTACAGCAGCTCCCATGCAGGGTCCGGCGGCGTGGGGCAGCAGAACGCCGCCAGCAGCCCGCCTGCGCGGTCTTTGCCCAACTGCAGGGCAGCGGGCAGGGCAGGCAGCATGCTCTGGCCGTGGATGCTGCGGCAGGGCACCAGATGCACCCCCAGCTCCGGCGGGGGCGGGGCTGTGCTGTGGGCAAACCAGCCATCGAGATACTGCCGGGCTGCCTGCGGCAGGCGGTGCCGCACCGCCGGGTACTGCACCAGAACCACGGCCTTGCCGCTCAACGGCTCTTGCAGGGCAAAGCCGGTGTCGTGGAAGGCCTGTACCGGCAGCTGCACCCCGGCCACCTCCAGCGTGGCGGGCACGCTGGGCGCGCCGCTGCGGCCAAAGCAGTACAGCAGGGCCCGCAGTACGGCATACACCCCCGCGCAGCTGGCCAGCAGCCGCCCGGGGGACAGCGGCAGGCTGACACTCAGGTTGCGGCTCTGCACGCCGGGCAGCACCACCGCTCCGCACAAAAGCAGGTTGAGCAGCGCATACCACGCACACAACCGGGCAAAACGCCCCCGCCCGGGCAGGCCGTAGGCGGCGGCCACCACCGCGCAGCCTGTGAAAATTTTATAACCAACTGCCACGGCTCCCGGCAGCTCCGGGGCCAGCAGTACCAGTGCCGACACTGCCGCCAGCGCCGCCCCGGTGCACAGCCGCACCCCAGTGCACACGGTGGCGCACAGCAGACCGGCTGCGGTGAGAAACAGGGCAGCAAGGACAAAATTGGTCAGCAGAAGCTCGTCGAGGTAGATCACGCTTTTCAATGCCGCAGCCCCCTTGCAGCCAGTGTACTGCCCGGCGGCGGCAAAGCTTGTCGGAACCGGAAAACCGCCTGCGGACTGTACAAAAGCAATACTTTTATAGACCTTGTTTCACATTTTTTACACTTTTTGCAAAAAGGTACTTGAACATTTCTGGAAAGTGTGGTATATTATTGCCATCCTAGTAAGGATTGGTGAGCACACGAAAGTGAGCTCGCAAAATATCTTTCTACATTTTGAAGGGAGTAATTCATTATGATGATGCCTGCAAACTTTTCCGCAATCTCTGAGAACGAGATGACCTACGTCAACGGTGGCGCTTCTCTGGCTGAGATCCTGGCCCCCGAGCTGAAGGTCGAGAACTGGCAGAAGTTCAACACCAACATGGTTACCATCATTGGTAACAGCTTCATGAGCAGCTACATCAAGAACACTGTCGGCGTTCTGTTCAACGGCGCTTACAAGCCCGGCAACCTGGGCAACGCATGGCTCACCGGCGTCAAGGGTGCTTACGGCACCGGCTCCGATGCTGGCTTCGGCAAGCATGAGGGTGAGCTGACCGCTGGCGACAAGTTCCTGAACGGTGCTAACGGCGTTCTGAACGCTGGCCTGCGTATGGTCGGTTCCGCTGCTGCTATCTACAACCTGGCTACCGGCACCGTGAAGAACGATGCCAGTGAGAAGGCTTGGACCATCGCTGGCTAATCAGTATTTGTGACTGACTAGCTGGTTTGCCTGAGGGCAGACCAAAGAACAGGTTTTGAATGGGCCCGGAGACGAAAGTCTCCGGGCCCATTTTTTGCGTACAACTCCCTCAGTCGCCTGCGGCGACAGCTCCCTCTGGGAGGGAGCCTTTTTTGTTGGTACGGGAAACTTGGCCGGGCTGCCAAAAGCCTCCCTCCGGGAGAAAGATTTCCCCCGGCCGGGGCCGCAGAATTGTTTTGACAATAGCCTGGGATGTGATACAATAAACTCATATCGTCCGGTTGGGACCGGACCAAAGGAGGAACAAAAAATGAGATCCTGGAACTACAAGCTGCTGTGCGGGGCGGTGTGCCTGGCACAGCTGGCCTGCCTGAGCCTGCCCGTATGGGCAGCACAAAATTCGGCGGCGTTCACCCGGCAGACCACCCTGCAGCAGCTGCGGGATGACCCGGCCATCCAGTCGTCTGGCTACTATACTTACTGCCGTGAGCTGAGCGGCCTTGGCAACGAATACTGGAAGAACAAAACGCTGGAACAGTACATGCGCCCGGAGCTGGTGGATGACAGCGTGGCGGGCATGAATCTGGTGGCGGAAAATACCCGCAATGGGGTACAGGTGACCTGGCAGGTGTACAGCCCGGAAGAGATCGCGGCAAACTCTTCACTGGGGTGTGTGCAGCTGTATTATTTCCCGGGCAAGGAGCCGGGCGGCAAGTACGCGCTGGTGGTGCCCGGCAACGGCAGCACCATGACCTCCGAGATGGAAGAGGGCGGCTCCACGGCCTACCAGCTGCATGAACAGGGCTACACCGTGTTCGTGCTGCGGTACCGCACCTGGATCGACATGGGCGACAATGCGCCCATTCAGGATCTTGCCAATGCGGTAAAGTTTATCACGGCCCATGCCGGGCAGTTCGGTGTGCAGCCGGAAAATTATGCGCTGGTGGGCTATTCCTCTGGCGGACAGATCGCAGGAATCTTTGCAAACAAGGAACGGGGCTATGGCTCCTATCAGGTGGAAAGACCCGGTGCACTGTTGTTGGGTTACCCGGTGGTGGACCTGACAGTGATGAAGCCGCTTTACCACATTCTGTATGACATTGGCACCTGCGGCTGGCGTTACTACTGGGCAAACCTGTGTAATATGGTAGACGCAGACTATCCGCCTGTGTACTTCTGGTGGGGGAAAAACGATGTTGTGCTGAGCTCTGCCGAGATGCCTGGCCAGCACAGGGATTTTGACCGGACCTTGGAGCGAAACAACATTCCCCATCAGATGGTCGTTTATCAGAATGCCCCGCACAGCATCGGCACCGGCAACGGCACCGATGCAGAGGGCTGGATGACGGATGCGGTGGCTTTCTGGGAAGCACATACCACCGGCTGATTCAAAACGGAAAGGAATGGGTGAAATGTTCGGACATCTGCTGAAACGCGGTGCGGCCATGCTGTGTTTTGCGGCCGTTCTGGCTCTGCCGGCCTATGCGGAAGGGCGCATCACCACCGATATGACCATGAAGGAGATCCGCTCCGACCCGGCCATTGCGGGCAGCGGGGTCTCCACCTATTGCAAAGGGGATGCGGACAGCCTTGCACTGCGCCGCCTGTATGAAAACAAGACCCTTCTGGACTATGTGGGTGAGACCACGGCACAGGACAGCGCCGACGGCCTGAACATCGTCATTGAGAATTACGAAGCCGGTAAGCAGGTGACCTGGCAGGTGTACAGCCCGGAAGAGGTCGCAGCCGACTCCTCGCTGGGCTGTGTGCAGCTGTTCTGGTTCCCCGGCACGAATGCCGATGGCAAATATGCGCTGGTGGTGGGCGGCAATGCGGCCATGAAAAGCGGCGACCTGAACGAGGGCATTGCTGTGGCAGCGAAGCTGAACAAGATGGGCTATAGCGTCTTTGTGCTGCGGTATCGCATTCTGTGGGGTATCAGCAACAACGGCCCCCTGCAGGATCTGGGCCGGGCGGTGCAGTTCATCACGAACCATGCACAGCAGTTCGGCGTGCAGCCGGAAAACTATGCCCTCGTGGGCTTTTCCTCCGGCGGGCAGCTGTGCGGGCTGTTCAGTTCGGATAAGCGCTATGGCTACAAGGCCTATGATGTGCCAAAGCCCGGTGCACTGCTGATGGGCTACCCCGTCAACGATTTTGCAGAGATCAAGCCGGTGTACCATGCCGTGATGGACCCGGCATCCTGCAGATGGAGGTATTACTGGTCGGATATCTCAGGCGGCATCACACCGGATTTCCCGCCGACCTATTTCTGGTACGGCAAGAATGATGTTACCCTGAAGACTCTGGGATATCCGTTCCAGGGTCCGGCCGTCCGGAAGGCGTTGGAGGCAAACGGTGTGCCCTGTGAGGTGCACGTCTATGAAAATGCACCCCATGCCATCGGCACCGGCAATGGCACCGATGCGGAGGGCTGGATGACGGATGCTGTGGCTTTCTGGGAGCAGCACACTTCCTGAAATATCGGAATTTGAATTTATAAAAAAGGGGATGCTTTTATGCAAAACAAGATCTCTCGCCGCCAGTTTCTGCAGGTGACCGGTGCTTCGGCCGCTGCGCTGCTGCTGGCCGGCCTGCCGGTGGAGGCCTCTGCCGCATCGGGCCATCTGACCGTTACGCCGGATACCCTCGTCTCTGACCTGCGTGCCGACCCGACATTCGCCGCCAGCGGCGTGTGGACCTGGCAGAGTGCCGTGGACAGCCCGGACACCCCGGAAGCAGGTACCACGCTGTCGGACTATGTGGGCGCCAACATGGCACAGGACAGCGCCGACGCCCTGAACTATCTGGCCGATACCTATGAAGCCGGCACTCAGGTGACTTATAAAGTGTACTCCCCGGAGGAGATCGCCGCAGACGCCACCCGTGATGGCGTGGAACTGTATTACTGGCCGTCGGAAGTGCCCGGCAGCAAGTTTGTGGTGGTCATGTCCGGCAATGTGCTCAACAAGACTTCCAATATGTCCGAGGGCTATGCCACGGCATGGCGGCTGCACCAGATGGGCTACGCAGCCTTCGTGCTGCGCTACCGCGTGTTCCTCAAGGCAAAGGACAACGCCCCGGTGGCTGATCTTGGCAACGCTGTCCGGTTCATCACCACTCATGCAGACCAGTTCAATGTGCAGCCGGAAAACTACGCCCTGCTGGGCTATTCCTCCGGCGGCCATCTGGCCGGTGTGTTCTCCGGCGACGAACTGGGCTACAAGCACTATGGGGTACCCAAGCCCGGTGCTTTGCTGCTGGGCTATCCCATCAACAATTTCTTTGAGTATAAGCCGGTCTATCATGCTGCCATCGACCCCTTTGTACTGGAGGGCCGGTACTATGAACTGAACATCTCTGACTGTGTCACCGACGATTACCCGCCGGTGTATCACTGGTACGGCGAGAACGATTATGTGTTCCCGCTGCTGTGCTACCCGGCTCAGCGCCCGGCGCTGAGCCGCGCACTGGAACAGCACCATGTGCCCTGCAAAGAGGTGCTGTTCCCCAATGCGACCCACGGCGTGGGTACCGGCGCAGGCACCGATGCCGACGGCTGGATGCTGGACGCTGCGAACTTCTGGGAGACCCAGATCAACGGCTGAATCTGAACAAAAGAGGAGCGGAATGCAATGAAGAACCTGAATGCCTGTCTGGCAAGCCTGAACCTCGGCCTGCCGGACGATGTGCGCCGCCTGAAAGAGGCGGGCTATTATACCGAGGCCATTGCCTGCATTGACACCTACCTGGCGGAGGACTGGACAAAGACCCAGAACCAGCCGGTGCAGCCTGCCGGCCCTCTGCCGGAAAACCCCACACCCTGCGGTGTGGATGCCATGCGGGATGCACTGCTGGCCCAGCGGGAGATCCTGCGCCGTCTGCCGCTGGACTATACGGTGCCCGAAGCGCAGGCGCTGGAACTGCTGCAAAGCCTTGTGCGGGGCTTTACCCCGGAGGAATTCCGGGCACTGGACCACGCCGGGGCTATGGACTGGCGGTTCGTGGAAGGGGAGAAGCGGTACATCCGCTCCTTTGCCGAGACCCTGTTGGCCACCCACCCGGAGCTGGCAGCACGGCAGATCGACCCGCCCCTGCAGCACCCCAGCTGGGAGCGGTATGAGCCGGAGCACGAGCAGATGGTGCGCACCGGCGCAGTCAGCGCGGACATCACGCTGGAAACCAGCATCGGCATGAGCGACGAAGCCTTTGCCGCTGCCCTTGCGGCTGCAAAGCAGCAGGGCCGCAGCACCGTGCACGTCCGGGTGTGGCTGCCGCTCCCGGCGGCCTGCCCGGCACAGAGCAATATCACGCTGGATTCCTTCACCGAGCCGCCCACCTGCATTGCCCCGGAAGATGCCGCCCAGCGCACGGCGTACTGGGAGGCTGACCTTGCCGAGAACCGGCGTTTTGGCGCGGTGTACAGCTACCGTACCACGGCCCGCTATGCCGACCCGCTGCACATGCAGGCGGACCCCGTGCAGCCGGATTTTGACACGCAGGAGGAGCTGCCGCATCTGGAGTTCACGCCCTATCTGCGGGCACTGGCGGCCCAGCTCACCCAGGGGCTCACCGACCCGGTGCAGAAGGCAAAGCGCATCTACGACTATGTGACCCTCAACACCCACTACCACTACCAGCCGCCCTACTTCGTGCAGGAAAACATCACCGACGGCTGTGCCCACAACCGCCGGGGCGACTGCGGCATCATGGCCTCCACCTTCATCGTGCTGTGCCGCCTGGCCGGCATCCCGGCCCAGTGGCAGAGCGGTCTGGTGGTGCGGCGGGAGATGGTGGGCTGCCATGACTGGGCTGCTTTCTACATCGCACCCCAGGGCTGGATGTACGCCGACTGCTCGGCCGGTGCCTCCATGGCCCGCGCCGGGAATGAGAAGATGCGCCTGCACTACTTCGGCAATCTGGACACCGGGCGCATGGTGGCCAACCGTGCCCTCTGTGCGCCCTTTGACCCGCCCATGTGCTCCTTCCGCGCCGACCCCTGCGACAATCAGGTGGGCGAGGTGGAAGCCGACGGTGTGGGCCTGTACGGCGAGCAGCTGCAGTGGAGCCAGACGCTGCGCCGTTACGAGACACTGTAAAAAGCAAAAGGTCCGGGCTTTGCATCTGCACGGCCCGGATCTTGGATTTTATAAGGAGATACCCTATGGAATTTCTTGCATTACTCTACACCGTTCTGCTGGTGGCCATCTGCCTGCTGCAGGCACTGCTGCTGTACCGCTCCGGCAAACAGGCACCCCGGCAGGACGACGGAGCCCTCAAAGAGTGGGTGCGTCAGCAGCTGGATGCCCAGTCGAAGCTCTTTGCCCAGAAGCAGGCCGAGCTGGCCCGGCAGAACTACGACGCCATGCGCGGCATCAGCGAAACGCTGCAGACCGCCGTGCAGGGTATGAGCAGCACCCTGAATGCCGGGCAGGCCGCGCAGCAGCAGACCATGGAACAGCGCCTGCAGGGGCTGGAAGATTCCAACGCTCGCAAGCTGGAAGAAATGCGCAAAACGCTGGCCGAAAGCATGGCCGCCCTGCAGGCACAGAATGCCCAGAAGCTGGACGAGATCCGCTGCACGGTGGACGAACAGCTGCAGGATGCCCTGCAGAAGCGGGTAACCGAGAGCTTCAAGGCGGTCAACGCCCAGCTGGAACAGGTGTACAAGGGCCTGGGTGAGATGCAGAGCCTTGCCGCCGATGTGGGCGGCCTGAAACAGGTGCTGTCGGGCGTCAAGACCCGCGGCATCCTGGGCGAGATCCAGCTGGGAGCCATTCTGGAAGAAATTCTGGCCCCAGAGCAGTACGACACCAATGTGGCCACCATCCCCGGCAGCACCCAGCGGGTGGAGTACGCTATCAAAATGCCGGGTGCCGACGGCGGCAGCGTCTGGCTGCCGATCGACTCCAAGTTCCCCGGTGATACCTACGCCCACCTGCAGGATGCGCAGGCATCCGGCGATGCGCAGGCTGTGGAAAACGCCCGCCATGCACTGGAACTGGTGCTGCGCAGCGAGGCCAAGGACATCCGCGAAAAGTATGTGGAGCCGCCTTATACCACAGCCTTTGGCATCCTGTTCTTGCCCTTTGAGGGCCTGTACGCCGAGGTGGTGAATGCGGGCTTGCTGGAGGTGCTGCAGCGGGACTATCAGGTGAACGTGGCCGGCCCCAGCACCATGGCAGCCCTGCTCAACAGCCTGCAGATGGGCTTCAAGACCCTTGCCATCCAGAAGCGTTCGGGCGAGGTGTGGCAGCTGCTAGGTGCCGTCAAGACGGAGTTCGACAAGTTCGGGCAGGGGCTTTCCAAGCTGCAGCAGCGTTTGCGCCAGACCGACGAAGAGCTGGATAATCTCATCGGCGTGCGCAGCCGTGCCATCAGCCGCAAATTGCGGGCCGTACAGACGATGGATGACGCCAGCGCTGCGGCCCTGCTGGAGCTGGACACCGAGCCGGGCCGCCCCGTGTCTGCCCGCCTGCCGGAAAGCAGGGGCGATGAATAACGGTTGTGGTCAGGGGTCCGGGAGGAAAAAGCCGCAGATCCCTCTTGCTAAATTTCTGACGATATGCTATACTAGGAATTGTTCTTAAGAAGAATCGGCCGCTTTCTGCGGCACAGCATAAAAATAAAGGAGCATGGGATTTATGAGCGTACAGAAGATCAGCAATGCCATTCTGGGCGTGGGGGTGGACGATACCACCATCGACCTGTTTGAAAGTCAGTACCCGGTGCCTACCGGCGTCAGCTACAACTCCTATGTCATTCTGGATGAAAAGGTCGCCATTCTGGATACGGTGGACAACCGTGCCACGGATGCCTGGCTGGCAAACCTCACCGAAGCGCTGGGCGACCGCATGCCGGAATATCTGGTGGTCTCCCACATGGAGCCGGACCATGGTGCCAACATTGCCCGCCTGGCCGCTAAGTACCCGGACATGAAGGTGGTGGGCAACGCCAAGACCTTTGTGTATATGGAGCAGTTCTTCGGCCCGGATGCCGTGGCCAAGGAGCGCCGTGTGGTGGTGAAGGACGGCGAGAGCTTGTCTCTGGGGAGCCACACCCTCACCTTTGTGTTTGCACCCATGGTGCACTGGCCGGAAGTCATGGTCAGCTATGAGAGCAGCGAAAAGGTGCTGTTCTCCGCCGACGGTTTCGGCCGCTTCGGGGCGGTGGCAAAGTTTGACGAAAAGGCCGACTGGGCCAGCGAAGCCCGCCGGTATTACCTGAACATCGTGGGCAAGTACGGCCCGCAGGTGCAGGCACTGCTCAAAAAGGCAGCCGCACTGGATATTGCCACCATCTGCCCGCTGCACGGCCCGGTGCTCACCGGGGACCTGGGCAAGTATCTGGCCTATTATGATACCTGGTCCAGCTATAAGCCGGAAGAACCGGAAAAGATCCTGGTGGCCAGTGCTTCCATCCACGGCCATACCCGCGCCGCGGCCCACACCATGGCCGAAAAGCTGCGTGCCAAGGGCGCAAAGGTGGTGGAGATGGACCTGACCCGCACCGATGTGTCCTACGCCGTCACCGAGGCATTCCGCTGCGGAAAGATCGTTCTGGCCTGCGCCACCTATGACGGCTTCCTCTTCCCGCCGATGGAGTCCCTGCTGACCCACCTCAAGACCAAGGCGTTCCAGAACCGTACCGTCGGCCTGATGGAGAACGGCACCTGGGCCCCCATGGCTGCCAAACTCATGCGCGCCGAGCTGGAAGGCATGAAGAATATCACGGTCTGCGAGAACGTGGTCACCATCCGCTCTGCTGCCAATGCTGCTGCGGAAGCCCAGATGGACGCTCTGGCCGACGAGATCGTGGCAAAATAAGCCCCAAAAGCGCGTAAAATCAGAAAAGACAAGCTGCCCGCATACCGGATGTGACAAGATCACATGGTATGCGGGCAGCTTTTTATCGGGGTGCAGGACTGCAGCGAGAGGACGGGAATGCTCTGTCATTCTTGCGTGGAAACCTGAACTACGACGGAAATTTCGGTCGGATGGTACGGCCCGGCATATTACGGGAGATCTGCTGAAATACATTTTAGCTGTCGGAAACGATAAATCCGTGTTCGCGGATCATCTGTTCCAGCTCGGTTCGGTCAATACACCGCAGTTAAAAGCGGCCATCAAGCCGGAGCCAAAAGAGATGGACAACGGGCCTTTGGGGCGTTCTGATAGCGGTTGATATAAATGTACCGGCTCCAGTACGCCCAGTATTCCTCCATGGTGGGGTAGGGGTAAAAGCCGCCGGAGCACATATCCGTAAAGCCGTATTTGCTGGCAAAATCGGAGAAATATGTTCGGAATCGTTCCCCGGCGTAGGTGAACCCGGCGGAGGTGGACAGCCCGGCTCCTGCGCCGATGATGACGGCATCAGCCTCGTGCAGGGCCTTTTTGAGCTGCTCAGGCTGTGAGCAGTCGGGTGTAGATTTCCTTGTCCAAATCTTTGAAAACATTGAAGATCACCTTTTTGATGGTTGTGGGTGTTTGCAGGAACTCCTTCACAGTCTGTACGGCAATTTCTGCCGCATCCTCATTCGGGAAACAGAACGCGCCGGTGGAGATGCAGCAGAATGCGATGCTTTCCAGCCCGGCTTCTGCGACCTTCGTCAGGCAGGCGCAGTAGCAGGAGGCCAGCAGAGCGCGGTCCCGTGCGGTGACGCGCCCGGTCACGATGGGCCCCACCGTGTGCAGGACATACCGGCAGGGCAGGTTGAAGGCCGGGGTAAGTTTGGCCTGCCCGGTGGGCTCCTCGTGGCCCTGCTGCGCCATCAGGCGGGCACAGGCGCTGCGCAGCTGTACCCCGGCAAAGGTATGGATGCAGTTGTCGATGCAGCGGTGGCCGGGCACATAGCAGCCGGTCATGCCGCTGTTGGCGGCGTTGACGATGGCGTCGCACTGCAGCGTGGTGATGTCGCCCTGCCACAGGTAAAGGGCAGCTTCCCCGCAGCGGGCGGCGGGGGTCAGGCTTTCAAGGACGGTAACGCCCTTCTGGGCAAGCTCGGCGCGCAGGTATTCGTCCTGCACCTGCAAAAACTCCGGGCTGGCATCCCGGGGCGGGCGCACATTGAGCAGTGCGCGCAGCAGCTGCTTCTGCCCGGCGGCATCGTCCGGGACGGCCAGCTGCCGGTATTCGGGGGCTTCTGTCAGCAGGCTGCTGAGCAAAAAACGGCGGCGTTCGGTCTGGGTCATAGAAAGACCTCCTTTGCGGTACCAAACGGCAAAACGCCCTGAAAACAGCGTTTCCAAGGCGATCTGCACGAAACGGGAATCAGAACTCGTAGGGAGGGTTGCCGGAGAAGTCGGCAATGGCGCCGTGAGCATCCTCCAGGTAGAACACCTCAAAGATGGGGTTGGTGGCTTCGCCGTACTGGCCCTTCACGATGGGGTTGGAGATGCTCATCTCCTTGGCAGCCATGTTGTTTTCAAACACGGCCTTTCCGTGCAGGCGGATCCAGGCGTATTCCGGGCTGGTCACCGAGATCTCGGCGTGCCCCGGCTGACGAGGCCATGATACACCCCTTTTTGCCCGGCGTAAAGTACGCACAATGCGGTGACCTGGTTACCGGCGGGTGACTTTTGACCGGTTACGATTCGGAAACTTTTGCGGTGAACCGCTGATTTCTCGCAATTTGGACTGCAAAAAAATTTTTTGAGCCGGATGTGCGGGGTGTCCGGCCCCTGCTTGACAAGTACTGCGTCTGTGCCGTAAAATAGAAAAAACGGCCCGCGAGGGGCCGGAGCCTGCAGCCCATCATGGACGCTATGTGGGTGTGGGGCGAACAGTACAAACAACAGAATGCGTGACTGCGCGCCGGGCAGCTGCCGTACCTGCGGCAGCACCCGGCATTTTTTGCAAAAAGGAGAAATTGCACCATGGAGCGGATCTTACTGCTGGAGGATGACAAAAGTCTGGTCACCGGGCTGACCCTTGCACTGGGCCGGGCGGGTTATGCGCTGGACACGGCCCGTACCCTGGCCGAGGCCGGGCATCTGTGGCAGGCGGGCCGCTACGACCTGCTGATGCTGGACGTGACCCTGCCGGACGGCACCGGCTTCGACTTCTGCCGGGAGGTGCGCCGCACTTCCGGGGTGCCCATCCTGTTTCTGACCGCGTCGGATGAGGAAATGGACATCATCACCGGGCTGGACCTGGGTGGTGACGATTACATCACCAAGCCCTTCAAGCTGGGGGTGCTGCTGAGTCGGGTGCACGCACTGCTGCGCCGGGCCGGAGGGTTCGGGGCACAGCAGGCCACCGAGCTGTGCTCCGGCGGCATCCGGGTAGATCTGCTGGCCGGCCGGGCCGAAAAGAACGGCGTTCCGCTGGAACTCACGGCAGCGGAGTACAAGCTGCTGTGCCTGTTTCTGCGCAGCCCGGGGCAGGTGCTGACCAAAGAGACCATTCTGAACGCCCTGTGGGATTGCGAGGGCAATTATGTAGATACCAACACCCTCACGGTGTACATCCGGCGGCTGCGGCTCAAGGTGGAGGATGACCCCGGCAGCCCGCAGCGGCTGGTCACGGTGCGGGGCATGGGCTACCGCTGGAACGGGGATGTGTGAGATGAAATTTCTGGTGGAGGACGATGTCCGGCAGCTGTTTGCCCGGTTGTGCACCGGGCTGGCTGCGGCCCTGCTGGCGACAGAATGCGCGTCGTGGGCACTGTGCCTGCCGCTGCTGGGGCTGTTTGTCCTTCTGGCGGCCGGGGTGCTGGGCAGTGCCGCTGCTTATTTTGCCCGACGGCAGAAACGGCTGGAGGAAGCGGCTGCGCAGGTGCGTGCCCTGCTGGACGGGGACGCCACTGCCCGGCTGGACAGCGGCCGTGAAGGGCAGTTGTACCGGCTGTTCCATGAAGTGAATGAGATGGCGGCAGTGCTCAACGCCCATGCCGACCGGGAACAGCGGGAAAAGCAGTTTTTGAAGAACACCATGGCCGATATCTCTCACCAGCTCAAGACGCCGCTGGCCGCTCTGAATATCTACAACGGTCTGCTGCAGGCCGGAACGGATGACGCAGAAAATGTGCGGGAGCTGGCCGAACTTTCCGAACAGGAGCTGGACCGGATGGAACAGCTGGTGCAAAGTCTGCTCAAGCTCACCCGGCTGGATGCGGGGACTGTACAGCTGGAAAAAACGGAACAAGATCTGCAAGGTCTGCTGGAGCAGACTGCCCGGCCCTTTGCCTGCCGCGCCCGGCAGGAGCAAAAGCGGCTGGCCGTCGCGGCAGAGCAGGGGGTGTGCCTGTGCTGTGACCGGGTGTGGATGCGCGAGGCCGTGGGCAACCTGATCAAGAATGCGCTGGACCACACCCGCGCCGGGGACACCGTGACGGTAGAGGGCAGCCGCTTTGCCGACTTTGTGCGCATCCGGGTGGTGGACACCGGCACCGGCATCCACCCGGAGGACCTGCCCCATCTGTTCAAGCGATTCTACCGCAGCCGCTTTGCGCAGGATACGCCGGGCATCGGGCTGGGGCTGCCGCTGGCGAAATCCATTGTGGAGGTCCACGGCGGCACACTGGAAGTGGAAAGTGAGCTGGGCCGGGGCACCGCCTTCACCATCCTGCTGCGGAACAGGCCCGCTCCGGCGATCCCTACAAAATTGTAGTCTTGCAGTCACCGGGCTGTAGCAAACGGGTGGTATGCTGTGGACAGATCAAAACGAAAGAAGGTTTTTGTATGAATCTGTTGCAGGCACAGGCCCTTTGCAAGACCTACGGCACCGGCGAGACTGCCGTGCAGGCGCTGAAGGACGTGAGCTTCTCGGTGCCCAAGGGCGAATTTGTGGCCGTGGTGGGCGAGAGCGGTTCCGGCAAGAGCACTCTGCTCAATCTGCTGGGCGGGCTGGACACCCCTACCTCCGGCAAGGTGCTGCTGGACGGGCGAGATCTGTTTGCCATGAAAGAGCGGGAGCGCACCATCTTCCGCCGCCGGAACATCGGCTTTGTGTTTCAGGCGTTCAACCTGATCCCGGAGCTGACCGTGGAGCAGAATATCCTGTTCCCGGTATTGCTGGACTACCAGAAGCCGGACACGGCGTATCTGGAAGAACTGCTGGATGTGCTGGACCTCCGCAAGCGGCGCAGTCACCTGCCCGGCCAGCTTTCCGGTGGGCAGCAGCAGCGCGTGGCCATCGGGCGGGCGCTCATCACCCGTCCGGCGCTGATTTTAGCCGATGAGCCGACCGGCAATCTGGACACCCGCAACAGCGGCGAGGTGATCGCCCTGCTGAAGGAGGCTTCCCGCAAATACGCCCAGACCATCGTCATGATCACCCACAGCCGCAGCATCGCCCAGACGGCAGACCGGGTGCTGCAGGTGTCGGACGGCGTGCTGACCGACTTCGGGAGGTGCGCGGAATGAAAAGCTATCTAAGCCTGATCCCCATTTCTGCCAGGGTGCGCAGGCGGCAGAACCGGCTGACCATCCTGTGCATCGTCACGGCAGTGTTCCTGGTCACGGCCATCTTCAGTGTGGCGGACATGATGCTGCGCACCCAGACGGGCCGTGCAGCCGGAAAAAGCGGCAGCTGGCATCTGGAGGTCACCGGCATCACGCCGGAGCAGGCTGCGCAGCTGGTCGGCCAGCCGGACGTGGTGCGGGTGGGTGCCGGAGCAGTATTCAATGAGAACGGCGAAAGCGCATACCGCCTGAACGGCAAGCGGGTGGTGCTGTATGGTGCCGATGCAGATTATGTGAGCCTGAACCGTGCCGCAGCCTTTGCGGGCACCTACCCGCAGGCGGAAAACGAAGTGCTGCTGGGCAAGACCGCTGCACGGGTGCTGCATGTGGGCAGCGGAGACACTGTAACGCTGACACTGCCGGACGGAACGGAAAAGCCCCTCACGGTCACCGGCGTCGGCGGCATCGACGAGGATTTTTACGGCGAGCAGTACAGCATCGTGGATGCCTACCTGCCGCAGGAAGCCTTTGCGGCCCTGCTGACTGCAAACGGCGAGGCACTGCCCCAGACACATTATGAGCTGGAATACACCAGCGCGGCCAGAGCAGCAAAGGCCCTGCCGAAGCTGCGCAGCCGGTACGGGGAGACGGCTGTGCAGGAAAACCTGCAGGTGATGGGTTCGGCAGGGCAGAGCAGCAGTACGGCTTTTCAGACCGTGTACGGGATGGCAGCGGTGCTGTTCGTGCTGGTGCTGCTGGCCGGAGTGCTGATGATCTCCGGCAGCATGAACAGCAATCTGGCCCAGCGCACCCAGTTCTTTGGCATGATGCGCTGCATCGGCATGAGCAAACGGCAGGTCATCCGGTTCGTCCGGCTGGAAGCCCTCAACTGGTGCAGGACGGCGGTGCCCATCGGCCTTGTGCTGGGCACTTTGGTCAGCTGGACGATCTGCGCCGCGCTGCGGTACGGCGTCGGCGGCGAGTTTGCGGCAACGCCAGTCTGGCAGCTGAGCCCTGCGGGCCTGTGCGCCGGTGCCGTGGTGGGTGTGGTGACGGTGCTGCTGGCTGCGCAGGCCCCGGCAAAGCGGGCGGCAAAGGTCTCGCCGATGGCGGCGGTCTCCGGCAGCACCCAGAATGTGTCGGTGGGCCGTGCGGCCCATGCCGGAAAGGGCCGGGTGGAACTGGCACTGGGCGTCCGCCATGCCACCGCCAGCAAAAAGAACTGGGCCCTGATGACCGCCAGCTTTGCGTTGAGCATTGTGCTGGCGCTGGGCTTTACCGTGCTCTTGCAGTTCGCCTCTCTGCTGTTGCCCAGTCTGGTGCCGTGGCAGCCCGATGTGCTTTACAACGGCTACGGCAATGCGCAGGTGCTGCCCGGCAGCATGACCCGGACACTGCTGGAAGTGCCGGGCGTCGCCCATGCGTGGGGCTGCACTGGTCTGGTGGATACCCCGGCCAGCAGCGACAAGGGCAACGTGGATCACGTTATCTTCTGCTCCTACGATGATTATATGCTGGAGTCCAGCCGTTCCGTGGTGGTACGGGGTCGGATGCCCGGCGCAGGCAATGAAGTGATGACCATCTACAATAAGAACAACCCCATGCAGATCGGGGACGTCATCACAGTGAACGGGGTGCCGCTTACCATCGTGGGTGCCTTCTCGGAGGGCACCTTCCCGGATGATGTGACCCTTATTGCACCGGAAGCGCTGCTCCGACAGGTGGCAGGCGACCAGAACTATAATATGGTAGGTGTGCAGTTGGACCGCACCGCCGACGAGGACACCCTCTTCACGCTGGCGGACCTTGCCACGGATGACGTCATCATGCAGGACCTGCGGGAGAGCAACCGGCAGGACCGCGGCACCTATTACGCGGTACGCATCGTGCTGTACGGTTTTCTGGCCATCATCGGCGGCATCTCGCTGCTGAACATCGTCAACAGCATCTCCATGAGCGTTTCCGCCCGTGCCCGGCAGTACGGTGCCATGCGCGCCGTGGGCATGGAGGATGTCCAACTGTGCCGGATGATCGCGGCGGAGGCCGGGACCTATGCGGCGTCCGGCCTGCTGGTGGGCGTTGCTGCCGGCCTTGTGCTGCACCGTGCACTGTATACCCGGCTGATCACCCACTATTTCGGCGTCGCGTGGCGGGTGCCCTTCGGGCTGCTGGCAGTGCTCTGTCTGTTCGTGGCAGGTGCAGCGGCGCTTGCGGTGCACGGCCCGGTGAAGCGATTGCAGGCAATGCCCGTCACAGCAGCCATCAACGAACTCTGACAAACAAAAAACAAGCGCCGGAGCGCTCCCTTTTGCGGGAATGCTCCGGCGCTTTTGGGTGTAACTCAGTCCAGCACGGGAATGTCCAGCCCGAATTCCAGCGGGCGGAACCGGGGGCAGACGTTTTCGGTGATGGAGATCACCGAGGCGGCCAGACGGCTGCCGATCTCGCAGGAGGCGGGCAGGTTCTTGCCGTAGGTCAGGCCGATGACTGTACCGGCAAAGAAGGCGTCACCGGCACCGGTGGTGTCGATCACATCCACCTTCTTGGCGGGCACAACGCCGCTTTCGCCGTTGGTGCGGGCATACACGGCACCCTGCCCGCCCATGGTGACCACCATGCAGGGGATGTTGGCGCTGTGTACATTGGCGGCCAGCACCTCCCGCATGGCAGCGGGGGAAAGGTGGTCGTAATCGTCCGAGAAGAGCAGCCCGGCTTCCTGCTGGTTGCACACAAAGCAGTCCACCTGCTGCAAAAAGTCGCGGCGCTCCATGGCGATGCTCATGTTGGAGATGGCCGCGTAGACCCGCTTGTTGTACTTTTTGGCAAAGCGCAGCACCTGCTTGACCGTCTCTTTTTCCAGATCCAGCTCCAGCGCGATGCTGTCGCAGTCCTTGAAGATCTCGTCTCCCTGCTCTTTCAGCAGAGCGGTGAGGGGAGTGGTGTCCGGGCGCTTGGAGATGGAGGCGCATACGTCACCGTCGTTGTTGAACACGGCCAGCCAGGTGCCCATGCCGTCCTTCACGCGGCGGATGAACTGGGTGTTCACCTTGTGGTCGCGCAGCTTGTCGATGACATCCTGGCCCATGCCGGTGTCGTCCACCAGACCCACAAAGGTGGGGCGCAGCTCCACATTGGCGATGTCCTCCACGATGTTGCGGCTCACACCACCGTGTACCTGCTCGACCCGGCCGGAGTTGCGCCCGCCCGGGATGTAGGTGGAAAGGGGGTACCCCTTGATGTCCACAAAAACGGCTCCGATGACTACGATTCCCATAGAAAAACCTTCCTGCAAAAATATTTTGCCTTCATTATACCAACTCTTTACGACAGAATCCATCCTTTTTGTCATTTCGGACCGAAAAAGCGCGCAGAAGGCCGAACTGCCTTACAGGGCGGTGTTTGCCGTCCGAACCAGGAACTCCATGGCCTGCACGGGGTACTGCCCGGCGGCGGTCTCGCCGGTGAGCATCAGGCTGGACGCACCATCCAACACAGCATTGTAAATATCGCTCACCTCGGCGCGGGTGGGCACGGCACGGGTGCACATGCTGTCCAGCATCTGGGTGACCACCATAAAGGGCACCCCGGCGGCCCGGCAGGCGGCGGAAAGCTGTTTCTGACAGCGGGGCAGCTCCCACAGCGGCATGGCGTTGCCCAGGTCGCCGCGGGCAATGACCACCTCGTCCACGAGGGACAGAAACTCCGGCAGGGCCTGCACCCCAGCAAGGTTCTCGATCTTTGCAAAGATGCGGATCTGCGGCGCACCGGCCTCGGCCAGCGCCTGCCGCAAAGCAAGGATGTCCTGTTTCCCGCGCACGAAGGGCAGCATGACCCCGGTGGCGCCGCAGGAAGCTGCGATGCGCAGGTTGGCAAGGTCCTCACTTGTCAGGGTGGGCATGGGCACCGACAGACCCGGGGCGGCAATGCTCTTGCGGCTTTGCAGAACGCCGCCCCGCAGTACGGTGCAGACCAGTGCATCCGACCCGGCGGCAGTTACTTCCACCAGCAGCTTGCCGTCGTCCAGCAGAAGCTGCTGCCCGGGGCGGGCCGCCTGTACCAGCTGGACAGGGCAGGGGATGCCGCCTGCACCCAGCTGTACCGTGCCGCCCTCCGGCAGGGTGACCGGGCTGGCCAGCCGCCCGACACGCAGTTCCGGCCCCTGCAGGTCGATGAGCAGGTCCGGAATGCCGACAGCGTGGATCATTGCCAGCCAGTCAGCGTGTTCGGCCAGCGCCCCGTGGGAAAGGTTCATGCGCAGGCCGGTCATGCCGGCGTCCACAAGGCGGCGCAGAGTTCCGGCACTGGCGCAGGCCGGGCCAATGGTTCCATAAAAATGCATAAGGGGTCCCTTCTTTCATAGATTGCGCAGGTGTTCCTGCAAAAAGCTGCACAAAAGCCGGACACAGGGGTGCTCTGCGTGCTCCGGCTGCAAAAAGGCGGCGCAGATGGGCGGCATGCCGTCCAGTGCCACGTCCTGAACATTGTCCATGCAGTGGTCGGAGGTGATCTCCAACCGGTCCAGGGCCAGACCGTTGCGCTCCTGGGTGCGGTAAAGCACTTGATAGTATTGCTCGCCGATCTCTACCTTCGGGCGGGCACCGGCCTGCCGCAGGGTATTCCACAGCGGGGCCAGCGGCTCCGGCGCAAGGCCCGGCACCAACAGCAGCTGGCCGTCCAGCTCTGCCGGGGCGATGCTGCTGCGCCCCCAGAACGGGCTGCAGCGGGGCACCAGCAGGGCCGCAGTGTGCCGGGTGAGCGCGGTGCGGGCAAGCCCGGCCGCGCAGCCGCCCAGGTCCATCACCAGCCCGGCGTCCAGCGTGCCGTTCTGCAATTGTGCACATACGGCGTCGTTGGAGAGCAATGTGGTTTCCAGCGGGATGCCCGGGTATTGCTGCCGGAACTGCTCCAGCACATCCCCCAGCATGGGCAGATAGCTGGGCACCAACGCCACACTGATGCCCAGGCGCAGGGCGGGGGACCGGATATCCTGATACGCCTGCGCGCACATCCGGTCAAATTGCTCCACCACCGGCGCGGCCTGCGCCCGGAAGCGCTGGCCTTTTTCGGTCAGGGCAAGGTGATTGCGCACATTGATGAACAGCGGGCCGCAAAGTTCTTCTTCCAGTGCGGCAATGCTGAGGCGCAGCGCCTGCCGCGACAGATACAGCCGCCCGGCCGTGCGGGTATAGTTCAGGTCCTGACACAGGGCCAGAAAATAGCGCAGCTGCTGAATGGTCATGGGAGGTTCCTTTCCAGAAATAAAACGCAAGTTTTTCTTGATACCTACAGGGATATTATAACTTCTTTTTCTTTGGTTGTAAATGTGATACTTTTAACAAGAATGGCAAAGCATTTTTGCCACTCTGGAACAAAGCACGAAGAAAAAGAAGAGAAAGGAACCTTATTATGGAAAAGATCTCCCGTAAAGGATTTCTGAAAATCGCAGCAGCCGCTGCCATGAGCAGCGTCACCGCAGCCGGTCTGGCTGCCTGCAATGCGGCCAGCAGCTCCACCGCTGCTGCATCTTCCGGTGCAGCCGGCATCTACACCCCCGGCACCTACACCGCCACCGCCAAGGGCATGAGCGAGATCACCGCCACGGTGACCTTTGATGCTGCCAGCATCACCAAGGTGGAGCTGGACCTGTCCGGCGAGACCGACAGCATCGGCCAGGCCGCCAAGGACAAGCTGATCGAGCAGGTGATGAACGCTCAGACCAGCCAGATCGACGGTGTGACCGGTGCCACCGTGACCAGCAAGGCTGTGCAGAACGCTGTGGCCGACTGCATCCGTCAGGCCAGCGGCGGTGCCATCAACCCCGCTGAGCAGACCACCGAGGAGACTGCCTCCACCGCCGACTGGCTGGGCGAGGAGCCCGAAGTGGCCGAGAGCGACATCAAGCAGACCGTGGAGTGTGAGGTGCTGGTGGTGGGTGCCGGTTCCTCCGGCAGCTTTGCCGCTGCCGCCGCGGCCGAGGCCGGTGCCAAGACCATCCTGATCGAAAAGTTCGGCCACGACATGGCCAGCGGCATCCGCGACACGCTGGCTGCCTGCGGCTCCAAGCAGCAGCAGGAGGACGGCGACGACGTCAGCAAGAAGGACGCCGTGCGCTACCTGTGCAATTGGAGCCAGGGCTATACCCGCCGCAGCTTGGCACAGGTGTGGGCAGACCGCAGCGGTGAGACCATCGACTGGTTCACCGACGTACTGGCCGAGAGCGGCATCGACTTCCGCCACGAGATCGACGAAAAGCACGACAACGACAACTACGAGGTGCTGGACGTGGGCCACAGCACCCAGTACGGCGACGAGTACAGCGAGCAGCTGACCATGGACGCCGTGCTCAAGCACGCCGAGGCCGACGGTCTGGAAGTGCAGTACGAGATCACCATGGTCAAGCTGGAAAAGGACGGCGACCGCGTCACCGGCCTGATTGCCAAGAATGCCAACGACGAGTATGTGCGCTACAACGCATCCAAGGGCGTCATTCTGGCCTGCGGCGGCTACAGCGGCAATGAAACCATGATGAACGCCCTGCAGCCCCAGAGCGTGGAGCAGACCTGCATCAACTATTCCAAGCCCGGTGCCAAGGGCGACGGTATCAAGGCCTGCCTGTGGGCCGGTGCCATCATGGACCAGACCCACACCTCCATGATCTTTGACCGCGGTGCCATCAAGCCCGACCAGGTGGGGGAGTACGGCAAGGCCAACGACGGTGCCCTGTTCTGGATGGGCAGCCAGCCGTTCCTGAAGGTGAACCTGAACGGTGAGCGCTTCATGAACGAGTACATGCCTTACGATCTGGTACTGCACGCTGCAGCCAGCCAGCCCTACCACACCTACTGCACTGTGTGGGACAGCAAGTACCCCGAGGATGTGGAGCGCTTTGCCACCCACGGCTGCAGCCGTCTGTACCCGCATGTGAACGGCACCGCTCCGGTGTTCCCCATTGAGTACATCGAGGGCATGAACGCCGATCTGCAGGACCAGGGTTACATCGTGCAGGCCGACACCGTGGAGGAGCTGGCCGACAAGCTGGGCCTGCCCAAGGACACCTTCACCGCAACGGTGGATCGTTACAACGAGCTGGCTGCCAAGGGCGAGGACGAGGATTACGGTAAGGAGGACTACCGTCTGTCCACCCTGAGCGAAGCTCCCTTCTACGGTGTGCGCCAGTCCGGCGGCTACCTCATCTGCACCATGGACGGCATCCAGATCGACGACAACATGCACGCACTGGACCACGACTTCAAGGCCATCCCGGGCCTGTATGTTATCGGTGACATGAGCGGCAACTACTTCTCCGGCAGCTATCCCTGCCTGATGGCCGGTGCCGCCGCAGGCCGCAGCGCCACCTTCGGCCGCTTTGCCGGTCAGAACGCTGCCGCCGGCATCTGATATTACAGAACCTGAAAAAATCCCCAGTCTGTGCCGATTCCAGGTGGCACAGACTGGGGATTTGCTTGTTAGGTGGTGTTCCCACACATAATCCCGAATCTCTTTGTAAGTGGCCTTGCTTTCGGCGGCAGTCACATCCAACTCATCCATGCTTACTTCCGCTTCGATGTGTCAGTTGACATGGACCTTGGTTAGAAGAATGACCGCTTCGACCATTGTTTCATTTTCCAAGGGCAATTCTGTCACTTCTGTTCCATTCACCGGGACAGGGAAGTTGAAGATAATCTTCCTAATCCAGTTGCCATCCGGCTGCTTTTCCGGGAATAACTCAATCCGCTCAATAAACGCCCGCATGAACTCCTTCCGCTCCACTTCGGAGGCTGCTTCATAGACCTGATCGAATGCCAGCAACAGGCGGTAGATATTATCACCCGAAATTTTCTCCTGCCGGATGCTCCGTATCTGGCTTTGCACATCGTCAATCTGGACTTCGATCTCATCTATTCTACCATATTGCTCGTCATAGCGACGCTGCAAATCAGAAATTTTCCGGTCATAATACGGGTCATTCACATCCAAACCGTCCATCTGCCGTTCCAGGCGGGCTTTTGTGCCTAACGTCTGCCGAAGCTGCGCTTGCAACGCTTCCAGCTGTTTCTCTAAGTCGTTCGTATCGACAGCGGAGCCAATTTTCGCCTTGATTGCATCCGCAAACCGTGGGTCGCTGACCATAGCGGAGATAATTGACGCTACCATGCGGTTCATCTCTGTCTGTTCAATGTTCAGCCGGAAAGTGCACTCGTGGCCTGTTGGCGTTACCGTATTCTTGCAGTAATAGTAATAGCGGGTCTTTTTGTCCTTGCTGTGGGCTTTTGCAATATTCCCATATAGGCTTTTACCACAGCAGGGGCATTTCAGAATGCCGGACAGAATATGCGCATGGGTAGGATCGTTGACCTTCTCGCGCCGATAAGCATTGACTTTCCGTTTCTCCTGCGCGAGATTCCAATCTTCTTCAGAAATGATAGCCTCGTGCTTTCCCTCGTACACGGGAAACTCCGACTGTTCAACCACGTGCATCTCATTCCGGGTACCAATCTTCTTCTCTGTCCGGCGTCTGCCATAGGCAATTTTCCCCATATATACCGGATTGTCAATGATACTTTTCACAAAGCTGGCGGAAAAACCGGGAATGGTGCCGTTCTGCCGCAGCTTCTTCACAAAGCCCTGCCGGTTCAGATATTTCGCCACACCGCTGACGCCATCGTTGGTGTGAATATAGCGGTCAAAGATGGTGCGGATCACGTCCACTTCATCCTCAGCAATCAACAGTTCGCCTTTTTCAAGACGGTATCCATAAGGGGCAAAGCCGCCGTTCCATTTTCCTTCACGGGCTTTCTGCTCCCGTCCGGCCATCGTCTGTGTCCGAATATTTTCACGCTCTATCTCTGCCACCGCAGAAAGGACAGAAATCATCAGCTTGCCGGAATCTTTGGAACTGTCAATGCCGTCTTCCACACAAATCAGATTGACACCGAAATCCTGCATCAGCTGCAAGGAATTCAGAACGTCAGCGGCATTCCTGCCAAACCGGGACAGCTTGAACACCAGCACATATTCCACACCGTCTTTGCCGTCCTGAATGTCTTGCAGCATCCGCTGAAATTCGTGCCTGCCCTGAATATTCTTGCCGGAAAAGCCTTCATCAGAATATTCACCAGCCACTACCATATCTTCGTATTCAGCGTATTTCCGCAGTTTGTCTCGCTGAGCATCCAGACTGTATCCGTCCACCTGCATGGAAGTAGATACCCGTGTGTAGAGATAGCATTTTGTTTTAGTTTTTTTCATGCAGGCCGCCCCTTTCTTCCATCTCTGAACATTCATCCGTAACTTTCTTCTTCGCCAGACCTTCATTCTGAATGTAGTACTCCAACAAACGGAGCACATATTCCGGCGCATGGCGGTTATCCAGTTCCCATTCTGTCACAGTCCGATAGGGAATCTGAAAATATTTACAAAATTCCTTGCGATTCATGCCAGTGCTTTCCCGCAATTCTTTTATTTTGGTTTTGCAGTCCATTTCATTTACCCCATAAAGCAAAAATACACGTTGCGTATTTATTATAGCATACGCCAAACAAATACGCAACGTGTAAATTTAATTTATATCAAGCGGCTTTGTCAAATTCCTGATACACAGGAACGGGTTGCTTTCCTGATACCGCAGACTGTGTACGGCCATCCTTCTCAGTCTCCTGCATCTGCCCCAACAGCTGTGGCCCGTACTTCTGCAACAGCCGCGCCATCACATCAACACAGCGGTCAAATGCCGCATTATATTTCGGATCATCATAAACTTTGCTCAATAGGCCGCTCCTTTCCTCTATGGCTGCTCTGCGCATAGATGTTCAAAACTTCTGCCGGTATCTGTTCCAAAATCGCCACGGCACTGTCATAGTCGCGCCGCAGCTTGAGGTCTTCGATCTGCTTTAGGGTGCTGACCTTCTGCGCCGATGCAAGAGATTCTTCCAGCTCGGCATTTTTCGTTTTCAGCTTTTTGTTTTCGGATGCTGTTTTCGTAAAAGCCACGCCATATTTCCGCAGCAGCGTGTCCATCTTCTCCACGCTGGGAATATAGCTATCCAGAATCTTGCAGATTTCCTCCGCCCGGCTTTTGGCGTTAAAGGGATTGATTCCAGTGAGCAGATCCTCCAGTTTGCTTTTCTGTTTGGTCAGTCTGGTCATCTCCTTAAATACGCGGGGCGGGATATGGTCGTGCCCGGTCAGGCTGGCGCTCTCGCCACGCTCCAAATCTGGAAACTTCTTGACCATGTGTTTCCAAAACTCATCCTGCCACCAGGTCAGCTTCTTTTTATTGCCCATAATATCTTTGGCGCTAAGCCTGCCATCCTCGGTCAGCGGGACAAAACAAAGGTGCATATGGGGCGTTTTCTCGTCCATATGCACCACAGCGGATATAATTGTCTCTTTGGATTGATGCTGCTCCAGAAAGCGCAGAGCTTCCTCGAAGAACACCCGAATCTCCGCCCGTTTCTTCCCCTTGAAGAACTCCGGGCTGGCAGTGAACAGCGTCTCGATCATACGGATACTGTCTTTTCGGGTACGGCATCCGGCGGCGGCAATCTGCCGTGCCGATTCCGTCCGGTACTTGCCGGACGGTTTGATCAGATGGAAGTTGTACTTGCTTCGGCTGGTGTCCACATCGGGATTGCTGACGTATTTTTCCTTTGTGCGCTCATTATGGGCCTCGATATTGCTGATTTCAGGCCCCTTGTATTTTGCAAATCGCATAATTGCGTACTGTGCTTTCTCCATATTCAACCCCTCCGTTTCTGCCAGAGAATGTCATATCCCAGCACGTCAGCCAGCTCCACGGCTTCCCGATACCGCAGCGATTCCCGCTGCAATTTCCCGGAAAGATTGGATACGCTGTCGCTCCACCCATACTCATCGTGCAGCTGGTCAA
>OLVW01000918.1_pt1 | contig 27458 bp, 22 predicted proteins | sample 1673301 | NCBI WGS metagenome assembly OLVW01 (sample SAMEA3178941, study PRJEB25190) | human gut metagenome
AGGGGATTTATCTGATGATGCTTTCTTCGATTTTGAGTAATCTGGGTCGAAGTAGTAGTTTAGTAGTTTGGAGGTGCGTAATAAATGTCTAAGGTGGCTACCCCCTATACGAGTTATGATGAGTTGATGCTTGACCTCGACATATTTGGCACTTTGATTTCACAGCCACAACCTGATTTGGCTGAGCTTAAAGAGTTTTTGTATGAGGAGTACAAACGAGTTCATAAAGTAACGCTGGAGAGCCGTAGGTATGAGTTGAGTGATGTAGTATCTGCGGATTTTCATGTTAATTACGTTAAGGATATAGAGTTACTCGAAGACGAAGAAGAGTTATCTTGGGGTACTGATTCTGATATTGAAGTGTCTGAACCTGAAGATGATGAGTATGCTGATGGTATCTATGATGTACCGACTCAGGAAGAAATTCAAGCTCTTGAAGATGAAATTGTTGCCTTGACAGCGGAACAACAGGCATCAGCAGAGGGCGTGTACGGTTCAGTAGAAGTGGGCAGTGTAGAAAATTCAGGTATGGTTGATATGAGTTTCGACAATGACTTATCAGAAGATAATGAAGTTGAAAATGATAGTGCATCCATAAATGAGGAAGAAAATTACGGCTCAGGCTCGGGTTTTGTTTTTGCAGAAGACTTGACCGAGGACGAATTAAATGTCAAAATAGACGAGGAAGAGGACGAAGAAGAGGAAGACGAAGAGGAGTTCGGTGTAGACGATGATGAAGATTTCCTCTCATCTTCAGACACGGGTAGTTCTGATTCGGAGTCGGAGGAAACAGTATCGGAGTCAACAGATGCCAATGATTATGAAAGCTTCGATGCAGAGGACGAAGAAGAGGAAGAGTTTGGTGTAGACGAGGAGGAGGCTTCAGAAGATACAGAGGACGATGAAGACTTCGATGATTGGAGTGACACTGACGGATGTTCAACTCAGGAAGAAATTCAAGAGCCTGAGGTAACTGATGCTGAAGATGAAGATGATGAGGATTGGGGTCAAGAGCCTGAGGTAGCTGACATTGAAGATGAAGATGATGAGGATTGGGGTCAAGAACCTGAATCATCAATAAGTCAACACGTCACAGCACCAGAGCCAGTACAACCAACCAGAGTACCTGAGAGAAAACAACCAATCAGCAATACAGGGGTATCGAGAGATATCAAGGATATTGCTAGACGGAAAAAATCAGAGCAAGCTCAACGTAATAAAATAGAAAAGCAGCGACAGGTTGCGAGCATTCCTAAGAGTGTTCCACCTGTACCGATAATGCCACCTAGACAGGAGAAAAAAGTAGATGCAGAACCGAAAATAAATCGTGAGGACGAGCCAAAGGACTTACGAGAATTTTTGAGAAAGCATCCACACTCGGAAGTCAGCTTTGTGCTGAAATACTTTTCTAAGAAAGAGTTGCAGAAAGCGATAATGTCGGGTAGGATTATTAAGAAAGGTAGTAAACTTCATATATAATTGCAAGTGTAAAGGAGGATTTTCCGATGAGGAAAAAAGTAGTTTTTGCGATGGCACTCATGATGGTGTGTGCTTCACTTACAGGCTGTGAGGATGCAGAGGTAACACAGCTTAAACAAATTGAGGCTTTGAACGCTGAGTCAACGATTGTTGATTCGGGTATGTCTGCCAATGAGCGTGAAGCTCAGATTTATGCACAGGTGTCTAACCGCACCCTGCTTGACCTGACAAAGCTTGATGTTCCGTCAGATAATGAAAAGCAGGAAGTGACTGCATTTATGGATGCGGTTAATCAACAGTTAATCGGCGAAGTTGCAGGAGAGGACGGCGTACTTAACGTTAAGTATATCGAGTATTTGCTCATGATGTTTGAGCAGACTCCGTACTATTGGCAGCGTTCTTCAATGAACATTAGGGGTATCGACTCTGAGACGAGAAATGTTATCGTTGATGTGACTTACAAAACCACAGGGTACACTAAGGATGTCATAATGAATACCCTTATTCCGAAGGGGTTAAAGCAGCTCAAGGCAGATGAAAACGGCAGTATCACGAAGGGTGCTTTATACGATGCTCTATATGATTTAAGAGCACAGGATTACAGAAACTACTACGAGATAAAGTATCAAGATTTGCGTTGGAATGATGATAGTGCAACAGCCGATACAACTGTGTATGAGAACAAGGGGGATTATCCCGCAGCAGGGTATGTTAAGTACAGAGGTGTAGAAGTTCCTTATGGAGTTCCTAAGAACATAGACCAAGACTCCGAGGACTTTAAAAGACTGATACAGGCTCGTGAGAAGTTCTACTACACTTACGGAGCATATCCTGATAAGATTAAGAAAGATGACGTAATGGTTGTCGAAGACCAGTTAGGTGGCACTCTTGAGGAGTATGTTGAAAATAACGGCAATCAGGTTACTTTTGGTGGTCTGTTAGACAATGCAGATTATGAATCAATCGGTGGTACAATGACAGTAAGATATATTCTTACTCCGCAGTACACATTGGGTATCAATCAGGGCTATAAATGTGACCATATGTATGTTCTTGATTACGAGCTTGATAATGACCCTACTGAGAACTTAGAGACTTATAACGCAGAGGGTACTTCTACTATTGCAGATAATGTTTATGACCTGATTTACAGGTATTTTACCTGCGAGGACGAAAGCAATCATCTTGGCTTGTATAAACTCAGCACAAATTATGCTGGCTTAGATAAGTATTTTGATACTTATTTTAATACTACCTACCGTAAGCATGATAACTTCACGATTTCTATATTCAACGTATCAGGACAGCGTGTTGAGTGTGGTATTACGGTTTCTGTAAAGGAAAGGGCAAAGGGCAGTAACATGACTCTGCCTATCTACACTAACAGATATTATGCTTGCATCGACTTAGGTGCGGATACTACAGCGACAACTGATACAAGTATTCTTAAGGTTACAGACTTGGTTCTCCTTAGTTCCAAAATCGAGGGCGAGCCTGCAATTACCGCAGAAGATGCTGAGACAACTGGCTTTAACGCATCAATAACTCTTGAGAACAAGGATAAGAGTGAGATTGAGCAGCTTATCTCAGATTATGGCGTTCTTCAACTCGCTGGCGATTCTATGTCTGATAAGTTCTCAGAAGTTGTTGACGGTTCAATAAGTGGCAGACAAATGGCTACTTTAAAGGACAACTTCGATAAGATTAAAGGAAAGAAGAAAGCAGTCTGGCTGACTGGGTATCAGCAGGGCACTAGCAACTATGCCAGTGTTAAGTGTAAGGCTCTTGTAGATACCGAGAGTGGTTTAACTCAGGCAACTGAGACCTATGATTTCATTTACAAGGGTGGTAAATGGTATATTTCAGGGTACACTCTTGATACTCCTGTTGTTCTTGACAGTGCTGATTTTGCATCTACTGGTGCATTGTGTGTTTGCACTCCAGAGAAGGTTGAAGAGTATCATTCTCAGGTAACTCTTGATAAGGACAAAGAGGGTACAGTAGACCTAGATACAATCGGTGAGATTACGAACTATGAGGAGTCAGCTCCACCTAAGAAGAATGGCGATGGTGCTAAATCACCTGAGGGGATAGGTGAGTAAGTTGCGAGTTACTAAGGTATGTGTGGAGAGTTTTACCCCTAAGTCCGAGGGAACTTGTGCTGAGGTATCTGTTATACTGGATAACGCTCTGATTATTCACAAGGTTTTTGTGATAAACGGTGAAAAGGGGTATTTCGTAGCAATGCCAAATACGGGGCAGACTCGTTTGGCAGGCACTCAGAAAAGATATGATGATTTAGTCCATCCTTTGAGTAAAGCACTTAATGATGAGATTAAGTCAGCTGTCTTGGAGGAGTTTCAAAAGGCATTAGACGTTAATTCTGTATAGATAGAGGTATAAAGCGTGGGTACAGATGTGCTCACGCTTTATATTTTTTATAAGGTTAGTTATAGTAGACGAATTTATTATTTTTAAAACGGAGGAGTGCGACTTGTGGGCAGAGCAAAAGTAGTTCAATTTTGGAATAATAGGTATCAGGGGTCTTTATCTCGGGATACTTGTGATAAGCTTGAACAGATAATCGAGTTAGACAAAAATAATGGGGGTTTTTCGGACTTAAGGCATATTATATATGAACTTTCCGATACAGATACAGCAAAGGTAATATCAGAAACTGAGGAGACTGGTCAGGTTTATTCAGTTATCGACCAGCATATCGGTACTCTTTCGGATATGCAAACTTTGGGTACAGCATTTATGTTTGTTTCAGAAAACTGCATTCTCGGAGACTCAGTAGGACTTGGTAAGACACCTCAGGTAGCTGGCTTAGTCCGTATGTTGGCTAATTCATATAAGTCTAAGGGCTTGCCTTTTAGGTATTTGATGCTTACAGAAAAGTCTTTGATAGACCAGACACGGTTTAAAATGGTGAAGTTTACAGGCGAATATGCTGATTCCTTACAGGGCGATGCTACATCGGTAAAGAAGTTCGCTAGTAAGTACCCTACAGGGTTTGGTCTTGGTTTAGGTGTAGTAGGTAGCCATACTTTGCTGAACCAGCCGTTATTTGTCGAGTGGCTACGTAGTGCAATGGCAGCTAGAAATTTTCCTTTTGATTTGCTGATTGTAGACGAGAGTTCAGTTCTCGGAAACTTGTCATCGGGTATCACTAAGAACGCTAAAGTCTTGATACCAAATTTCGATAGGGTAGTTTTTCTCAATGCTACTCCATTTGAAACTAAACTTGATACATTCTCAGCTTAGTCTGTTAGATAAGGACTTCCTGCCAACGAAGACTAATTTCCAAAAGGAATACGTAGTTTACGATTATAGGGGTATGTATCCTCGTCCTACGGGTAAGTATAAAAATGCAGATACGTTCAAAGACTTGGTGGCATATAGATACTTTGCTCGAACCAGAAAGGCTAAGGGTGCTGTAATGGAGGGCTGTACAGGACGAGTTGTGGTTTCACCGTTGTCTAAGATACAGAAAGCTTGGCTATCCAAGACTCAGATACCTCAGCTTGTATTCGATTGCCCTAATGCTTTGGACTATTCTATTGAGTTCAATGAGGATAACGTACCTAAGCTCGCTTCTCTGTTGGAAGTTCTACAGAAAGACTGCGAGGCAGCCGACACAATATTGCTGTTTGTGCATTATCGTCAGGCTCAGGACTCGCTGTCAGACTGGTTAAACGACCACGGGTACTCAAATCGTATTTTATGTGGTGAGACCAAGGATGCTGAGAGGGCAGATATAATTCGAGGTTTCAAAAATTCTGAATTTAGAGTTTTGATTACGAATGTTCAGAAGGGCTTGGATTTCGGGGATTGCAATTACTGTATTTTTTATAGTTTCGACCCGAACCCATCTAAAATGGTGCAGTTTGAGGGACGAATTACGAGAAGTTTCAATATACTTGATAAGCACGTTATGTTGCTCTGCTCTCAGGGTAGAGAGTTAGACAGACTGAACAAAGTAATTAAGACAAGAGCACAGGCGAGTGCTCAATTTACTCAGTCAGACCTTTCGTGTATTATGTCAATACTTCTTGATGAATAAATATTTTTGGGGTGTTTTTGGTGTTTGTAAATGTGCGTAGACGTCATAAGGATTTAGCCAAGGTAAGTATGTCGATTACTCGCTACTTCTTTGAGATAATGGGTACTTACGGCTTGAAGGATTATCCGAGGGAGTTTATAGTTTGTAATGCTACTCCAGAGAATGTCATCGAGGTATTCAGGCATAGTTTGTGCTTAGCCTTAGACTTGCATAGTGAGTTGAATTGCGTAGGTCTTGATAATTTCTGTGAGTGCATGGCAGTACATCTTAAAGATGCACTTGCTGAGTACAATCTTGAAACCGAGGAGAATAAAACTGCTTTGGTTCAGGCGTGTGTACATTGTATAGTTTCTACACGTAATCGTGTGAGAGGTGAGGATAAACAGTATGGCATTTGAACAGGTTTCTTTTGCAGATTGTCCGTATCATTGTCACAACGGTAAATTGTTTAATCCAGTGACAAAGCAGACAACAATTTGTCCGTATTGTAGTAAGAAAAGGGCAGAAATAGCTAGAGGCAAATCCGCTGACGAGGATACGGGTAAATCTCTTTCGGAGATATTAAAAATACCACCGAGCTTAACAGGTACAGCATTTGACCCTGAGACTTTCTTTTTTAAGCGTAGTAATAAAAAGCTTGATATCGCTTCCGTGAACAATGTTAAAAATTTGTTGGTTGAGCTGATGAACAGAATAACTCTAGGAGATACTCCAGATGTTTCTTATCTGCTTAATTTTGGAGGTTTGGCTAATAACACGGCTTTTGTGTATCCGTATTTGGTTAGAGCCTATAAAGCAGGGCTTCGGGTAGCTCCATTAGTGTATGGGCTTGAGCTGATAAAGTTAAGACAGAGATACGAGCAAATGTCGGGTACGGATGAAGAAACTGCTGAATATGGCAGTTGTTATATTGACTATGTTAAGGCTGATGTTTGTATTACAATTATTGACGCAGGAGCTACTCAGTCAGATATACAAGCAATTAAAGGGCTTATGCAGCTTAGGGCAAATAGAGGTAAGCCTACAATAATTATCACTGAGTTCTGGATGCCACAGAAGTTGGAGTATCTTGTGACCGATGAGCATACAAAATATTTAGCTACTTTGGTTTCAGTGAACTTTAAGTATTCTCCGCAGGGAGATTTAATTAATAATTATTCAGAGCCTGTTAATACTGGCAATGCACCTGTGCAGGAGCCATCAGCACCGATTGTAACAGAGCAAGAGTTTGCAAGTTTCTTTGCACCAAAAACAAATTTGTGAGAAAAGTTTAAAATTTTTTGAGAAAGTTTTAAGATAGGTCTTGACAAATCGTTGCTTTTGTGGTAACATATAGGTGTGGAAAAACCCACACTCTAAACCTTTGCGATGTTATAGAGAAACGATGTGTATAAGACGGCTAAGACTACCAACTTAGCCGTCTTTTTCCTTTTATTTTGTTGGTAGACCTAGAAATGGGGGTATGTCTGGTGAAATATAGAGGAAAAGACGGCAATAAAAGGAATAAGAAGGAAACAAAATCTGGAAAGACGGGTTTTGTCGAACTGCTTATGATGGTAGTCGGGTATGAGTTATTATTCTGGGTATTTTATGCTCTGCTTTGTGGTGCGAGATTTGCTTTAGCTTCCTTGAAGGGTATCTTGAATGAGGAAGCGAGAGCATCAATGTCGGGTATCGTGGATAAGCTGTGGAAATATCCCGCAGTGAAGAATGTAATCGGGTTAGTTATAGTTTTTGGCTTTTACTTTCTCGGAAAGTATTTGTTAGGAATATTATCTGAGACTTCTGAAAATGATGAGAGTTGCGGGGCTGAAAGGTCTAAGGAAGAAGATTGAAAATAGCAGATTATATTGACTTTTGCTCCAGTTTGTGGTATAATATATGTACAATGAGTAAAATCAAAGAGTTTCACTGAAATTTGGTAAGCTGACCTTATATTTTTGATGGTCGGATTTGTGTTTCGGTCGATTCTATAATTTACGCAAAGAATAGAGGAGGTAGTTTGGGTATGTCTGATTTGCGAAAGCAAGACTACAATGACGAGAGTATTAAGGCACTGAAAGGTGCTGTTCGTATTCGTAAAAGACCTGCATCAATGCTTGGTTCTTCGGGTCTGGCAGGTGCTAGACACGGTTTTACTGAAATTTATGGTAACGCTCTTGATGAAGTTTCATCAGGGTATGGTGATAAGCTTGAGGTTACCTATTACGAGGACGGTGGTCTTTCCGTTCGAGATTTCGGACGTGGTGTTCCGATAGGTTGGAATGAGGGTCAGGGGCATTGGAACTGGCATCTTGTTTTCAATGAGCTTTATGGTGGCAGTAAATACGATAACGGTCAGGACTATCTGCGTAGCATCACAGATTGGAACTCATTCGATGAGCAGAAAGTAAACTATCTGTATTCGGTTGGTTTGAACGGTCTGGGTGCGGCTTCGACTCAGTACACATCTGAATATTTTGACGTAAGGTCAATTCGTGATGGGGTATGCACCGAGATGCACTTTAAGAAGGGTATTCCAATTATAAATGGAGCACCTTTAGATGTTTACTCAGAAGAGTATAACATTGAAGACCTTGCTCCAAAAACATCTAAGACTGACGAGCCGAATGGCACATTCATTAAATGGAGACCAGATGATGATGTTTTCACTGATACAGATATTGGTGGTGACTGGCTGTATGACGTGTGCAGAGATATTGCATATGTTGCTCATATCGACCTTGTGTTCAAGAACGAGAAAACAGGTAAAGAGGTATTCATCGCTAAGGGTGACCTGAGTGACTTGTTGAGAAACAAGTATGTTACTAAGCTTGTTATAGATGAAGCAGGCGAGCCACTTATCTATTCTCAGCACGGTTTCAGACACGGCTCTACAAGAGTAGAGGGCAAAGACTTCATTTGGGTATGTAAGGCAGATGTGGCTATTGCATATACAAAGGCTTGTGTACCTCTGAGGTGTTATCATAACTCAGTTAAGATGAGTGGTGGTGCTCAGTATAATGGTGCTAATGCAGCGATAAGTTCATTCTTTGACGGAATAGCAAAACAGAGGGGTATCAGATTGGAAACTTCCGATTATGATGATGCTTTTACTGTTGCAGTTTCTTCTTACAGTAACTACGCTTCGTTTAAAGGTCAGACTAAGGATGAAGTTGATAACAACTTCATTTATACTATCGTGTATGACCTTGTATACGATAAGCTCATGTTGGAATATGGCAAGGGTACTCCTGCTCTTATGGCAGTTGTTGAACGTGTAATGCAGACAGCATCTGACCGTATAGCAAGCCGTGAACAGATGCTTCTCGCAAGAGAGGTCAAGAAAGTAACAAAGGCTAAAGACCCATCGAAGTTCAGTACCTGCAAGGCTTATATGCGTAAAGATTACAGCATAACAGAGCTGTGGATAACAGAGGGTGACTCTGCGGCGGGTGCGGTAAAACAAGCAAGAAATGCGGAATTTCAGGCTATTCTTCCTGTTCGAGGTAAGTGCTTGAATGTGTTGAAATGCGGTTTTGATAAAATCGTAAAGTCTGATGTAATTAAGAACATCTTTTCGCTTTTGGGTACGGGTATGGATACAGGTGCTGATGGTAGCTTTGATATTTCGGCACTAAAGTTCGATAAGATAATTTTCGCAACAGATGCCGATGAAGACGGTTTCCAGATTCGTGTTCTTCTGTTCCTTATCTTCTATCGACTTGCACCTGAGCTTTTGAAACAAGGTCATGTTTATGTGGCTGAGACTCCTCGTTTCGAGATAAAGCTTACAAACGGCGAGGCTGTGTTTGCAAAAACTGATATCGAACGTGATGAGTTGCTCAACCAGTATGCTGGTCAGGTAAGGGCTGTGAACAGATTTAAAGGTCTTGGTGAGGTTAACGCTGATGTCTTGAGAAAGACAACAGTTCACCCTGATACAAGAAATCTTGTTCCTTTAACAGTAGACTTTGCTGATGATGCAACACGAGATTTAATTGATGCCTTGTTTGGTGCAGACAAGTATAGCCAGCGTAAGACAATACTTACAGAAGTTCTTGGTAAGGATGTTGCTGATATGCTTGAGAAAAATGCACTGCTTATAGACGATATAGATGAGTCAGATATTGATGATGGTGTTGAGTATCAGACAGTAGTGTCATAAGCGTTAAACAATTAAGTAAGCTGAATGGCAACTCCTAGAGAGGGGTTGCTGTTCTTATATAGGAATGAAATTCAAAAAGGAGATAAAAAATGGATTCTAACAATAACAATTTTGATGAGAACAATTTCGATAATGGATTGAATGTGCAGAAAGCAGCTACGCCGAGTTTGTTTAAAATGGTAGTCATTGTAGTGGCAGTAATAGTGGTCTTAGGCATAGTAGGGTATCTAATTTGTGAGAAGAACTCTGGAGCAGATGCCAAGAATAAAGATACAGCTAGTTCTGCCAGAGATAGGCTCGTCTTGGATGAGTTGACAACTAATCGGAAGATAATACATAACAGTGATGACATACATCTTACTGGCAAGGGAGTGGAGAAAACAAAGTCGGGGTACGTTTTGCACTTTAAGGTAGTAAATGATACGGGTAAGAACATTGTGCTCTGCTTCGATAACTTTATTATTGAAGGATTAAAGGTCGACCCATCACGTCATACGATAGCATCGGGATTTGATGGTGTAGTGGATATTGAATTGGAGTCTGGCGAGGTAACGGCAGAAGACATTAAGTCAGCTGTATCGATTTCCTTCGATTATTCCGTATTAGATGCTGATACTAATTCAGAAATAACATCGGGCGGTTTTAGTATATCACGCTAGTATAGCAAGGTCTGGTGGTGTGAAGAAGAAATAGAATACCGATAGGGAGTTAATAAATCGAAAGAGTAGTAGCGAGTTCCAGCCTAAGATAGATAATTTGGAGGTAAATTTTTATGGCAAGCAGAGTTGAGGTTGTGGAGAGAATAAGAGCAACGTATCCAAAGGGTACTGTGCTTATATGTGACCGTATGAATGACCCGAGACCAGTTCCATCGGGCACTCAGGGTGTGGTTGATTTCGTTGACGATATAGGCACTATTCACTGTATCTTTGACAATGGCAGACATATAGGACTTATTGAGGGTGTGGACGAATTCCATATAGTCAAGTAGTCTGGGTATCTAATACGAAAATTTTATTAAGTGATACAGTTGTTTGGCTGTATCACTTTTTATTTAAGGAGGAATTTTTGGTGAACACTTTTGTGGTAGTTGACTTGGAGACTACGGGATTTTCTCCAGATGTCAATGAAATTATTGAAATAGGTATGTGGAAAATAAAAGACGGCGTGGCTGTGGCTAAGTTTTCTGAGTTGGTAAAGCCAAGAGGTTACATTTCAAGGGAGATACAGCGAATAACGGGTATCGCACCTGAAATGGTTGCAGACGCTAGAGGCATTGAGGAAATAATGCCAGAGGTGTTCGATTTCTGTGAAGATTTGCCTTTCTTGGGGCATAATCTGCCTTTCGATTACTCATTCCTGAAAGCTAAGGGAAACGCAAACGGGTATGATTTCAGCCTTGGCGGTAACAGATTGGGTGTAGATACACTTCAGCTTAGTAGACGCTATTTTCCTAACAGTTCGCATAAGCTTGCAGCTATGGCTGACTTGTTCAATATTAAGGTTAAAGAGGGAGCGGATTCTTCTTTTCACAGAGCTGCTTTTGACGCTTATGTGACTAAGTTGGTCTATGACAGATTTCTCTATCTGTATCCAAATATACCAGATGTCATTAATCCTATGCCAATCATTAAGGATGAGGCAAACTACGGGAGGGCGATAAACAGTGGCGTTCTCTCTTTTGAATAAAAGTAAGAAAGATAAGAAGTCGAAGAGAAGGAAAAATAGCGAGAGCAGTATCCCTAAGTCAGCATTGAGTAGTGGTGGAGTAGGTGGAAAGCATGCTAGCGGGTATCGAGCTAAGTTCGTACAGACAATTTGTCGGAATAAACCTGCTCAATATGCTATTATAGTTTTGAGTGCAGTAGCTATTTTGCTTTATCTGTTTTTTAGTATGGTTACGTTGAGTTCTCTTTACTACACAATGGTTAAAAACGCTGAGGCATTTAACTCTGAGACGGGAGCTATAGGTGTAATGAATTATGAGATAAACAGTGACGGCACGACTTCATTTAAAACTGTAGAAGATATAGAATACACCAATGAGATAATATCTTTTGTAGTAGTTCCAGCGGGTACTCTTGCCGAGAATACGGCATATTATGTGCCATCAGAAAGGGTACTGGTATACAGTGGTTCATCAGATTTTGCTTTAAACTTCCTTTGGGGTACTAAGTGGTGGGTAGTAATTGCTTATGCACTGATACTTGAGATATTCAGATATCATATGGCTCATCAAGGTGGAGTAGTAATGAAAAAAGCTGGTGTACACGCAGTAACAGTGGGTATGTTACTTCTCCTTTTATTAGAAATGGGCTTAGTTTTCTGTTTGCTTAGTTAAGAAAAGCGAATAAAATGTCAGAATATATTGATTTTTCGTTAAGTTTGTGGTATAATATTAGTATACGAACAAAACTTAAAGGTGATGAATTTTACCGATAAAAACTTCAAGGTGGTTTGTATTGATAAATTCGCTTAATGGCAGGGTATTATAATAATAGACCTGCCAGACACAATGTAAAAGAAACGAGGAGAAGTTAAATGATTGATTTTTCAAAAATAACTGTGGGTATGAAAAACCTTACCGAAGGTTATATTGATTACTCACAGGAGGTCATCAAAAACAGAGCACTTCCTGACTTGCGAGACGGCTTTAAGCCTGTAAACAGACGTATTATGTATACGCTGTACAGCAAGTTTAAGAAGGGAGAACAGGTTAAGTCAAATACAGTTGTAGGTGCTGTCATGAAATTGCACCCTCACGGTGATGCATCTATTTATTCGGCACTTGTGCTTATGGTTGATAAGAACGGCACAATGTCTATGCCTGTTATCGAAGGACAGGGAAACTTCGGTGGTGTGCATACAACAGACCCAGCAGCGGCTTCGAGATATACTGAAATAAAGCTCCATCCGTTTGCTCAGGAATATTTCGGTGAAATGAATGGTATAAATTTTGTACCGAACTATGATGCTACCGCATCTGAGCCAGATGTACTTCCTGTTAGCTTTCCTGCAATCCTGTGCAACAGCACATCGGGTATCGCAGTTGGTTTCAGAAGTAATATGCCGTCCTTTAATTTTAATGATGTTATCGACTTGACTATGGAGTACATAAAGAACGGCAAGTGTACAACAGTTATCTATCCAGATTTCGTGACTGGTGGTTTTTATGTTAAAAACAATAAAGAGCTTGATAAGCTTATGCGTACTGGTCTTGCTAAGATAAAGCTTCGTGGTCGAGTTACTACTGCGGGCAAGGAAATTACGGTTGTTGAGTTTCCTTTTGGAAAGACTATTCAGGGCTTACAGGCTCAGATACAGGCAGCGAACATCAATGGTGTAAAGGATGTCGGAGACGTAGATGACTTTGAGCACGGTAAGGGACTTCTTATTGCTTGCTCAGCCAAGAACAAAGTAAATGATGTTCTTCTTCAGCTTTACAAAGACTCAGATTTACAGTACACTTTCTCTGCTGACCTGATGTCAATTCTTGATGGTAAGCCAGTCCGCTATGGTGTCTGGGGTATCATCGCAGAGTGGGTAAAATGGCGTAGACAGGTTCTTCTTAAAGAATATACTCAGGCAGTTGCTTCTTGGAAGGAGTCAGTACGAAAAGCTCAAGCTTTTGTAGAAATAGTAAAGGATAAAGCTAAAGTTGAAGAGTTGTTGAAAATAATCGTTAAGCAGTCAGATAAGGCAGCTGTAGATTATATTCTTGCTAACTACGATAACAGTATCGTAGATGAGGACATCGCAAACTGGGTAGTCAGAAGAAGGGCTAATGAGTTCAGAGACGGCGGTAAATATCTGAAACAGTACACCGACTTGATGAATAGTATCAAAGAGTATGAGGGGTATATTTCAGATATTGATACAGCTATTTATAATCAGCTTGCTACTCTTAAAGCAACTTACGGCAGTCAGTTCCCTAGAAGAACAGAGGTTACAACTACTGATTACGAGTTCCAGTCAGCAAAAGAGGCTGAGGTCGCAAAGGATTTGAATGAGTGTACTTACGTTGTTAAGGATAACTTCATTAAGAAGATAAGAGGTACTTCTCTCCTTACAGATGACGCTCAGTTTACAGTTCAGGCTCTTGCAAGCGACACACTTATAGCCATAGACAATAGGGGTAGGGTACTCAAGATATACTGTGATGACCTGCCATACTGTGGAGCTACAGAGCTTGGTGTGTATATCCCTAGATACTGTCACTTAAATGAAACCGATGACTATAAGATTTGGTGGATTGGAAAGATGTCAGGCGAAACTAAGATGATACTGTACAAAGACGGTAATATCGGCTTCCTTGATACAAGCGAGTGGATTGGTCTTGACAGACGAGTAAGGGTTCACGAAAAGGGTATTTCGCAGGCAGTCGCTCCTCTGGTAGGTGCAGTAATTGATGTTCCAGATGCTCTGTTTGTACTTAGTACATCAGGTAAACTTGGGTATGCTGAAATGCGTAACGTAAAGAGAAAGGATAGAACGGCAAAGACAAGGGTATTCACTCTTGGAAAGGGCGATTCGATTGCTCATTATCTTCCTATTTCAGTTGAGCGAGCTGTAACAGGTGTAGTCAATATTGACCGATATGCAACGGGTACTCTGCAGTTTCTTGCAAGTAACGAGGATTGGAAAATAGATGACGTTCAGTTCTCTGACGTTCTTGAATAAGATTGATTTCCAGTAAAGGGGAGTTGCGTACTCCCCTTTATTTTTATGAGTTTTGAGGGATTAAGTCGATTTCTTCGTAAATGGGTATCGTCAATCAAAATAGGAGGTTGGTTTGTGATGATTTTTTATTTTAAAGTCAGATTTGCCCTACTGGGTAAAATTCTTATGGGTGCAATCCTGCATAAGGGGCATGAGTGGTTCGTGTATAGTTATGATGAGCATACAGAGGAGTATGAGTTCTGGAGGTATTCTCTCAGAGAGGGTCTTGTTCTTCTTCCAGATATGTCATCAAAGAGCAAATTTTCTGCTTTGCTCTCTTACTGGACGATTGTAGATGAAAAAACAGTAAGCTTTTTAAGAAAGTATTATGCCAGCGAAGATGAGGAAGAGGAGGGCGATGAGAATGATTAACTCTTTGGAGTGTTCTTTCTCTGACGGTTCGATATTTCGTCAGTCTTTTAAGAACAAAGTAGTGCATTTATCAGGCAATAAACTGCTTGCCGACTCAGTGCTTATGGCTATTGAGAAGTGCATAGCCGAGGATAGTACCGATTATTATCGGGTCTTGGACTCTGAAAATGGTGTGCCTACGCTTGGGGTATCGGGCTGTGTGCTTTCCTCAAAATTACTGGGGGTACGGATGAATGGCAGTGCTATTCGCTCTAAATACGGCACATCGGCTCAATACGCCGCCTTACGGTATGTGTCAAAGGACTCAGTGCGGTTGGTTCTTAGCCCTCGTGACGGGGCGTACGCTTCGTCTGACGGGGTGTCTGCGGACGGTGGCTTTTCGGGGGCGGATTTGGGGGAAAATGGAAATGATATTCCTGACCTTGAGTGCAATCTGCTGACTTATTCTCATGCTTTGACAGATGCGAGTTGGTGTCGCTTGAGTTCGCTTATGAATGAGTTGTCAGGTGGAAAGCCTATCATGACATTTGATAAGAGTAAGGAAGAAGTTAAAATAAATATCCCAGAGGTAGACTTAGCATCTAGCACTATGTATGTGATATTATCCGAGGCGTTCAGAGATTTGAGTGGGATGAACATGACTAAAGTAATCTTGCTGTCAGATATTCCACATTTAACTGATAAGAAGTTTAACAGGCTTTTAAGCGTTTTAAATGCTCTGCCAGGTGTGGGCAGTATCTTCTACTATAGGGACTCCGCTACAGATGATGGTGCAGTGCTAGAGGAAGACCACATAGTCTTGTAGTGGGGTATCCAGAAAAATATCCATTTTGGGTATCTCTAGTGAAATTAAATTTTTATTGGAGGTATTGTAATTGGCTGATGAAGTATATCTTACTCCCGAGGAGAGATTAGCTCAACTTGGAGATAGAATAATGGCGAGTGTCATTCGTAAAGATGCGAATGCACGAACAAATAGAGCAGTACTGTTCAGTACATTCAATCCTAAAATCTTTAGAGATGAAAATTACGTCATTTTTAAGGTGTTTTATTCATTCAGAGATAGAGGCGTTACGCCTGATGAAGATTTTTTGAGAATGTATCTTCTTCGTAACGAGAAGATAATATCTGACGCAGGGGAATATCTTGATGTTCAGGCTTATGCCGATTTGGACGAAGACCCAGTTACAGGGTATGTCATGGCAGTAATCAAGCAGTATAACAGACTGTTGACAATGCCTGTTGAAAGTCTTGAGAATTTCAAACTTTTAATGGAGAAATATCGTCTTGAGTTTATGAGTTCGGCTCTTGGAGATGCTTATAGCAAAGCAAAGACAATGCTTTATGACGGCGTAAAACAGGGTCGTGATTTCAAGATGGGCTATAACGATAGTGTAGCTTATATCAAGAAAACAATGACAGATATTGAAACTTCAGTAGACTCCTCTCAGGGTATGGGAATAATTGATGCATCTGTTGTTGGTCTTATTGATGACGACCAAAATGCTCCAGAGTATCTTGGTGATTTCGGTCTGATAAACGAACTTAATAAGCATCTCGGTGGTATATACAGCTCGTATTTCTATTCGATACTTGCTCCTACAAAGGGAGGCAAGTCAAAGTTTACTACGAGAATGATGCACAATATGATAATTAACGGTACACCAGTAGTTGTTTGGGCACACGAAGGTGGGTATGCAGCATGGTTAGCTCAGCTTCGTGCTGTGCATTTCGATTGGGTATATAATCGAAAAGAGCCTGATATAACTAAGCATAAATTAGGCGTTACTCAGGAAGTTATTCTTCGTGGTAATTATCCAAATGAAGCTATCAGACAGCTTGAAGATGCTAGCCGTGTGGATTTGTTCACTAATCCTAAGTACGGTAAGGTGACAATGGTAGATGCAGCGTTCAAGGTTGAAACATTCCTTGATGATATTGATACGGCTGTTATGCAGCATGGTGCAAAAGCTGTGCTTGTAGACTATCTGCAGTTGATAACTTCCAACAGGGTAGGTGCAAGTAAGCCACAAATAATTGGTGAAGCGTATCAGAAGGCTCTGGCTTATGCTAAGAAGAAAAACGTTGCTTTCATTTCTCCCGCTCAGATGACTCAGGATTTCATGAATGAAATGGCAAAGAGTAAAGAGGGTAGCAGTCACGAGTTGCGTACCGCAGGTGGAGAAACTTCTGAAGTTATAAGAACGCCTGATATAAATATTGCTCTGTATGGTAGTATCGAAGATATTCGTGCAGGAAGCATGAAGATACTCTCAATCCCATCAAGATTGTGTCAGCCATTCCCAGAAATAGATATTTACTGCGACTTGGGTATCTGTCAGTTTGCAAGTTTAACTGCGGATGATGATGCTTAATTTAGCGATTGAGTTTGTAGGAAGTTTAATTAAGGGTTGTATGAGTTACAGCCCTTTTGTTTTCAAATAGAAAATACGGAGGTAGTTTTATGGCAAAATCAAAGTCTAAGAGTGGCGGTAGAAACAAGAAGGCAGTACAGGCGAAAGTTTCTCTGTCGCAACTTAAAAGTGCTGAGATAGAGTTCCTTAAGGCTCGTTCTGCTTATGCTAGAAAGCATTATCCTATAAGTGAGGCGTGTATACCTTTTGGAAAGATAGATACGCTTTCTGATTATTCAAAGCCTAGTGCAGAGTTTGACCTTGCAGACCCGATGTATCTTGAAAACAGATATAATAGATGGTGTGCAAAGATAGATGAAATGTATGAGGAGTGTAAAAAAGTTGCTAATCTGGGTTGGGAGTGTACTCAGTTGGCTATGGGGTATTCAAAAAGTTCACATAACAGGCAAGCTCTCGCTGACAGGTTATCTGCTCAAATGAAAGACTCCTATGCAGCGTATCATTCGGCAATGCAGACAGCTTGTTTGCAAGCTTTATTTAAGCCAGATACTTGGAGAGAAGATGAAGACGGGAGTTGCAGTGGTAACGGTGTTCTGTCAGCTTATAGTGAAAGCTGGATGAGGGCAGTATTTGATACTTATGCTTGTGATATATCGACAAAACAATTAACGGGTAGTGATGATGCTTCGAAGTCTGAGTTCTTAGACGGGCTATTGAGTATGGCATTGATTTTAGCTAAGAAAACGGCTACGGGTAAGAAAATTGATTTTGTGACTGCGAAGGGTGGAAGAGATGTCCTGTTTCCAGTGAGCACATTTACTCAAGATGTTCGTGGTCTGTTAGGAGAAAAATTCGAGGTTGAGGCTAATAATTTTGTCAACCTTATGAGAAACGGTTTTAGGAATAAGTTGACCTTAACTGATTACAATCTTTTGGTTGCGCTTTCGAGTATGGTAGCGGGCATAGACATCAGCGTTAGAACTTTGATAATTTGTTTGACACATTGGGCTTTGAACAAAACAGTATATCGGGTATCTGAGAGCATGGTAGACAATGCAACAGCAGGGTATGATAGTAGCAGAGATTTGAAGCAATTATCTAAGTTGCCAGCTAACTTTGCCATTCAGGTTTCGGATACCGAGATGATTACTTTTGTAAATTTGAACGAGTATCTGGCGATTATGGTTGAAACAGAGAAGGAGACTTTTGTATATCGTCTTAAGTCGGAAGTATCTCTTGATGAGGGGTTCAGTTCTGTTTTGTGTAATGTTTTTGGAAGGGTGACAAGACCAGAAACTCTAACAGGGGGTATCGGTTTTGGCTTTATTCCAATGGCGAGTGTAAGTTTCGACACAAAGACATTTGGTGTTTCTTGCCCTGCCGTGTTCCCTAAGTCTGGAGTTTTGGCTATGGATGGTAAGGTATGTAAGAGAGCTAGTAATAATCCTGCATTCTTTAAGACAGATACGGCTGTTACTGAAGAGGATAAAGAATGTCTTATAGACCTTTCGATGCCACTGCCAGCTCAAGATATGCAGTTGCTGTCACGTCTTTTTCCTGAACTAGATGATGATGCCACAGTAGTATCATTGTCGAGGGCAATCAATTTCGGTATTATGCAATCAGTTCACAAGATTACACCAAAGTTTAAGACTCATTGCGTTCTTAAGCTCAGAGAGGCTTTGGGTATCTTATATGCTATGGCAGACGGGCAGATTGTTGAAGGAAGTAAAACAGAGCGAAACGGTGTTACAATTATTGAAATGGCAGAGAAAGAGTAAGTTTTGGGGAGCAGTAGTTTGGAGGTGCTATTATGGCAAGAACTAAGAGAGCTAAAAAGCAACATCCAGTTGCCCCATTAGTGGGAGCGAAAATTTTAGATAAGCGAGCAGAGGATTTGAAGCAAAGAATATGGGAGTGTAAAGAGCAGAATTATCCGTTTGAGGGTATGGGTATTCTTGCCGATTGTGAGAACAAGCCATTGCCTTTCACTCCTACTGCTGTGAGAACGGATTTTACTAGGACAGACCCTGCATGGACTTTGAAGAGATATAATACTTGGCTTCGAGATTTGGATGCAGAGATAGGGAGATTGGAGGTATTGGCAGCATTAGCTAAGTCTTTGTACAAAGATACAAAAACGTCGTTGAGAGCGGTCGCTGTAGTTAAGTTGCAGAGTAAACAGATATTAGCTGAAAGAAGATTGATTGCTTTGCGACTCGGAGCTGCACTTCAGCAGGCTAAGTCGTTGAAGGCTTTGCTTGAGTACGAAAAAAGTAATCAGGAAACCGAGACTGATGCGGAAGTTGATAAGCTTTTTGACGGGTATCTTGGTTCTTGGTTACGTGCTAGTTTTATGGCATATGTTCCATTTCGGTATGGCACGGCTTCGATAAACGATAGTGACCTTGAAGCAGCACATTCTTTTCTGAGGTGTTTGAATTGTTGGGTTGCTTATAACAGGTTGTTGTCAAAGCACAGTGATTATTCTGAACGAGGTTTTTTTGTAATAGCAAATGGCTATTTGAAGCTCAAGCCTAATTGGGAACGTGTTGTAGAAGAGGTGTTTCCAGATAGCAATTCTGAGAAAGAAAGGGCTTATTTTAAATCCTGTTTGCAGGAGTTAGTGGGTAGTTGTTATGAGTTACCAGCGTGCTTTTCCTATTTTGCTAGGCTTAAGCAGCTTATGTCAGCAGGCTTTAAGTCAGTTTTAAATATTCAGAGAATGTGGATTGAGCAGAGTAAGCGAGTTTTCGAGGTAACGCCAGCATGGGTATCAATGTTGGGAGATAGTTTGGACTCAGATATGCCTTTCGACCCACTTACTAAGTTACCTTTGCATAGTTTCGCAATACATTTTGGCGATACTATGGTGACGGTTTCAGTCACGGATGAATTGATTTTAATGCTAGAGGAAACTAAGGCTGAGACCCACTTGTATATAATGTGTATTGCAGATACTCTTGATGAGATGATTAATTCACTTCAAGTTACAATCTTACCGCCTTTAACGGATGTAAGAAATCTACTGTGCGGTGCAGACGGGGCAATGCTTCCATCGATGACTTTCTTGCTGTTTGACACCAAAGAGTGTTCTTCATTACGCACAAATGTAGCTTCGACTTTGAATTTATCGATAAATGGGGATATGTTACCTATAACGCATCTTCATTCTGAAGCTGTTGTTCCGAACGATGTTTGGCACGGTTTTATATTGTCTGATGAAAAGTATGCTGTGCCTGAAGAGGATAAGGCTAGTTACGCAGATTTGGGTTGTAAATATACAGTTTCGGGTGCTGTTGAGTTACTTGGATTTGATGAAGTTGTTGAGACTGCGGAGAGCAGTGAGGGCGGATTCAAACCGAGTGTTCTGAACAGTATATACTGGAGTGGTAATTCGAAGGGGACACCTAAAGAAAAGACTGAAATACTTATTAAAGTTCGTAGCATATTTGGTGTTATGTATTATTTGAGTGCTAAGAACGTTGAAATCCCAGAAGGTGTAGCAAACGAAGATGGGGTATCGGTCAGCACCATAGGTGGAGTTTCTTCCTCTGAGGACGAGGAGACTGACGATGAGAATGACGATGTTAAGGGACACAGAAAGGCACACGTCAGACGAGCACACTGGCACAAGTATTGGATTGGTAGTCGTAAGGCTGAAAAGCGTGAATGTGTTCTTCACTTTCTGCCACCAATACTGGTAGGAAGTGGCGAGTTAGGCTTTTCCGTGGTTAATGTCGATGCAGATGAAGACTACCTGCCAGAGGTAGAGGACGAAGACGAATAATCTGGAAATAAGGTTTGAGTATGTTTGCTCAGACCTTATTGATTTTTATGTAGAAATATGTTATAATATAGTAACAAAACTTGAAAGTGGGTATCGCAATGGCAAAGTCAAAGGCTAGGTCGCATGGTAAAAAGAAAAAACAGAATAAGCCAATTTCGGGTAGTTCTATTGTTAAAACAAATCAGGAGGCTTTTGTAAAGTTTGAGAATGATTTTAACAATAAGTTTGTAACTCGAGATATGATTTCAACCTCGCTTGATGACTTCAATCTGTTGGGGTGTGACTCTCTGGAGGCTATTAAGAAGAGGATGCCTGTGTTGCCAAAAACGGTTTCGTTTTTCAAGGGCAGTATTAACGACCCTGAGTTTCTTTTGAAAAGGGCGACAAAATGGCGTGAGGAGCTTAAAATTATAATAGCTGAACGGCGTAAATGTCTGAGTGTGTTAGAGGACTCAATAAGGCGGATACACAAAAGCGGAGATGATGTTGACCCAGCTGTTATTGCATCTGAACAGCGTATGCACAAGGTTTCTATTTGCGAGTTGAAGTGGTATGAGGCTTTAGATGAGATGTTTCAGCTTGCTTTAGACCCTGCTGAGTCCATCCATAGTTCAGAATACAATGCAATTTTGCAGAAATGTGTGGCTAATTATGCTAGAGTAACTTTTAGTGGTACAGCCGTCATAGGTTTGTTTGAGAGTCTGTGTAACGTATCTGACAGCACTGTTTATGCATTATGCAAAGTCTTGAGGGCAGCAACCCACGGGGTATGTTTCCAGTTCTGACATAGCTTTTAATTCTCTCACCGTTGTTAGGGTTCGGATAGCTAGCATGACGTTACGGGCATTAGGGCTGTGTTCAAGTGTTGCAGCAGAAATAGATGCTGAGATGGATGTTTCTGTGCTAAAGAACTTGGTTGCTGATTTGCTCCAACGTTTAGGTAAAATGCCATTGCTGGATGCTCAGTTTATAGTTACTATTGCTTCTTGGGTAGCAAGCTACACTCAAGTTTTAACTTCTGTTATTGATGCTTTGTCTGATTGGGGTAAGACAAGGCGAATTTATGAAGTAGAAAAAGACTTTGCAGGGTATCTCGAGAGCACTATTCCAGAAGATTTAGATTTATCAGTTTTGAAGTTTCTGCCTTTTCGTGCTTTTGCAGTCAGATTAGCCAATTCTTTATACACCTTGCATTTTGTAGACGAAGAAGGTCTGCAAATTGCGGGTACTATAGATAGGGATGATGGTAGTTCTGCTACATTTAGTGCTGATTTGAGCCAAGGTTTAGCTGAAGCTGTGACCTCAGCGAGCATATCGGAGTTTCCGAAACTTGGTGGAATTTCTTGGGGTAGCATCGTGAATACTTTGTTGCCTAACACCAATTACGGGAGCAGAGTCGAGACTATAAATCTTAAAGACACGTTGAAGTCTAAGAACAATATAATTATGTTTAAAAAGTTAGATGGTAAGTCAGAATTTATGGGTGTCGTGAGTGCAGATTGGAAGCCTATTGCGGGTAAAGAAATTCCAGGTGCTGTTTTACAGTGGCGAGGCGATATTGGAACTTTAGATGAGTTTGCTCTTACGAGATTGACTTCACCTGATTGTCAGTTGCTTTCGTATGGTTATTCTTATAAACTACCTTTGTCAGAGAAGATGAAGTACATCTTGGATTTAAGAACCTTATTTGGGGTACTTCTATATTTAAGTGCTAAGGGTGCTGAAATAACAGATGAGAAGGTTGTAAATGGTGTTTCCACGGCAAAGTTAGGTAAGAATATTTCGAGGGCTTTATCCTCTGATAAGTCCATGAGAAAGCCACATATTCGTAGAGCACATTGGCATAAGTTCAGAGTAGGAAAACGTGGTTCGGGTACTCCACAATACAGACTTCACTTTTTACCGCCAATTATGGTAGGTGTGGGTAATCTAGGTGTTACTAAAATTGAACTTAAGACCGATGAAAAATATCTGAAGAAGGTTGTCGAAGAACAGGCTAAAAAGCTTGAAGATTTGGACTGAAAATTAGAGATTTTGGGCTTGTAGATATTTAGTATAGTCTGGCTAGTTGCAGTCGTTAAATCGACAGATATATTTAAAATTTCTATACTGTTTCAAAATTCAAAGATGATTTGGTTTTTGCTAAGTCTTGATGGTGTTACTTTTAAATCGAAGTTTCACGAAAAATACCCTGTCAGTGATGCCTAGTTTGGGTGCAAGAAACTTCGGATTTTCGGTGAGTTTGATGTAACTTCAGACGTATTTGAAAAGTTTGATATTAGAAAACAGGTACTTGAGGTTGTACTTTATTGTTGTTTGAGAAAGGGTGTTTATTGTATGAGTAATAAGAGTAAAAAATGTGGTGCATGGTCAAAAGTATTCGCAGTTGTGGGTATCCTTGTAGCTGCTGGTGTGACTAAGGTATGTGCTGAAAAGGTCAAGGAGAAGGTAGAACACAATGAGCGTGTGAGAAAGGAAAAGGCGATTGGGGGAAAAGATTGCCATGACTATTTTGTAGACGATGATAAAGACGATAAGGACGGGTCTTATGGCGATGAGAATGACCTGTACGATGAAGATGACGAAGACGATGATGACGAGGACGGAATTTTCTTCTCTAAAGTAGTTTCCGAACCTTGGGTATCACTGCCACAGAAAATACGAGATGAGGCTGAAGACGCTGTTACTGCATATACCACATTCGGAAAGCACTTCTTCGATGAGTACAAGAACTGTGAGGTTATCGCTTTAGGTGCTAGTGCTTTGACTGAGGCAAAAAGTCGATATTCTGCTGAGGAGTGGAGAGACCTGCGTTATGCTCTCAAGGAGATTGCTTGTGAGGAGTATGAGGATGAGCTGAATGAAAAAGACGAGAATGGTGAGTCCATTGAGAAGGCGGATAGTGAGGAAGCTGCGGTAAAAGCAACGGCAGATAAGACATTATCAGAGTTGAGAAGAGCAGCATCCGACTCGCTTAGCTCTTTAGTATCGGGTAGTAGTGTTTACTCTACGTTGCAGAACATTTTTGGTGACGGAGATAAAACTATTGAGTTTGAGTTCGAGGATGATAACGATGAAGACGATGCTGATGGGGAGGATTTTGACTCTACTATAGATGAAGATGACGAGTATGTTTCTGATGATTTTCTTGATGACCTCGAGGACGAGATGTACGATGCGTCATCCGAAGCTTCCCAGACTGCAGATGACTCTACCGAATTTGAGAAAGAGTAAAATGGGTACAGGAAAGTTAGCAGTTGCATCGATTCAATTTGTGGTGCATGGGAGGTTTTTTGTATAAGTATGAGCTGTCGGAAAAACACGACAGCTCATTTTTATTTATATGAAGTTTTGAGTGTTTGAAAGAAAGGAACAAAAGGGGTGTAGTTGATTTTATAATAGGTAGTAATTTTGGAACGGGAGGTAAAAATATGTCGATTCGTGCGTTGATGAAAAAGTCAGAAAACACGAAGTTCATAGCCTTGACTCTAAATAACGAGGTAGTGGGGTATCGAGCTTGTGTTTACTTCCCCGAGCGGGACAGTATGGAATATTATGATTTCAGTATCGATTCCATTAAGGTTGAGTCATATAAAAAGTTTATTCGAGCACATACTGCTAGTATGGAGAGGTTGCCTTTAGCTCGTATAACTTTTCCTAACGGAGAGGTTAAGCTTTGTACTCAGATTGAAGTAGATAAGAAACTGTTAATCAAGGAATTTACATCTCCTGCTCAGGTAAAGAAGTGCTTGCGGTACGTTATACGGGTATTGCAAGAGAGGGATATTTTGACTAAGGCAATGAAGAACAGTTCTAAGGAGGTGAGCGGCAATGTCTAATTTTAAGCTGGTCGGTGTAATGAACGGTATGTATGCCATTCAGGATACTGACGATTTGAACACCCCAACTATGGGTATCGATGTTCTGTCGAAGGACGAGGTGCTTTACTGCCTTGGAGCACTGAATGTAGAAATAGCAGGAGTAGTTCCATCGACCACAAGTCGAGATTTCTCTTATGTTGAGGACTATTTCTTCCCTGTAGCACAGGAAGAGGAGAGTGATGTTGAGTCCTATGCTGACTCAGACCAAGAGCAAGAAACGGAGTTCGAGGATTTTGGTGATGCCGATGACGAGGACGAAGACGAGGACAGTATCTCCGATGACGAAGACGAGGATAGTATTTCCGATGACGATGAGGACACATCGGAACAGGGTAGTCCTGCATCTAGTGAGGCTGAAAGTGAGGACGCATGGGACGATTACGATGATGAGGAATACGGCTTTGGTGCTTATGACGGCGAAGACCAAGGTGCAGTTACAGAGGATGCTGACTCAGCTTTAGTTGACGGCACTTCCTCGTTAAATCCTGATGAGGAAGTGGTTGAAGATGACGAAGATTACGGTGATTGGTCTGATTATGACGATGACGATGATGAGGATTTAGCTGCGGGTCTGAGTAATGATGATACTAGGTTCATGGAGGAGCTTAAGGAAGCTCTAGATAACAGTAATGAGAAGCTTGCTTTGCTTTCAAATTATTATATGTATAACTCTAATATAATTTTTAATAATTCAAGCAATAGTGAGGGCTTCAAGTACACACAGAAATCTTCAAAGACTTTGACTCCTAGACAATTACGCAAGAAGGAAAAGCTTGAGGAGCTTAGAGGCACGGGTACAGCTTGGGTGTATGGCGGTTTTGTTGATACAGGGTATCTTGGTGGAGGCACTTGCACGTTGGGGCATAATTTGAGGTATCACCATTTAGCTTTGGATGCATCACAAATAGATATGAGTAAGTTCTTCCAAGCAACGACTTCGCTTAATGAAGATGGTGAGTCTGTTGATGCACAAGTTTCTTACAACATTAATTTGGTAGAAACTTTGTCTAATCAGGGTAAGCTTATTAAGTTCGGTATCGATTGTCTGTCAGACTTCTTTGAGGTTGATAAAGCGACTGTTGCAAGGCTTAAGTCAATGCAGCAGGATGCTGTAAATGAAATGCATAAGTTTATCTATATTCATCAACAGGGTATGCATCGAAGTGCAAGAGATGCTTTTAAGTTCTTCGAGGAGATAATGGACGAGGTAGTTAGACGAGACACTCGTTTCAGGCTAGCTGGTGCAGATACGATTTTGAGCGAGGGAGATGAAGCATTCTACCTTAAGTTCAAACAGAACGATATGATTTATCCTCGTAGCTTGGTGAGACGAGCAAGATACCGCCTATCTGGCATCTTAGAGGATAACTTTAGCATGAAAGCATTTAAGGAAAGTCCAAGAAGTGTGGGTATCGATGTCAAAAAAGTTGCTGGTTGGATGAAGAATATTAAGGGGCTGAAAGAACTTGCGAAGGTAGAGAGTGAGATGAATATGCCTAATGATTGGGCATATATTCTTTCGAGTAGGGGTTTTGTTCCTACGAAAGCTTGGACTATTCATATGCACGTTCTGAATAAGGCTTTTTACAATGATTTCATGGGCTTTTGGCAGCTGAATACGGAAAACGGCAGTGAAGACCCTCTTTACGATAACGGAGACGGTGGACGTAGCGATACAGCTCGAGAGTTCAGGGAAATCAGAAATCTTAATTGGGTTACGACAAAGAGTCGTGCTGTGGATAGTCGTATCTCTTTATCTGCTTCCGCTAGAAGTAGGGTAGTTCCGTGGGATGCTTTGCCTTATTTATTCCCAAGTTCTCCTGTTCAGGGTAAAGACCCTACCGATGATGGGAGTGCATCTATTAAGATGTGGATGCTAGCGAGCGATGTTGCACCAATGTCTTTGAGTTTATTAAGGACATGGAATAGATTGTATGTTGCTTTGTCAAAATTGACACCAGCGAATATAACGGGTATCGAAGATTGTAATTCTTTGAGTAGCTTCACAGTAGTTGTTACGAGGGGTAGTAAAGACAATGCTGAAGACCAAACATATCGGGTCAAGGCTGGGGTACACGCTGGTTGGGACGGTCATTACGGTAAAGTCTATGATTTACTGCATTTCCCTAATGAAATAAAAAGAGAAAGTGACGGTATTGTTCCATCAGATAAGGACTTAACGCCTTTAATTTTCTTCTTGTCTAAGTGGAAATTTAGAGATGACATTCAGCAGAGTTTGGGCTTATCAGAGACTTGTACTCTTGAGGAAGTCGCTGTGGCAATGGAGAATTTGCTCCCTATGGCTCAGGCGTGCTTTAAAAGGTTTGTAGATTGGGCGACGCAAACGGCACAGTCGTTTTGTGACGTTGAGAATAAACGACTTGAGGAAGAAGCAAGAGATAAGGCTAAAGCTGTGGCTAGTCTTGAGAAGTCTATTGATAAAGATGCCGCTGCTATAGATGAGCTTCAAAAACAGAATGAGATTGATTACCAAAAGCAACAAGCTGAAATATTACTGGAATTTCAGGCAGTGTACTCACCCGATAAGCAGAAGGAAGCGTACACTAAGTGGTCAGTAGACGTGCCTAAGTGCGGGGTATCTAAAGCTGTGGGTAACCTATCAGCCGTT
>OLVW01000946.1_pt1 | contig 26951 bp, 21 predicted proteins | sample 1673301 | NCBI WGS metagenome assembly OLVW01 (sample SAMEA3178941, study PRJEB25190) | human gut metagenome
TGTCGCAGTGGTAGTACCAGCGCTGCGGCTCGATCTTGGCGTGCTTGCGCAGCAGGTTGAAGCCCAGCTCCTTGACCTGCTCCAGCTCGTGCACCACCGCCGCGTCCGAGGGCGGGGTATACAGCCCCTCCGGCCAGTAGCCCTGATCCAGCAGGCCGTTGAGAAGGATGGGCTTTCCGTTGAGGCAGAAGCGCAGGATGCCTTTCGCGTCCGGCTCACAGCTCCATTTGCGGAGGGCAAAATAACTGTGCACGGTATCAAAACCGTCTTCGTCCCCCTGGGTGGTACCCACGGTCAGGTCGTAGAGGAACGGGCTGTCCGGACTCCACGGAAAGAAATGTTTCTCCGGGATGTTCAGCGTCACCTCGCCGTCCTGGTCGGCCTCGTCGCCGCCCCAGTCCTCGGCAATGGTCACGCCCCCGGCCCGCACCACAGCCCAGAGGTTTTTTGCCCCGCCGGGCTGGGCCGTGTGGGCTTTTACCGTCACGGTCCGGGCATCGTAGTCCGGGGTGACAGTCAGCTCCGTAATGTAATTGTCCGGCACCCGCTCCAGCCAGACGGTCTGCCAGATGCCGCTCTGGGCATGGTAGAACATCCCGCCGGGGGTCAGGGTCTGCTTGCCCCGGGCCTGGGTGCCATTCCCGGTGGGGTCCTGCACGGCCACCCAGAGGGTGTTGCGGCCCGGCCGCAAAGAATCGGTGATGTCCAGCGTAAAGGGCCAGTAGCCGCCCCTGTGGCCGCCGGCCAGATGGCCGTTGACCTCCACGGCGCAGGCGTAGTCCACCGCTCCGAAGTGGAGCAGCACCCGTCCGCCCTGCCCCGCCGGGGGCGTAAAGCCGCGGTGGTAGTGGAGCCACTCCCCGGGCTGCAGCGTCCGCCCCACTCCGGAAGCCGGAGCCTCGGGCGAGTAGGGCACCCGGATGGTCCCATCCCACGCCGTGGGGAACTGTGCCGCCTTGGTAAACGCGTATTGCCACGGGCCGTTCAGGGACTCAAAGCTGTCCCGCCGCAGCGCCGGGCGGGGGTATTCGGAAAGTGGGTGCTGCATTTTGCCCTCCTGTTTCCTCGATTGGGCTCCCCTAATAGGGGAGCTGGATGCGCCAAAGCGCGGCCTGAGAGGTTTTATTTTGGATCAAAGCGTTTGCAGTTACTTGCGGTATGCTGCCGCCAGCTTTTCGAGGGCGGGCAGGCTCCGCTTGACTTTCTCGGTGTCGATGCAGTAGGCAAAGCGCACATAGCCCTTGACACCAAACGTATCGCTGGGCACCAGCAACAGGTCAAACTCCCGGGCTTTCATGCAGAACGCGTTGGCGTCTTCTTCCAGCGCCTTGGGGAAGATGTAGAACGTGCCGCCGGGGCGTACCACGTCGAAGCCGATGCCGGTCAGCGCATCGTAGAGCAGGTTCATGTTCGTCTCGTAGACGTTGAGATCGGCGGTCTGGTCGATGACCTTGGCCACGCCCAGCTGAATCGAGCTCGGCGGGCAGTTGTGGCCGGTGCCGCGCGAGATCTGGCCCATCATGGGCACGAGCAGGTCGGCGTCGGTGGCTGTGGGATTCACCGCGACATAGCCGATGCGTTCGCCAGGCAGGCTCAGCGACTTCGACCACGAGTAGCAGGTCAGCGAGTTCGCGTAGAAGCTGGCCGGGTAGGGCTGGGTGGCGCCGTCGAACACGATTTCGCGGTACGGTTCGTCGCTGATCAGGAAGATATCGTGGCCGTATTCGACCTGCTTGGCGGTCAGGATCGCGGCCAGACGCTTGAGCGTGTCCGCTGAATACACCGCGCCGGACGGGTTGTTCGGGGTGTTGATAAGCACGACCTGCACGTTCGGGTTAAGTGCAGCCTCGAATGCGTCGAAGTTGATTTGGAAGTTCTCGGTGTCGGCCGGCACGATGGTCAGCTTGGCGCCGGCGCCCTTGACGTACGGCTGGTATTCGGGGAAGTAGGGGGCGAAGGTGATGATCTCATCGCCCGGCTTGGTCACCGCACGCATCGCGTGGGACAGCGCGCCCGCCGCGCCCGTGGTCGGGAAGATGTGGTTGCCGGTGTATGCCATGCCGAAACGTTCGTTGAGGTTTTCGGCGATCGCGTCCTTGACGGATGGGATACCGAGCGAGGGAGAGTAGCCGTGGATGGCCACCGGATCGCCGTTTTCGTAGAGGTCGACCATGGCGTCGGTGAAGGATTTCGGAGCCGGCACCGAGGGATTGCCAAGGCTGTAATCGAACACGTTCTGGTAGCCGATTTCGGCACCGCGGCTCGTGGCGTACTCGCTCAGCTCGCGAATCACGGACTTGCCGCCAAGCATGGCCTTGTATTCCTCATTGATCATGGCTGTTCTCCTCGCATGGTTGTACTGGTATGCACCACGCTACTACTATCGCGGCCGGTTTGCGCCATTTGCCGCGCCGTGCCTAAGCTGGCTGTTCTATTTGTTCTATTTGTTCTATTAACTGTCGAAACCGCGGAATAACGCCGATTTCCGCTACAGCTCCATGATTATCCACAACCGTTCATAGCGAGCGCTGTGGGACGGCGGGCGGAAAACGGCCGAATCCGCGTGCCGTCCCACACCTCGTGCAATCCACGTTTCGGGAAAGCACCACCGTAAGACCGGCGCGCATCCGCATCCACGACAGGAGCCTTACCGGCCGTAATCCCGCACTCGATTATTTTTTCTGACAGGGAATCGAACCCGAAACACTAACCCATGCACGCCCCACCGCAAACAGCGAATAACCAAATGTATGCATTTTCGGCACCATGAGCGAAGGAGTTCGCAAACACAACAGTGATTGGCATATACGGCATCGACCGGATGAACAGCATCGCGTCCTCATAGGTCAAGACCCACTGGGACTCGTCGCCCTTGGGTATAGGGACATTGCCTGTGTCATAGTCGTTAAGCAGCACAAGACTCGGCAAATATCGTTCCAAGATCTCGGCGGTGCCAGCAATTTCCGGTTCGGTGGACCTCGATAGCACCTTGACGACGGCGTGAAGTGCGTCAAGCCGCTTGCGATTGATGGTATAACCATCAACGAGATGCTGCTTCAGAACTGAGTTGGCCCATCGCCGGAAATAGATGCCTTCCTTGGATTTGACGCGGTATCCGACCGACAGGATCATATCCAGGTTGTAATGCTCGACTTGGTATGTCTTACCGTCAGATGCAGTTGTCGCAAATTCTGCGACAACTGAAAATCCATTGAGCTCTTCCCTTAATGCATTGCCGACATGCTTGCCGATTGTTTTGATATCGCGGCCAAACAGCAAAGTCTGCAATTCCGCTGCGGGAGTACAAGGCGGAGGAACGCATTCTCTGCTACGTGCTGAACCGACCGGACGAGTCGGCATGGGTCATAGAACAGATCCAGCCGGACGCGTTCCCTACACCGCTGTACCGGCAGGTGCTTGAGGCATTTGCTGACAGCGTAAAGCGGCAAACCGGCTTTTCCCTTTCAGCAATGGGCGATGTGCTCTCCGACAGTGAAATGGGAAAGCTCAGCGGCATTTCTGCCCGCAATCAGGAGATCCCTGTAACAGCAGAAGAAGTCAAGGACTGCATTCGTACTCTGAAAAACGATATGCCGTCTGCAATCGAAACTGATGAAGACTTATTAAAACTGATTCAGAAAAAGCAGCACCCTGACGGGTAAACAGGAGGAACAATACTATGGAACAGAAAAAAATGACTATTGATGCACTGATGGAACAGGGCAAAGCAACCGGAAAACTGACCACCAAGGAAATCACCGATGTATTGGACGAACTGGACTTCGACACCGATCAGCTCGCCTCCATTATCAGCAGCTGTGAACAGCTGAATATTGAGATTGTAGACGACTCTGTTGCTGATGACGTGTTGAACGACAATGACCTCAACATGTCTGATGATCTGGAAATGACCCTTTCTACAGAGGGCATCGCCATTGACGACCCTGTTAAAATTTATCTGAAAGAAATCGGCCGTGTGCCGCTGCTCTCTCCGGACGAAGAAACCGAGTTGGCAAAGCGTATGGCAGAGGGCGACAGCTATGCGAAAAAGCGGCTGTCCGAAGCAAACCTGCGTCTGGTTGTCAGCATCGCCAAGAAGTACGTGGGCAGAGGTATGCAGTTTCTGGATCTGATTCAGGAGGGCAATCTGGGTCTGCTGAAGGCGGTAGAAAAGTTCGACTACACCAAGGGCTTTAAGTTCTCCACCTATGCGACATGGTGGATCCGGCAGGCGATCACCCGTGCCATTGCCGATCAGGCAAGAACCATTCGTATTCCGGTACACATGGTGGAAACTATTACCAAGGTCAAAAAGGTTTCCAGCCAGTTGCTGCACGAAACCGGTCACGATCCGTCTGCGGAAGAAATCGCAGACAAGCTGGAAATGCCGGCAGAACGTGTACGGGAGATCATGCGAATTGCACAGGATCCGGTTTCTCTGGAAACCCCGATCGGTGAGGAAGAAGACAGCCATCTGGGCGACTTTATTCCGGACGACGACGCTCCTGCTCCGGCAGATGCCGCTTCTCTGATGTTGCTGAAAGAGCAGCTGAATGAAGTGCTCTCCACGCTGACAGACCGTGAGGCGAAAGTTCTGCGGCTGCGTTTCGGTCTGGAGGACGGTCGTTCCCGCACACTGGAAGAAGTGGGCAAGGAATTCGATGTCACCCGCGAGCGTATTCGCCAGATCGAAGCAAAGGCTCTGCGGAAACTGCGTCACCCCAGCCGCAGCAAGAAGGTCAAGGATTTCTTGGATTAAAGGAAACACTGCATAAAGCCTGCCTGACGGCTTTACGCAGTGCTCACTGAAGGCAATACCGCACAAAGATTGTGCGGTATTGCCTTAATGTAAGTATAATTCCTGCTGCACACCAATCTCGCCTTGCAGCGTATAAGTTACCGTATATGTAACGCCGTCCTCGGTTTCGAGGACGGTTGTTTTTTTCTCCAGAATCTCCGTCTGTGCAAGAAAATTGTCCTCATATCGCTGAATCTGCTCCTCCACATTTTGTGCGGCTTCTGCCGGTGTCAGTGTCAGCAGACGGGTGCGGTATTCGTGAAAACTCTCCTGATAGATTCCCAGCGGCAATTCCCTGCCGAACAGAGAAAACCAGTGGTAGCCGGAAGTCCGGATACTGTCTGCATAGGGCGAATCTGTACTGCCCAGCGGCAGGTGCCATGTGAACAAGTCCAGATACTTCCGCGTGGTCACCGCACCGGTGGGACGGCGGAGTTCTTGGGTGTAGGGACAGGAGAATTGCTCCGTCTGTTCATACTGCCCGATAATGCTGCCCATGGCATGGCGAATTCCCACGTGTCCGGTTTCGTCTGTGTACAGTCCACTGACCAGCAAGTCCCCTTTCCGCACCGGTTCCCCTACCAGCTTCATCAGCTGTCCCCGATAAATCGACACCGAAACAATATGCCCGTCCTGTGCGGCAATGATGTTGGACGGCTTGCGGGTCATCTGCATTTCCGGTTCCGGTGTCCGTTCCAGAATTTCCACTACCAGCCGATTTCCTGTGTGCCGCATGCCCACCCATGCCGCTTCCTCTACGGAAGTGCAGATCCTGTTTTCACAGTGCCCGAAATCGATCGACGGAATCCAGCTGCCCCGCTGTACGCCGCATTCTTCCAGAATCGCTGTGACCTCCGATATGGAAATGGTGTCGTCGGCAATCACCTCGATCTGCATGACGATGTTAGAACCGTAGAACAGCAGTCCCGCTGCAAGCAGAATTCCCAGCGGCACCCCGAACCGGAAACGGTTTCGGTACAGAAAGCTTTGCAGAGTGCGGCAGGGTGTCAGTTCCAGCTGTACCCCGTTTGCCTGTGCCAGTTCCTGTACAGTTTTGCAATGCTTTGCGTAAAAGCGAAACTGATATGTGTTTCCCTGACAATGCTGTTTCCGGCAGCACACCCCCGCTTTCTGCATGGCGTTGATAAATGCATACAATTTTCCGCCGGCTGCTGCCGCCTTATACTCTCCCCGCAGATGCTGTTCCATTGCGTGCCCCCTTTGGTGTCAGTGTGATTGACTGGATCTTTCCGTGAATCCGCAGGCTTTCCGGTGAACGGCTGTCCGTCTGCAATTCGCTCCCCCAGATCTCCAGCACCAGATCTGTGGTTTGCAGGACAATTCGAATGTCATTGTATTCCAGTATCCTGCGGCAATTCTCAATGAAAATTTCCCGATCGCTGTGCATTTCCAGATGTGTTTCCAGCTGCAACACACGTCGTCCTGCCTGAATCAGCCGGTTCTCCATGAACATCACCTCGACAAAGTCTATGCGAATCCATAACATATTATGTGTGCCGCTACACATACCATGGAACAGGAGGGATCGTTTATGACTGCACATCTTTTTCGCCTGCGGTGGTATACCGTTTTTTTCTTATTGGGGCTGTTGGTGCTCTGCACCTGTTTCGCCGGACAGATACAGGCAGAACTGCAAACTGCGGTGAACCGCTGTCTGACAGTCATTATCCCGTCGTTGTATGCCATGATAATTCTGTCCCAGCTGTTTCTGGAAAGCGGTGCCTGGCAGGCGTTGGCACGGCCGCTTCGCCGGTTCAGCACTGCCTTGTTCGGGCTGCCAGAATCTTATTTTGCCCTGTTCCTGCTCAGCCAGTTCGCCGGTTATCCGGTGGGAGCAAGCATGCTCTATACACTGACAAAACAGGGTGTCCTATCCAAGGAAGATGCGTCCAGACTGCTCTGTGTCTGCTATGGCGGCGGACCGGCGTTTTTGTTAGGACTGCTGGGAACGGTTTCCTGCCGGAGAACCTGCTTTCTGCTGATATTTTCTGCCAATCTGTTCGCCAATCTCCTGCTCTGTTTTCTGTTGTTTCACCGGAAGCCGATTTCGCCGCCGGTGAATGGGAACAATGCAATAGCCCCGTTTTCCGCACAAATGCTGACGTTTGCCGTCACCTCCGCCGGACGGACACTGTTAAAACTCTGCGGCATGATCCTGTGTTTTGCGGCACTGACTGGCATATTCCAGGCGGCAGGACTGTTCCGTTGCTGCACTGCCCTGATGCAGCAACTGGGAGTGTCATTTCCGCTGGCAGATCTGGTGCGGAGCATACTGGAGATCTCCAACTGCGTGGAACTGCCGCTGCCGGTTCCCCTGCGGATTCCGGTGCTGGCAGGACTGCTGTCGTTTGGCGGTGTCTGCGTGCTGCTGCAAATTTGTGCCGTCACAGGGAAAACCATTTCCGTCGGAAAGCTGGTCTGGGCACGGGGCTTTACCGGACTGCTCTCCGGCGGCATCTGTGCTGCTGTACTGCATTTTTTCCCGATTGCTGTATCGGAGCAGGTGCTGACAACATCAGCAGTCCCGCAAACGGCTGCTCACCCAGTTTTTCCGATTCTGATGCTGCTGTGCATGATGCTGCTGGTCTTTCGGGAGGAGCAGAAGTTGCAGCGATCTCCGTGCAGAAAAAAGAATGCCGCATAAATATGCGGTGTTGCCCAAAGAAACACTGCATAAAAATTTTCTGGAAATCACTTGACTTTTTGGACAGAACATACTATAATAAAAGAGTATGAATGTGCTTGCTTTCAGAGCATTGCACAAAATTTCTGCACAGTTACAGAAAGGGGATATTGATCCATGAAACTCAAAAAGAAACTTGCTGCAGCTGCCGTTTCCGGCATGATGCTGGCAACGTGTCTGTCTTCCGCTGCTCCGGTGGTACAGACAAGCCTGTCCGCTGCTGCCGCAGATGATAATAACGACGACTGGCTGCACGCAGAGGGCAGCAAGCTTTACGATGCAAACGGCAATCAGGTCTGGCTGACTGGTGCAAACTGGTTCGGCTTCAACTGCACGGAAAACTGTGCACACGGTCTGTACGCAACTGACATTGATGCATTCCTGAAAACCGTCGGCGACCACGGTATCAACCTGATTCGTATGCCGATCTCCACGGAACTTCTGGTTTCGTGGATGCGTGGCACACCGGATCCTGTCAGCTCCGTTAATGCCGGCTATGAGCCGCCGACCGATCAGGTGGGCGAGGACGGCACTGTCACCAAGGCTGGTACTTATGTCAACACCAACAAGGACTTTGTCAAGGAAGACGGCAAGACGCTGAAAAACAGTATGGAGATCTTCGACGTCATCATGCAGAAGATGAAGGACTACGGTCTGAAAGTCATGATCGACGTGCACAGCCCCGCAGAGCACAACTCCGGTCACAACTACAACCTGTGGTATTATACTTCTGCCGCTTCTGACGGTGACACCATGGCTATTGGTGCGGCTTCCGGTGAAAAGATCACATGGGATATGTGGAAGGATTCTGTCACATGGCTGGCTGAAAAGTACAGCAATGACGATACCATCATCGGATACGACCTGAAAAATGAACCGCACGGCAAACGCGGCTACAGCGGAAACAAGTGCCCTGAAGATATTGCCAAGTGGGACAATTCTACCGACCAGAACAACTGGGCATATTCTGCGACAGAATGCGGCAACTCTATTCTGGATGTGAACCCCAACGCTTTGATCTTTATTGAGGGTGTGGAACAGTATCCGAAAACAGAAAAGGGCTACACCTATGATACTGCGGACATCTGGCAGGCTCCGGCAGACCAGTCCCCGTGGTATGGTGCATGGTGGGGCGGCAACCTCCGCGGTGTCAAGGATTATCCGATCGACTTCGGTTCCAGTTCCAGAAACAGCCAGATCGTATATTCTCCCCACGACTACGGTCCGTCGGTTTATAACCAGACATGGTTTGACAAGGACTTCACCACGCAGACCCTGCTGGACGACTACTGGTATGACACATGGGCATACATCAACGATCAGAACATCGCTCCCCTGCTGATCGGCGAATGGGGCGGTCACATGGACGGCGGCAAAAACCAGAAGTGGATGGAACTGCTCCGTGATTACATGATCAACAACCACATCAACCACACTTTCTGGTGCCTGAACCCGAACTCCGGCGACACCGGCGGTCTGCTGGGCTATGACTTCTCCACATGGGACGATGACAAGTATAGTCTGTTTGAACCGTCCCTCTGGCAGACACAGGAAAGCGGCAAGTACATCAGCCTTGACCACAAGCGTGCACTGGGTACCGGCTCCACCAGTATTTCCCTGAGTGATTACTACAGCTCTTACGATGCTTCGGAGGGCAGCAATATTGACGGCGGCAGCAAGGGCAGCCACGGCGATACCAAGCCGGTACAGTCGGGTACGACCAGTGCTGGCACAACGACCACTACAACTACCACACCGGAAACGGTTGTCGGCGATATTACGCTGGACGGTACAGTGAACGTCAAGGACATGATCCTGCTGATCCAGTATCTGTCCGGAGAAAAGGTAGACAGCAAGGGCAAGGACTTCAAGGCTGGCGATGTGAACGGCGACGGCACACTGAACGGTCTGGATCTGGCTCTGTACCGGCAGGTACTGTCAAAGGCAATCAGCGGATTCCCGAGCTAAGGCGGTGGACTGATGAAACGTGACGATTATTTGTCGTGGGACGAATATTTCATGGGCATTGCCCTGCTCTCGGCACAGCGAAGCAAGGACAGCAACACACAGGTAGGTGCCTGCATTGTCAATCAGGAACACAAAATCGTTTCTGTGGGCTACAACGGCATGCCTACCGGCTGCAACGATGACGACATGCCGTGGGAACGGGAGGGTGATTTCCTCAACACGAAATATCCCTTTGTCTGCCATGCGGAACTGAACGCCATTTTGAACCGCAGTGCCGGCAGCCTACAGGGGTGCAGTTTGTATGTTACCCTGTTCCCCTGCAATGAATGTGCCAAAGCGATCATTCAAAGCGGCATTCGGGAAATCATCTACTACGACAACAAGTATGCGGATTCTGATGCCACGAAAGCCTCCCAGAGAATGTTTCTGCTGACTGGTGTGACCTGCCGACCGTATCACCACACGGAACGACAGATGACATTGGTACTCTAAGGCAATACCGCACAAAGATTGTGTGGTATTGCCCTAAGGAAACGCTACATAAAACAAAAAACAAAGATTTCCAGACACCCTCTCCTTCCGGTATTTCTGAAGTGAGAGGGTGTCTTTTTCTGTCCATGTGCAGCAACATTTTTTCTTGCAAAAGCAGGTTCTTAACAATATTTTTTGTGAAATATGCCTAATTTCAAAATTTTCTGGTTTTTTTCAATTTTCCTTTGTGTTTTGTCGGAAAATATGCTATAATAAAATAGATCATAAACTTAGGAAAACACTGCATAAAGCCCGCCTGACGGCTTTGCACGCAATCTGCTTGCAGATTTTCCCTAGAAACCGAAAGGATTGACACTTTTTCATGCGAATTCGCTGTAAACCTTGGGCAAAGCCGGAACTGGAAGCATGCCCGTTTTATATCTCTGATCCCAAAGCCTGCAAAGGACAATGGCAGGCACAATTTCCAAAGACACAGCCGCTGCGGCTGGAACTGGGCTGCGGCAAGGGCGGCTTTATTGCACAGGAGGCTCCTGCCAATCCGGAATACAATTACATCGCCATTGACATCAAAAATGAAATGCTGGTACTGGCAAAGCGAAAGCTGGAAGCCGCCTATGCCGAACAGCAGCTGCCGCTGGACAACGTCCGCATTATGATCGATAATATTATGTATCTGCGGGAATGTTTTGCTGAAACAGACCGGCTGGATCGAATCTACATCAATTTCTGCAATCCGTGGCCGCGGGGCAAACACAAGAAACGCCGGCTGACACACCCGCGGCAGCTGGTGCAGTACCGCATGCTGCTGGACGGGGAAATCTGGTTCAAAACTGACGATGACGAATTATTTGAGGAGTCGCTGGAATATTTTCCGGAAGCGGGATTCCGCATTACGACAATGACCCGTGATCTCCATAGCGAACCGACTTTGCGGTACTTCGAAACTGAACACGAACACATGTTCGACGAAATGGGAAAAAAGATCAAGTTTCTCATTGCAGAACCGGATCCCAGTGTTCCGGAAGAATCTCTGCGGGAACTGCTGCAATACAGTGAAAAATATAGCGAAAGGAAACGATGACAATGGACTTTTCCATGAAAAACAACAAGATTGTCAACCATTTTTCAAACTTCAAAGAACGCTCAACCATTACACCGATGGAAGTCCTTGCAGACGGCACACAGGCAAATGAAAACCCTGCCGCTTGTTATCGTGGACTGGGCTGTGTCAGTGGCAACAATTCCTCCCGCCTGCTGCTGGACTATAAAGTAGAACACCCTCATGCCTATGAGGAGATCATGCGGCTGCTGTTTCAGAAGGATTATGGAGCCGGTCTGACACACATCAAGCTGGAACTGGGAGCAGATGTCAATTCCTCCTCCGGCACAGAGCCCTGCACCAAGCGTTCCCTGAATGAACCGGCAGACGTGACACGCGGTGCCGGATTCCAGTTTGCCGCAGATGCCAAGGCAATCAATCCGGATATTACCATCGACATGCTCCGCTGGGGCGAGCCGAAGTGGGTCACAGATGCGTTTGTCATCAGTCAGGAACACGGACTGCGTGCCAGATACCGCTGGTACAAGGAAACACTGGACGCAGCTTATGCGGTGTACGGGCTGAAATTCGACTATATCAGTGCAGACCAAAACGAAACGGATACACCGGACGAGGCGTGGATCCTCTATCTGCGGCACATGCTGGACAACGAAAAAAATGCCCCCTATGACTACAGCAAAATCAAGCTGATCGCCTCTGACGAGGTCGGCACGCGGAACATCGCGGAACAAATGGTGGACAACAGCGTTCTGCGAAATGCGGTCGATGTCATCGGCTTGCACTACACCACATTCGGGGATTCTTATACCAATCTGCTGAACGAAGCATACGGCAAGGAGATCTGGTACAGCGAGGGTATTGCCCCCTGCAATGTACCGGAACTGACAGTACAGGCAGACGAGTCCGGACTGGTGGGCAAAAATGGCCCTATCGATGTGGCAAACCGTATCATCAACAGCTATTACAACGGCAAAATGGTCATGTACGAGTTCCAGCCGGCAGTTGCCGCTTACTATGACGGTGCCTGCTATGCCCCGAAGCAGCTGATTCGGGCCTGGGAGCCGTGGTCCGGACACTTTGTTCTGGATATTGGTTTCTGGCTGGCAATGCATTTCAGCCGCTTTGCCAGAAAGGGCTGGATGTATGTCAACGGTGCCTGCTACGGGGACGGCGAGGAAAATCATGCCATTGCCAACACCACTCACAATTTCATGACGCTGACGGCACCGGACCGCAGCGAAATGTCCATGTTCTTCACCAACGAAAGCGAGGACGTTCGCATTTATACGGTGCAGGTCAAGGATATGGCATTTGAGCCTACCGTATTTTCCAGTGTTATCACCAAGGGACCTTCCGGCAGACAGGCGTATGATGCCAACTGGTTCCGCATCGGCAAGAAAATTCGGCCGATCCGGAATCATCGGGACACATTTACCATTAAGGTGCCGCCACGTTCCATTATGACAGTGACGACTATGGACGTGAGCTGGGTGGACGGCGTGAACACATTTCCGGCAGTACAGCCGCATCTGTCCTCCCGCCTGGCACTTCCCTACACGGAAAATTTACAGTACACCAAAGAAGAAATTGCTGTCCGCGGCTGTGCTCCCAGATACATGACCGATCAGGGCGGTGCGTTCGAGTTGGTAGAAACAGAGGACGGCTTTGCGATCTGCCAGAAGATCACGCCGCAAATCATACCCACCAACTGGCGGTTCCGCGGGACACCGCTGCCGCTGACCTGCTTCGGCGATGACAAGTGGAGAAGCTACAGCATGGAGGCAGAAGTGAAGCTTTCCAATCTGGAGGAACACAACTTCGCCGGAATCGGTATCCGCTATAATTCTACTGTCACCTGTGAGTTCACTTCCATGTGCGGCTACAGCGGCAGACTTTACGGCGACGGCAGCTGGAAACTAATGGATATGGAAAGCGTTGCGGCAGAGGGCATTACGCAGCACATTGACCCCAAACAGTGGAACAAGCTGAAACTGGTGGTACTGGGCAACGCGATCTTCTTCTTCATCAACGGCAATTTCCTGGCAAAGTATACGCCGCAGTGCATGATCAACAGCGGTCGTGCCAGCCTTTGCAGTGAATACGCATGGAATATGTTCCGGAACATTCACCTGGAGCCGGCTTCGGTACAGCCGCCGTATGTCCGCCGTGTGGACTGCTTCGGAAACGGCATCTTGTACAACGAAAACTGGGAAGTACATGCCATGGAAAGCTACCACTTCTACAACCGCACCTCTATGGAAGCGAAAACCGGTGCGGAATTCTCCTGTACCTTTGAGGGTAGCGGCATTGCTATTGTTGGTACTGCGGAGAATGCAGAATTTACGGTATTGATCGACGGACACACCATGTACGAAAATTGCTTTGTTCCCAGTTGTCTGCCCCGTCAGGCTTGTCTGGTCATTGACCAGCTGCCGGAAGGCACACACAGCATGCGTGTCTTTATCACCGGCGGCAAGTTCAAGCTGGACGTACTGGAAATTCCGGAGATGTATCCCCGCATGACAGATACGCTTACCGTTCCGGCAAATATTCGTTCTACGGTTGCGGCTGAACTGCGGCAAAAACGTGCGGCTCAGGCTGTACAGAAAGACAGTGCGGACTTCATGGACGCAGACGAAATGCTCTGGCACCTGAAACACCCATTCACAGAGCCGCCGAAGCAGCCGGAACCGACAGAAACACCGGAACTGGAACAGCCGGAAGAAACCGCAGAAACTCCGGAAACTGAAATTCCGGAAAATACAGATGTACCGGCAGCAGATGATGCAGATTTCACAGAGGCTGCTCCGGAAGCATCTGCAGCAGCAACGGAAACAGAAGATACTGTTACAGAACCGCAAGCAGAAGAACCGGCTGCTCCGGAACAAAATCCGACAGAACAGCCGGCTACAGAAGATGCTGCAAGTGAACTGTCGGCGGAGGACATCTTCCACGTGCTGTCCGGCACGTCGCCTCATTCATCGGAATATGATGCACTCACCAATCAGTCTATAGAAGAAATTTCGGAGATCTTTGACGCTTCGGAGGAACAGGCGAAAGCTGCCAAGGCTTCTGATGTGGAAATGGAATGGTCTGCCGACAAGATGCAGCAGTTCCTGAACGGCGAAGGAATCGACCAAGATGCTGACCATTCTGCTGAATCCCAGCAATCCTGAACCACTGTACCAGCAGATCTGCACAGCCATTCGGGAGGATATTGCACAGGGCGTTCTGCACCCTGACGAGAAACTCCCTTCCCGCCGTGCTCTTTCCGCACACTTGCAAACCAGCATAGTGACGGTACAGACTGCCTATGAACAGCTGGCGGCAGAGGGGTATCTGTATTCCCGTCCACGTGCCGGTTACTTTGTGGATCCGGATGCACCGCTGCTGGCACATATGCCAAAAGAAACGGCTTTTCCCTCATCACAGCCGGCAAAGACTGACCCAGACGACCGAATTGTTTTTTCCACCAGCGGTGTCGATCTGGAGCAGTTTCCCTTTGCCACATGGGCAAAGCTTTCCAGACAGGTGCTTTCCTCCAAACAGGAAAAGCTGCTGCAATCGCCGCCGGCAATGGGCTTGTACGAACTGCGGGTGGCAATTGCGGCTCACCTGCGGGCGTTTCGGGATATTCATGCGGCACCGGAGCAAATTCTGGTGGGTGCCGGTACAGAATATCTGCTGGGGATTCTGGTGCAGCTGTTGGGTGCGTCCCGCCGCTATGCCGTGGAAGAACCCGGCTATTCCAAGGGCAAACGCATTCTACGCAGCAACGGTGCCTCGGTGATCGATGTGCCGATGGATCAAAACGGGCTGCAACTGGCAGCCCTACAGCAATCCGGTGCTTCCGTGGCACATGTGACACCGTCCCACCAGTTCCCCACCGGTATGATCATGCCGGTACGCAGACGGGCAGAGTTGCTGGCATGGGCAAGTGCTCAGACAGACCGCTACCTCATCGAGGACGACTATGACAGCGAACTGCGGTTTCTGGGGAAGCCGCTGCCGTCGCTGTACAGCATGGACAATAGTGGGCACGTTATCTACATGAACACGTTCGCCCGTACCCTTGCACCATCGCTGCGAATCGGTTATGTTGTGCTGCCGCCGCCTTTGGCAAAACAGTTCGAACAGGACTTCTCTTTCTATTCGTCCAGTGTCCCCAGTTTTGAACAGTACACGCTGGTACATTTTTTGCAGGAAGGCTATTTTGAACGCCACCTCAACCGCATGAAAAAGACCTACCGCCAACGGCAAAAGCGGCTGACAGAACTGCTTCGCTCTCACCCGCTGGGAGCGTATCTGCACATCTGCGGAGAAGCTGCCGGACTGCATTTGTTGCTGGAAGTGCAGCTGCCCTGCACGGAACAGGAACTGGTACAGGCTGCCGCAGCAGCACACGTTGTTGTCTACGGGCTTTCCGACTACTATGAAACGCCGCAGGCAGTGCCGCCTACGCCGCAGATCGTACTGGGCTACGCTTGTCTTTCGCCGGAGGAACTGGAACAAGGTACGATGCGGCTGCTGGACAGCTGGCTGCCGTTCTTAAGGAACCACTGAATAAAGCCCGCCTGACGGCTTTGCACGCAATCTGCTTGCAGTGTTTCCTTAAGGCAATACTGCACAAAGAGCGTCTGGCAACTTTGCACGCCATCTGCTTGCAAATTTCCCGTCATATTTCACAAAAATGCTCGTGAATACATCCAGTATTCACTCCGCTTTTTGTTTCATCTGACGAAAAATTTGACGACGCATCTGTCGCACAATCTTTGTGCGGTATTGCCTTAAAATAACAAAAAACAGGTGCAGGGACTTCCCCACACCTGTTTTTTTATCAGCAGATTATTTCAGCGTGTCTGCAATTAGCAGCCACAGCCGCAGCCACCATTGTTGCAGCCGCCACCGCAGCCATTGCCGCAGCAGCAGAACAGAATCACGAGCAGAATGATAATCCAGCAGCATCCACCATTATTTTCGAAACACATAATACACGACTCCTTTGTGTCAGTTTTATTTGAAACAAACTGTTTTTTGTCTGTTTCATAGTACATCATATGCCCGTGGAGAAAAAGTGTGACTGCTTCGACAAATCTTGCAGAAAAAATATGCTATACTTGTCCCGTTCAAAAGAAATAAAGTGTGAACACACGGCAGAAAGGAACGGCAATATGCGATATACAGAAGGTTTTACCGGCAAGGCGATCCTTGCTATGAAAGAAGCGATACACGCCGCGGAGGAGTTCGGGCACACATATATTGGAAGTGAGCACCTGCTTCTGGGGCTGATGGAGGAGGGCGGCAATGCGGCTGCCAGTGCATTGGCGGCACAGCAGCTGAACACGGAACGGCTGCGAAACGGCATTGTCGATCTGGTGGGACGCGGGATTCCTGCACAGGTACAGGAGGATTGTCTGACCCCTTCGCTGGTGGCAATTCTGGAAGATGCCAAGGAACGTGCCAGAGATGCGGGGTGCTGTCTGGCGGGAACGGAACATTTGCTGCTGGCAATTATCCACGCCCCCTGTTCCAGTGCAGTCACCATTCTGAAGAAGTTGGGTGTCAGTCTGAACCAGCTCTGCACGCTTTGCAGCAGCGACACTGCCTATGGGGTGCGAATGGAACGAAACCGTATGGATACCCTTTCCCGCAAAAATTGTCCGGCACTGTTTCAGTACGGAAAGCTGATGACAGATCCGTCAAATCCTTACCGCTATGATCCGCTGATCGGACGGGAAAAAGAATTGCAGCAGATGATCCGCATTCTCTCCAGACGCACCAAAAACAACCCCTGTCTGATCGGAGAAGCAGGCGTTGGAAAAACTGCAATCGTGGAGGGCATTGCCAGAAAAATTTTACAGGGTGACGTGCCGGAGTCCTTACAGCAAATGCAGCTGTTTGCACTGGATCTGCCGGCATTGCTGTCCGGTGCAAAGTATCGGGGCGACTTTGAAGAACGGCTCAAGAACTGTCTGGCAGAGGCTTCGGAGCACGGCAATGTCATTTTGTTTATTGATGAGCTGCACACCATTGTGGGAGCCGGTGCCGCAGAAGGGGCAATTGATGCAGCAAACATGCTGAAACCGCAGCTGGCACGGGGTGAAATTCGGCTGATCGGTGCCACCACACCGGAAGAATTCCGAGCGACCATTGGAAAGGACGGTGCCTTGGAACGGCGGTTTCAGCCGGTCACAGTCCACGAACCCTCTGCGGAACAATGCTACGCCATGCTGCAGGGATTGCGGGAAACCTATGCGGAATTTCATCGGGTGCACATTTCAGACACCGTTCTCCGCACGGCAATTCACTATGCAGACCGCTATCTGCACGATCGGTTTCTTCCCGACAAGGCAATCGACTTGTTGGACGAAGCATGCTCCCGTGCCCGAATCCGATGGGAGGCGGAAAAGGACACCACGGAAATCGCTGATGTGGAGGAGGACGATGTTGCCGCCATTGTGTCTGTGCGGACGGGAATTCCCACGGAAAAAATTACGGAGGCACAACGGCAAAAGCTGCTGACACTGGGCAGCGTACTAAAACAACAGGTGGTCGGGCATGATGATGCAGTGGACACACTGTCGGCGGCTCTCTGCCGTGCAAGCACCGGCTTACAGGACAAGTCCCGTCCCATCGGGGCATTTCTTTTTGCAGGTCCCACCGGCGTGGGAAAAACGGCTCTGGCAAGTGCTCTGGCAGCACACCTCTTTGATGACAAGGAAAGCCTGATTCGTATTGACATGTCGGAATTCATGGAAAAGCATGCCGTTTCCAAGCTGATCGGTGCTCCTCCCGGATATGTGGGATTTGAGGACGGCGGCATGCTCTGCGAACGGGTTCGCCGGCGACCTTATTGCGTAGTGCTGTTCGACGAGATCGAAAAGGCTCACCCGGATGTGTGCAATCTGCTGCTGCAAATCATGGAGGACGGCATTCTGACGGACTCCTGCGGCAGGACAACCAGCTTTCGCCATGCGTTGCTGATCATGACCTCCAATCTGGGCGGCGAAGCGTTGCGTACTGGTGAACAGCTGGGATTTCTCCCCGATTCCGGCAAGGGCGGAAATGCTGCTGCCACTGATGCACTCAAGCGGCATTTCTCGCCGGAATTTCTGGGACGGCTGGACGGTGTGCTGTGGTTTCAGAAGCTGTCGGAGGAAAGCTTGTCCCAGATCGCAGAACGCATGTTACAGGAATTGCAGCAGCGGCTCTCTCATATGGAAATCGCCATGGAGTATACACCGGACGCAGTGCGGCTTCTGGCAAACGCACCGAAAATCCGCCAGTACGGTGCACGCCCCATGAAGCAGTATCTGGCAACCATGGTGGAGAATCCCATTGCCGACAAGATGCTGCACAATGCGTTACAGGCAGGAGATGAAATTTGTCTGACTGCCAAGGAACAGCAGTTTGTGGTGCTGGACAAGGTGCTGCGGGCATAAAAATACCGGATACTGTATTCGATCGATACGGTATCCGGTATTTTTTATATTCCTTAGGCAATACCGCACAAAGAGCGTCTGGCGACTTTGCACGCCATCTGCTTGCAAATTTCCCGTCATATTTCACAAAAATGCTCGTGAATACATCAAGTATTCACTCCGCTTTTTGTTTCATCTGACGAAAAATTTGACGACGCATCTGTCGCACAATCTTTGTGCGGTATTGCCCTTAGTTTTCCAAAGCAAACAATTCGTTCAGGTAGTGGATCCCCGTTTCTGTCCGGAAGATCTTATCCCGAAACGACTTGATATTCCGTTTCGGCAAACCGTCCTCATAGGCGTTTACCATGAAATCTGCTTCGATCAGAATCTGGAGATCCACCTCGTCGATCTTGTCATAAGAATGATGATGTGCCACCATATCGCAGACACGGTTAATGAGTGCCGGCGAAAAATCCAGTGCCATCAGCATTGCCCGTGCAATGGGTGGTCCTTCGATTTCCTGATATTCTCCCGCGGCAGAACGATATTTTTTTTCTGCCGCGTGAATGCCGATGTCATGCACCAGTGCCGCAGCTTCTACGATCTCCCGCTGTTTGGCTCCCAGCTGTTCTTCTTCGGCAATCATTTTTGCAAAGGCATACACCTTCATAAAATGCTGTATCCGTTTGGGATCCCCGCTATACAATGTGACCATTGCCATTGTCAACTGACTCATTGATGCCATATGACCTCGCTCCTTTCACTTTTCGAGCTGGTTTCCACATTTTTGGAACACGCTCTCATGCAGGAAACAAAGTACAACGCCTGGTACTTTGTCGCCTTAAAGCTGATCTGCAATATCGTAAATCAGGCGTTCGGACTTTTCCCAGCCCAGACAAGGATCCGTGATCGACCGACCATAAACGCCCTCGCCAATCTTCTGTGCTCCGTCTTCGATATAGCTTTCGATCATGAAGCCCTTTACCAGAGAAGCAATTTCTTTGCTGTGGCGGCAGCTGTGCAGTACTTCGTTGCAGATACGGATCTGTTCCAGATATTTCTTGCCGGAATTGGCATGGTTTGCATCTACGATCACAGCCGGATTCTGGTAATTCTTCTTCTGATACAGTTCGTACAGTGTGATCAGATCTTCATAGTGATAGTTGGGAATGGTTCTGCCCAGCGGATCTACTGCACCGCGGAGAATTGCGTGTGCCAGCGGATTTCCCGCAGACTTGACTTCCCAGCCGCGATACAGGAACACGTGAGAGGCCTGTGCCGCAGTCAGGGAATTCATCATAACAGACAGGTCGCCGCCGGTGGGGTTCTTCATACCCACCGGAATATCCAGACCGCTGGCAGTCAGGCGGTGCTGCTGGTTCTCTACCGAACGTGCACCAATTGCAACATAGGACAGCAGATCAGACAGATACCGGTGGTTTTCCGGATAGAGCATTTCGTCTGCACAAGTCAGGCCTGTCTGCTCAATGGCACGGGTGTGCAGTTCGCGAATGGCGATCAGTCCCTGCAGCATATCTTCCTTTTTCTCCGGATCCGGCTGGTGCACCATGCCCTTGTAGCCTTCACCAGTGGTGCGGGGCTTATTGGTGTAGATCCGCGGGATCAGAAGCAGCTTATCCTGTACCTTTTCCTGTACCTTTGCCAGACGGCTGACATAATCCAAAACAGCGTCTTCCCGATCCGCAGAGCACGGTCCGATAATCAGCAGCTTCTTGTCGGATTCACCGGTAAACACCTTTTTGATCTCCGCATCACGCTTCGCCTTGACATTCACCAGCTTTTCCGACAGAGAGAACTGGGCTTTCAGTTCCTTCGGAATCGGCAACTTTCTGATAAATTCCATATTCATGTATTCGTCCTTCTTTCTCATTGCATTCGATCCTGCCGGCGTATTCGGCATTTTGCCGCAGCCTGTCCGTTCCGCACAGCAATGTCATTTATAAGTATACTATATTTACCGGAAAATTGCAAGGGGGGGCAACACCGCAAAAAGCTTGTGCGGTATCGCCTTAACTTACAGGTGTTGCGACCGGAACAGTTTCGCTGGTGGTTTCTTCTTCCACATGCTCGGTAGAATCCGGCTCCTTGTTTTTCATATCCGGTTCCAACAACTCCAGTGACAAATTGCCCTGAGCCGTGTATGCAGACAAAAGCACTTCCTCTTCCGGCAGCATCATGACACGTTCCAGCTTCGAAAAGTCTACGTGGGCATCGCTCCACCGATAGAGCAGTTCCGGCAGGGCATTCTTTGCCGACATGCGGAACAGACCGGAGGCATTCCAGATGCCGTACACAAAGTCATCATTTTCCGACTCCGCCAGCATTGTATCTGCGGTCATGCGTTCCGGAACAGCCGTCTGTGTTTTCCAGAGTGCCCCGTCTGTTACAACAACATGGGACAGATGCTGTACATCTTCGGCATCGCATTCCAACAGCAGCATGCCGTCTGAACTGCACCGAATCCACTGATAATCTGATTCCAGCGAAAGCATATTCTTGTGATTGCCCTGTACCGGACAAAGATTACCATTGCCGTCCAATGCCATCAGGCAGTCAGATTCATCGATCGTTGCCGTCAGGTAAATGTGGTCGGAAGCGTCACTGCGGACACCGGTAAATGCCATCGTCTGTCTGGAGGTTTCATCCAGATCCAGCAGTGTGGAAAGTCCCAGCTTTTTGCAGATGACACCATTTTTGTCATACCATACCAGCTGATACTGAGTAGCATAGTTTTCGTAATAAGATTCCCAGTCGAAATCGTCGGGGTTGAATGTCGGATCCTCATAGGGCACTGCATCTGCGTTTTCACAGAGCAGCCCGCAGATCGTGCCGTCAGAGAGCACGTCGAAATCTGTCAGTCCCACAAAATCAGAAGCATTGCTGTTTGGGTACAGCGGCGTAAAGACTGGTTCTGCACTTTCCGCATCTTCTGACACACAATAGAGTACACTTTCCGACTGCTGTGCTGCATTCTGCCGGACACCCAGCAGGTAGACTGTGTTCTGGTATACCCGTACTGCTTGCAGACTGCCCAATTCCTCCGGCAGTTCCCACGCGGTCACCTTTGCCTGATAAACCGGTTCCGGCAATTCCGCTTCTTCGGTCACCAGTGTGGTTTCTGTGGAAATTTCCGCCGTTGTATCTTCTGTGGAGATCTCTGTTACCAACGGCGGCAGATCTGTCATTTTTTTCGGCTTTTCTGCCGTGGAGTCCTGCTCTGTTGCAGTGCAGCCAGCAGTACAGAACAGCATTCCCAGCAGCAAAAAGCACACAGAATGTTTTCTATGAAACTCCATTGCACTGCCTCCCATCGTCAAAATCTCTGTCTATTATAATACGAATCGCCCAAAATGTCAAGCGGAACATTTTGCAGCGATTGCCGCAGACAGCCGTTCCGGAATTTTTTCGTCACAAATGCCAAGATTGTTGGAAATTCCAGTGCCCAGTGCAATATCCGGTTTGATGACTGGTCCGTGATAGTCAGAACCGCAGGTGTACAGCAAATCGTACTTTTCTGCCAGATGCAGATAAAACTGTGTCTGCGACGGCGTGTGGCGGCTGTAATAGGCTTCGATGCCTTGCAAGCCTGCTGCTTTCAGCCGTACCACCATTGCTTCCAATGCATTGTTTTCCAGCTTCAGCTGGTGTGGGTGAGCCAGCACCGCCACGCCTCCGGCATTCTGAATCACACCGATTCCCTCCTCCGGCGTAGGCTTCGGACGTTCTACTTTGGCATAGAATTCCGGTGTGGTCAGATATTTTTCAAAAGCGTCCTGCACCGAGGAGGCATAGCCCAGTTCCACCAATGTCCGTGCAAAATGCGGTCTGCCGGAAGTCTTTCCGTCATTGCAGCGGCGGACATCGTCCAGCGTGATCTGCACGCCATGCCGGTGCAGATACTCCAGCATTTTTCCGCAGCGTTCCTTGCGGTCGGCAGCATGCCTTTTGCAAAATGCCTGCAATGCCGCGTTCTCCGGCTGGATCCCATATCCCAGAATATGCAGTTCCTTTTCTCCCTGTACACTGATTTCGATACCGGAGAAAAAGGTCATGCCGTACTGCTCCGCCGCTGCCCTTGCCCGCGAAATTCCCGATGCGGTATCGTGGTCCGTAACGGCGGCAACTGTCACGCCGGCTTCGTGTGCCATACGCATGGTTTCTTCCGGCGAAAACTGTCCGTCGGAACAAGTGGTGTGCATGTGCAAATCAATCATGTGTTCTTCCCCTCCCGAAAAGCAGATGCTGTCTTGGTGTCCGCAAAAGTGTCTGCATCGCAGAGAATCAGCACCTGTGTGTAATCTGATACATCTGCCAGTTCTGACAGACCATGTTCCATTTGGGTAACATCCAGTATACAGATCTCACTGTAATGCTGTAACAAAAACGGCACCATACAGTCTGCGTAATCGTCTTTGAACAGCAGCAGTTTTTTCTGATTGTTCAGGTTTGTCCGGATCACCAGTTTCTCACAGGGTTCTCCCAGATAAAAGGTGTTCAGATCTGCTGTGCCGTCAGGCTGCGTTTGATACAGTTCCCGCTGTTCCGGTTCGCCGTTTGCCGGATATGCAGTCATATCCGTTACCTTGCTGCCGTCCTCATCGCTGTAGACATCGATCATATCCGGCGTTACGCGGTCGTACAAGCAACTGTCATACAAGTTTCCCCGAAATGTGCCGGCGTGCGTAATCACATACTGGTCATAGGAGATCGGAGCGAATCCCATTCGCTGAATGGCGTTGCGGTAGACGCAGTAGGCACCGTAGCAGCTCCACTTCTCATCTGTCCGGTAATAGATATAGTCCTCTGTGGCAGTAAACAGTACATGGTACACGTCGATTTTTCGAATGGGCGAATCGATCGCCTGATAGAAGCTTTCGATTGCCGGCATCTGCGACGGGTAGGACATACCGTCCAGCAGGTCGCTCGCGTAGAACTCCCCTGCCGGCGGTACGGCAATCACAGTCGTGGGAATCTGGTACTTCTGATAGAACTGGTCAATGGCATCTGCGGAAGCCGTCATTGCCGCCGTGTCCAGCGACTGCGGGCATTCCAGAAGCCGGTTATTTGTCAGGTACACGTCCCCGATACGATTGCCGCCGGTGGCAACAACACCGTTGCTCAACGTTTTCAGAAACAGTTCCCGCACCGGCAGAGCCGCAGTCAGCCTGGCATCTGCCTTTTCCAGAAAAGAAGCAGATGTGTTCCGGCTGCTGGTTTGCGGGGACATGCCGAGGGAAACCAGCCCGCCGATACCGCCCAGCAGCAAAACCGCCCAGAGCAGTCTGCCGGAAAATCGCCGTGCAATGCCTGCCTGCTCCGCCACAGTCTGTTTTTTCCAGCGGCGGACTTGTTTGATTTTCAAGAGCATGCACCTCCCTTAGAGCAACAGCTGCATGGACACTGCACCGCCGGTCTGTATCAGAAAGGCGGTGTTTGCTGCCAGAAGCAGCAACGCAGCAAGCAGCGTCAGCGGTGTTCGCAGCAGGCGGAACCAGGACTGTTCCTCTGCCCGCCGCAGCAGGTACCGCCAATTTCCGGACACGCTGTAGACTGCAGCCAGAAAAATCAGTCCATACGCACGCAGCACATCTGCATCAGCTTCAGTGGGTGCCAGACTGCCGGTTCCCACCATGATGCGGACATACGACCAGACGGACTGCAAGTCCGGCAGCGACAGCAGCACAGCTCCCAGCGAGAGCAGCACCGCTGTGAGGATATAGCGAATTACAGAGTGGTACGAGTTTCTCCAGAGAAGATGCTCCAGCCAGAGTGCTCCGCCGATCAGCAGTCCGAACAGCAGCGACGGCAGCCGGAAGCCATACCAAAGACCGATACAGCCCCATGTTGCCAGCATGGCGAAAAGGTAGAGAAAATGGTTTTTCCCGCGGAAGTGCGTTCCCACATAGTGGGAGAACCACTGCACTACGGTGCGGTTCCACTGGTCGGCAAATGCCGCCATGGACGGATAGAACAGCGACTTTCCGAAGCTTTCCGGCAGTCGGACACCATAGCAGAGCCCCAAGCCGATCGCCATATCTGCATAGCCGGACAGTTCCAGATACAAGGTCATCAGCTGGGCAAATGCTCCCAGCCAGACCAGCATCAGAGAATAGGTGCCGGTGTCTGCCTGACAGAGCGTCTGAAACAGCATGCCCAGCCAGTTCGCCAGAATCAGCTTTTTTCCCAGCCCTACCAGAAACCGCAGCAAGCCCTGTCCCACACGTGCAATGTCAAACACCGGCGTGCACAGGGACTTCACCGCAACGCTGTAGGACACGACCGGTCCCATGATCAGGCGAGGATAAAACAGCAGATACAGTCCCAGCTGCCGCCAGTTTTTTTCACCGTGTATCTTACCGCGGAACACGTCAATGCAATACCCTACGCTTTGCAGGGTGAAAAATGCCAGTCCCAGCGGGAACAGCGACTTTCCGGAAAACCACCCTGCCTTGAGTGAAAACAGCCAGTCACTTCGCAACAGCAGCAGTGCCCCGAAGTGCAGCAGGATACTGCCGGTCAGAACTAGTCTGGAAAGGTGTTTTCGCTGCCGCAGATGTTCCAGCAGCAAGCCTGCTCCATAGGTCAGGGCTGTCAGCAAAATTTCCACCGCCGCCGCCAGCCAGCCGCCGCTGCACAAAAACAACAGACTGATGCCCAGCATGACTTCCCGTTTCCAGCGGTTTGGTGTCAGGTAAAAGAGCAGCATGGTAATGGGCAAAAACAGAAATATCAATGTAAATGATGCAAATTGCATAGACCTCTCCCCTGCTTATGCCAGCATTTTCAGCAGTTCTTCCCGTGTCATCATGGTATTCAGCACTTCCAGCAGAGATGCCGCAGAAAGCAGTTCCGGCAGTCCCAGCTTTTTTTGCAGGGCTTTGCGGCGGTTCTTGCTGTCTGCTCCGCCGGAAAGTCCCAGTTCATACAAGTCCAGCTTGGTGATCAGGTCTGTCTTTTCCGGTGCTTCCTCTGCCAGAATACCCGCTTTCCCGAACGCTTCCAGCAGCCGCTTTTTGTCGATGCCCTCTACGCCCAGCTTTCCCTCGGCTGACGGTTTATCTTTCCGCCGTTCTTTTCCGTAAATGTCCGGAATGTACACATGGTACAGCTTTCCCTCATGCACTGCCCCTTTGAGGTAATGTCGGATCTTGAAACCGGCGGTGTCAGAATCCGTCAGGATAATTACCCCTGTAGTCTTGGCATAGTACCGTATCAGGGACATTTTCTCTGCATCGTGAAAAATGTGAAACCCGTTTGTCACCAGAATCACGGCATCTAAGATCGAGGAAAGCTTGATCTTGTCGTACTTTCCCTCAACGATAATTGCCTGTGCGATATGAATCATATGTACCTCCTGCAATGGCAAGCATTTTCACAATTGCCGCTTCCAGCATGACGCGTTCTTCTCCGGAAGTGGAATTCAAGTCCAGTTCCAGTTCCCGCAGCACCCGAATGCAGGCACGAAGCCGTTCCGGCGGCAGACGGCGGCAGTCCCGAAACGCGTTCTGCACCATAAAATCAAAAGCATATCCGAAATCGGCTTTCATGTCTGCCGCCTGTTTTCCGGCTCGGAGTGCCGCAGCTGCACGATACAAATCCAGAAAGGAAGATGCGATCGCGTGCACAATGAATGTGCGGTTGATTCGCATGGCGTACAGCTTATCCAGTTCCGCCATTGCCGCTTTCGGTTTCTGGGAAACCACGGCTTTTGCCAGCTGAAACGTGGTGGATTCCAACTGAGGTGAGGTCATCTCCCGCACCATTGCCGTGGTGATCGTGCCGCCCTTATCGGCATAGGCACAGAGCTTTTCCAGTTCGCTGCGGAGAATCAGCGTATTGCCCATACAGAGCCGCACCAGTTCTTCCGCACTCTCTCTGGGAAATATACAGCCACGCTTTTCTGCAAGTTCTGACAGTTCCTTTGCCAGCACCTGCGGGGTACGCTGCACTGCCTCGCAGACAACACCGTGTTTGGCGATGCCGTCTATCAGCTTTTTGTTTTTCCCCTGCGGCGTTTTTTTGCCGTTTTTCGGGTCAAATCCGGTGACATCAAACACCAGCACTGTGGCACCGCCCACATCAGAAAGCAGTTCCAGCAGTTGTTTCAGCTGATCTTCCCGCAGGGTGTTGGCATCAAGGTTATGCACCTGAATGCAGTTATAGGCGGAAAACATGGAAAACTGGCGGGCGGCATCTTCCAATGCCTTGAGTTCCAGCTTCTGCCCGTCAAATCGGGTCAGTGCCATGTCCGGATTGCCGCCGGTGGCTTTCTTCAGCAGGCTGGCAGTCAGCTGTTTCACCTGCACCAGATCGGCACCGTAAATATAGTAAAGATTTTGCAGTTCGCCCTTTCGAATCTGGGCGGAAAGCTGTTTCGGTTCACAAATCGGCATGGACTGCCTCCTTTCTCTGTGATTCAGTATTTCCCCTAAGGAAACACTGCATAAAGCCCGCCTGACGGCTTTGCACGCAATCTGCTTGCAG
>OLVW01000954.1_pt1 | contig 26854 bp, 21 predicted proteins | sample 1673301 | NCBI WGS metagenome assembly OLVW01 (sample SAMEA3178941, study PRJEB25190) | human gut metagenome
TTCACGAGCATTTTTGTGAAATATGACGGGAAATTTGCAAGCAGATGACGTGCAAAGTCGCCAGACGCTCTTTGTGCGGTATTGCCTTGGCAAACCTATCATAACACATCAGTTTTTCAAATACGATAATTCTGAGCGATTCACATATTTTTTACAATTGCAGCAGCAACCGGTCGATCTCTGCCCGTTCTGCCAGACCCTCCGAGAAAGTCGTAGCTCCGCCGGCGGCAGTGCCCAGCTTGAGGGCATCGGTATAATCTCCGGTTTCCAGACCGGCAAGAAAACCGGCAAGCATAGAGTCGCCGGCTCCCACAGAATTTTTCACAGTGCCCTGACACACCCCGCAGATATGGCAGAGGCCGGCTTCGTCCAGCAGCAGTGCCCCCTGTTCCGCCATGGAAACCAGCACGTTTCGGGCACCCATTTCCTGCAATTTTCGGGCATAGGCTTCGATCTCACTGTGACTGTGCAGCGTGACTCCGAACAGTTCTCCCAGTTCGTAATGGTTGGGCTTGATGAGAAACGGCTGGTATTGCAGCACGTTTTTCAGGAGGTCTTTGGTGGCATCGACTACAGTTCGAATTTGTTTTCCTTTCAGATGTGCCAGAATCTTTTCGTAGGTGTCCGACGGCATCGTACTGGGAATGCTGCCAGCCAGCACAATGGTGTCCCCGTCCCGCAGCTTGTCCAGTTTCCGGAACAGTTCCGCGACTGCTTCTGCCCCGATGACAGGTCCCTGCCCGTTCAGTTCTGTTTCTTCTCCGGACTTGATCTTGACATTGATGCGGGAAAAGCCCTCCTGCAAATGCACAAAATCGGTGGCAATGCCCTTTGCCTGCACACCCTTTTCAATTGCCGAACCGGTAAATCCTGCCACAAAGCCCAGTGCACGGGATTCCAGCCCCAGTTCTTTCAGCACCATTGAAACATTGATGCCCTTTCCGCCGTAGTAGATCTCCTCTGTACGGGAACGGTTGACCATACCTACCTGCATGGCATCGGTATGCACCACATAGTCAATTGCCGGATTAAAAGTCACTGTATAGATCATCGACCAAACCTCCTGAATGCATCGGGCAACACGGCAGCAGGTTCGCCTGCCGCCGCATTTTACGCACAAGCCTTGTGCAGTGCTGCCCCAAATATGTTCACACAAATGTTTCCTTTATTGTACCACACCTTTTTATAGATTGCAAGCCTGTCGCGGCAGCAATTCGCAATGCCGTCCGATATATATTGCACAATTTTTTTCTGCGGTTGAGAAAAGATTTTTTTCGGTTTACAGTTACTTCAAAAAGCGTTGCGGAAATCTTTTCAAGCCGGACTTGACAGAGTGAAAAAAGCATGCTATACTAAATCCGGTATCTGTTAGAAGATACTAACTACCATTCTACGGAAAGGAATCGTTTCCAGCATGAAGCATCTGCACCTATGGGCAATCGGACTTGCCGGACTGCTCTGCCTGACGGGCTGCACCAGTACGGCATCTTCGGACAGCACTTCCGCGTCAACAGGCACAGCGGCAGACAGCACAGACAGTTCTGCCGCGGACGCAGTCTATGAAGATACGCAGGAATTTATGGGTACTTATATCATGGTTCGCACCTACGGGGAACACGCCCAGGCCGGTGCAGAAGCTGCCTTTGCCCGTGCCAAGGAACTGGAACAGGTCTTTTCCAACACCATTGCGGATTCCGAAGTCAACAAGGTCAATGGGGCGGCAAAAGCTGCTGTGGGAACAGAGATCCCTATTTCCGCAGACCTGGGAAATGTGCTGTATGCGGCTTTGGAATACGGCGAAAAAAGCGGCGGCATGCTGGACTGCACCATTGGCGACATGATCGACCTGTGGGGCATCGGCACCGACCACGCTGCCATTCCCGCAAACGACCGCATACAGGCACTGCTCCGACCGGAGGGCTGGAGCGATGTCCGCTATGATGCACAGAGCAGTTCCCTCTCCTTTTCCAGTGATGCCGTTACACTGAACTTCGGTGCAGTGGCAAAGGGATATATCTCCGATGAAATGAAAAAGGTGCTGGAAGAAGAAGGTGTCACCTCTGCTCTGATGAGTCTGGGCGGAAACGTCATGACGCTGGGCACCAAGCCCGACGGCAGCAGCTGGACAGTTGCCATTACGGATCCGTTCTCGCCGGAAAGCTTAATGGGTTCCGTCACCGTCACCGGACAGGCTGTTGTCACTTCTGGCAACTATGAAAAATATTTCGAGGAAAACGGGAAACGCTATCATCATATTCTGGATCCCTGCACCGGTGCCCCGTCGGAATCTGACGTGGTCAGCACCACCATTATTGCAGACAAAGGCATTGACTGTGATGCACTTTCCACTGCCACATTTCTCATGGGGGCAGATGCCGGCATGCAGCTCATCGATTCGCTGGACGGCATTGAAGCGGTATTCATTCAGTCGGACGGCTCTGTTGTCACCTCGAAGCACATCGACAAGTATCAGTTACAGGTAAACAATTCATGAAAAAAACGCTGATTCTCATTGGCATTACCGTTGTACTGCTGGGCGGCGGGATTCTGGGCAGCTTGTATGTCATGCACCACAAGCAGCCGGAAAAAATCGCCCGCATCTATCAGCAGGACAACTTATTATATGAAATCGACCTTTCCACGGTCAAGAAATCCTACACACTCACCATTGACGGGGAAAACGGTGCGGAAAATGTCATTCTGGTGGAACCAAACCAGATCTCCATGCAGTCTGCCACCTGCCCCGATCACCTTTGTGTCAAGCAGGGAGCGATCTCGGACGGCATTCTGCCCATCGTCTGTCTGCCGAACCACATTCGCATTTCCATTGCATCTGACGAGGAGGGGTCTTACGATGTCCAAGTCCGTTAAGCATCTGGTCATGCTTGCCCTCTTTACCACAATGGCTCTGACGATCTTTGTGGTGGAGGCACAGATTCCGGTACCGGTTCCCATTCCGGGGGTAAAGCTGGGACTTGCCAACGTCATTACCCTGATCGTGCTGGTGGTCTACCGCCCGCGAGATGCCTTTGCGGTACTGATACTGCGGATCCTGCTGGGTTCCATATTCACCGGTACGCCGGTGTCGTTGCTCTATTCCCTCACCGGCGGAATCCTCTGTTTTCTCGGCATGGCACTGCTCTGCAAGCTGCTGCAAAAAAAGCACCTGTGGTTCATCAGCATTGTCGGTGCCGTGCTCCACAACGTAGGACAGATTCTTGCGGCAATTGCGGCGATGCAGTCGGTACAGGTCATTGCCTACTTCCCGTTCCTGCTGGTGGCGGGATGCATTACCGGTTTCTTCACCGGCATTGCAGCAGACCGTGTCATTCACTTTTTGCCGAAATCCATTTTTCCGAAACCGGCAGAGAAACCTGCCAAAAACGAAAAGCACTCATAAACTGGAATTTTTGATTCCAGTTATTTCTTATTTGTTAAGTTAGCTTAAACTAATTAGTTACGGCTAATTGTAAATCATATTGGGTAGTGTATCCTGCAAGATTACAGGATTTGCTATAAAGCAATACCATGCAGCGTTTTTTGCGGTGTTGCCATACACAATATTTGTGCTGTTCATCGCAATGCAGCACGGAAGAAAAATTCAGGAGGTTACTATGCGAGAGATCAACTGGAAAAAGCTTGTCGGTGCAGCGTCTGCCGCTGTACTGGCAGCTACACAGGTCGCTCCGGCGATCACAGCGTATGCCGAAGAAGCAGGCACCACAGATTATGTGTACTGTGCCGCATCTCTGACTTGGGCAGAGTATTGGGAGAATGAAGGCGTTTATCTGGACAGTGCCGCAGACGGCAACTGGGAGGCTTCTTCTGCTGATGCCGATTCCCACGGAGAAACCGACTTGGGTGCATATGATGCAGTCACCCGTGCCACCAGCAACCACGGTCTGCACCGCGGCAGCTATCAGTGCACCGTAAAGGTATTTGATACCGACGGAAACAGCTACGACTATACCGGCAAGGGACAGAACGAATCTGTCGATGTGGTCAGCGACAGAGATGCTGGTACCACAACCATTATGGTAGACGGAAAAGCGGCTGGTGCATACGACCACTCTGTGATCGTGGGACCGAAATATGTTCCGGTTGCTGTTCCGGCAGCAGATTATGAGGACTTCAAGAAAGCCTATACGGTCTATGAAAACGGGACAGAAGTCAAGGGCGGCTATACCGAAAAGAATCTGGTCAATATCGACGAAGAAATTCAGGTAGATGCCAACACTTCCGGCATCAAGGTAGCAGAAAAACAGGAGGACGGCACATTCCAGTTCTCCAAGCGTTCCACCTCTGAAACACCGGAGGGAAAAGTGGTAGACAAGGACGCGGTAGAGATCAGCGAAGTCCAGCACGATTCCGGCTACGGTGACTTTATCCGCGTGGACATCAACGGAGATTACGGCGATCTGGGTGCTCATATGTACGCAGTCCGCTGGGATTACTACGGCGATGGTGACACCGTTCTGGCTACCTACGGCACCAAGTTTGCCGCAGACAACTGGATGCACAAGTCCATGGGCATTCAGCTTGGTCTGACCAAGAGCGACCGCTGCCAGCTGCCGGAGGGTACTGACGGCTACGGCAGATGGGACGTTACGGTTTATGCTACCGGTTATCAGGACTTTACATTCACAGTGGACAACGAACCGGAACAGTATGTTTACGGTACTATGAATCTCCCGTATGCAGATTACTATTACGGTGAACTGGGCAACAAGACAGATACCACTGACGGCAAGATTTCCTATGATGCAGATCTGGCTGGCAATGCCGGCATGCGTGCAGAGGGCACTTATGATGCAGTGACCTCTGCAACAGGGAAAAAGTGGAACAGCATGTTTGCAGACACCACGTATTCTTCCGAAGCTGATGAAAATGGCGGCGGCAAGATTCTGGGCGTTTCCGGTGTAGAAGTGGCAATCGAACAGAGCCTGTACGACCAGCTGACCGCTGACGCAAAGGACAGCAAGACTTCCGGCGTACTGGGCAGCCTGTTTGCAGGCTTCACCCCGAACGAAGATCAGACCGTTGTTCCGGCAGCATACAAACAGCTGTTCGCAGACGGCACCCTGTCCGCAACCATTACCGAAGAACCGGAAGTTGACCTGACCAACGTCACGCCGACTCTCAAAACCGACAGCAAGTACGGTGACTATCAGCTGAACATGGACGGTCTGGATCTGGGCGAAGGCAATCTGGTTTACGGCGTAATCGTCAAGACAAAGACCGGCAACTATGGTATGCTCCAGCTGGAAAACATCTGGCAGGGCGGCTCTAAACTGGCATGGTCTGCCGGCTTCAAGACCACAGAAGTACACGGAAACAGCCTGCGTTCTACTCCGTATGCTGCAACCTCCGGTGACACCATTGTGGAGATCAGCTATCTGACCAGCAAGGGCGAATACAGCGTACATCTCGCAGACGGACTGTATCTGCCGAAGAAGCACAACGGTACTGTCACCGCAGAAAGCGTTGCAGTTGCTGCCGGCAGCATTCCGGTAACGCTGGCAGACCTGCCGGAAGATTTCTCCGCAGCGGTTTCCGCAGACACGCTGACTGGTGCTGCTTATGCAGACGGCAAGATGACCTTTGATGCCAAGAGCGTTCTGCCGGGCAGCTATACCATTACCGTTTCGGATGAATCCGGCGTATATGCACCGTTCTCTACCAGCGTGATCCTGACCACCGATGCAATGCCTGCTGCATATGATGCAGAAAAGGGTGCTGTTGTTGCTGCAAAGGGTGCTGCCGCAGACGATCTGGCTGCATATCTGAAGAATGTTTCCAAGGTTACTGTAAACGATACCACATATGAAGCAACCGGCAAACGCGGTGTCAAGATCATTGACCCGACCACCGGCGAAATTCATGCAGATGCAGAAACCCGTGACGGTGCAGTCTTTACAAAGTCCGGCACATACAAGCTGACTGTGGAAGCAACTGGTTATACCACACCGCTGACTTTCGAAGTAGAAATCGAAGTGACGGACTCCAGAGCCGACGTAGATCTGGACGGCAGAGTGGATTCTACTGACGTCTTCTACATGATGCTGTACACCGCAAACATCTCCGCAGGCAACGCTGACTTTGTTCTGAGCGAAGACGCTGAAAAGAACAAGCAGATGATCGCAGCAGCCGATGTGGACGGCAACGGCAGCGTAGATTCTACCGATGCATTCTATGCCCTGTACTATGTGGCAAGCAAGGGTGCAGGCGTGAATGTGACTTGGGAAGACATTATCAAGTAAGACACCCACTTCATAAAATCCTCTGAATCATAAACAAAACCGGCTCTGTGTGGAAATCTCCGTGCAGAGCCGGTTTTGCTGTGCCTGCTTGTCACCAACCTTAGAACCTATTCCATATATGAAAAGCGGTCACACCGTCCTTGAAATGAGGACGTATGTAACCGCTTTGATACATTCATAGGGCAATACCGTACAAAGTCGCCAGATGCTCTTTGTGCGGTATTGCCATAGTAATTCCGCAAAATACCACACGAATCAGATTCCCGCCAGAATCAGCACAGCAGCCAGTATCACTGCCCGCAGCACGGCAAACCAGATCTCGTTTCCGCGGAAGAACCGGAAGCCGCTTTCTGCGTTTTTCTTAGGGCAGATTTCCAGACACTTCTGACACTGGAAGCAGTCCCCGTTTCCGTTCCAGCTGCCCTTTTCCGGCAGTTCCAGATCGGACGGACAGATCTTCTGACAGGCAGTACAGCCCTTTGCACAGTTCGCCTTTTGCCGGCGGACGGAAAAGAACGGCAGCACCGGCAGCATTGTAAAGACGGCTCCCATCGGACACAGGAACCGGCAGAAGAACCGTTCACAGAACACCATGCCCGCCAGAATCAGCACCAGCAGCACACAGCCCAGCCAGTAAGCACCTACCTTGAAGTTGCCGGAGCGAAGCATAGAGAACACGTCCCACGGGCTCCAGCCGGTGATCTCGCCATAAACGCCGGTAAAACACAGCAGCACAATGGCAAGAAGCACTGCGTATTTCAGGAACGACAGAGGCTTCTTCCAGCTTTTCTTCAGGAGAACGGGCTTCTTTTTGCACTTCTTACAGAGAAACAGATACAGAGCATGCACCGCATCTCCCAGTGTACCGAACGCACAGGCGTAGCCGCAGAAGAATCTGCCGAACACCACGGTATACGCACACAGTGCCAGCAGCACAGTGAGAAACGAACTCATCACCACGGGAGAGCCAGTGCCGATCTGTGTCAGAACGGACTTGATGCCGGAAAAGGCTGTGGTAAATGCCGAGGGCAGAAAGAGGAAGAACAACAGCTGAATGGCTGCCCGCACGTAGGCATGTACCTTTTTGGGAGTGAAAAACTTTTTATTCATGCTGCACCGCCTTTGCCTGCTCCAGTGCATCTTCCACAGCACCCAGAATACCCCTGGAACTAAACGTTGCACCGCTGACGGTATCCACCTCTGCGGTCTGTTCGTCCAGCACCTCATCGATCACGCCCTGTGCAGCATCGAAATAGGCAGTGTCCTCTTTCTCGGCAGAAAGCACGGTACAGTCTGTGATCTGTCCGTGTTCGATCGTGACTTCCATTTTTACCGGTCCGCCATAGCCCTGTGCCTCGCCGGTATAGGTTCCGTCTGCATAAGGAGAAGCCGGTGCCGCATTCTCCTCCGCAGCCTGAGCCTGCTGCTCTGCCAGCTTTTGTCTTGCGGCAGTTTCCTGCTCTTTCCGGTCATTCACTACGGCGTTATAGGTACATACCAGCGAAACCGCCAGCATGATGTTGATGATCTTTACTGCAAATACCTGCACGATTTCTCACGCCCCTTTCCTTGCCTGTTCCAGTGCATTTTCCACGGCACGGACGATCGCATCAGAGGAACAGGTGGCACCGGAAACGGCATCAATGCTGTCCGTCTGCTGCTTTTCCAGAATCTGTGCAATAGTGCCGGCAATCTTTTTGGTGCCGTCAGCGGCACGGGAAATATAGCGGTCGTTCAGCTTGTCGTATTCCGCACCGGAGCCATTGACATTGGAAATGCTGACGATCTGGTCATTCTCGATCTGCACTTTCAGCGACAGCACATATTCGGCAAAGTCCTCATCAGCGTCCGGATAGCAATCCGCAGTTCCCTCATAAGTGCCGTTTTCATAAATGGCCGGAACCGGCTCTGTTGTCGTTTCCGTGTTGGTCGTACCGGTAACCGGTGTGGTAGTGGTTTCCGGCGGTGCCGTTGTCACCGCAGTGGTCGTGGTCGTTGCAGGCTGTGCCGCCTGTTTTGCCGCTTCCAGAGCCTCCTGAATCGCCTCCAGAATACCCTCCGAACTGAACGTTGCACCGGAAACTGCATCCACATCAGTACTCTGCCGCTGGATCACCAGCGAGATCAGCGTTCCCGCACGCTTGAAAAACGCTTCATCGTCCTCATTGGAAACCACGTGGATCTTCTGAATGGTGCCGTTTTTCAAGGTCAGTTCAATTTTCGTGGTACCGCCATATCCCTCTCCGCTGCCGGTATACACACCGTCCGGATAGGGAAATTTGCCGGTTTCCTGCGGCACTGCGGGAACTGTAGTTGCCGGCGGCTCTGTTTTCGCTGTGGGAACTGGTGTGGTTTCTGCCGGCACTTCTCCGGTTGCCGCATTTGCCAGTGCATTCCGCACCGCTTCGATCAAGCCGGCGGAACTATACGTTGCACCGGAAACTGCGTCCACATTGGTGCTCTGGGAAGCAATGATATTTTGCAGCAGTGCACAGGCATTTTGCAGATAGGGGCTGTCATCTTTGGAAGAAAGCACCTGAATATCCGTGATCTTCCCGCCGGAAACTGTGACCTGCACTGTCATCTGTCCGCCAAAGCCGGTACCCGTACCGGTATACACGCCGTCCCGATAGGCTGCCGGTTCTGCTATGGCTTCTACTGCGGGAGCATTTTCGCCGGTCTTGTTCTGGCTCTCGGAAGCCGCCAGAATCGGCAGAGCACTGTCAGAGGCACTGCTGCCGCCAGCCTTTTGCAACGCGTCCCGCACGGCAGAGATCAGCCCTACCGAACTATAAGTTGCACCGGAAACGGTATCCACGTTTGTGCTTTGCAGGGCAACGATCTGCTTGAGCAGTGCCGAAGCATTTTGCAGATAGGGAGAATCGTCTGTGGAGCTGACAACGGTAATATCCTTGATCTTTCCGCCCTCGATAACCACCTGCACCGTGATCGGTCCGGAAAATCCGGTGCCGGTACCGGTATAGGTGCCGTCCCGATAGGTACCGGATTCCGAAACCGGTGTGACTGCCGGAGCCGGTGCTTTTGTCGTTACCGCAGCAGTTTTTCGTTCCTTTCGCTTTTCCGTTGTCAGAGTGCCGGTCTGTGTTCCGGTTTCCGAACCGGCTGCGTCCAGCGACAGCACCGGTGCCGTATAATCTCCCAGCGAAACCGCAATACATACCGCCAGAACCGCTGTAGGCAAAAAGCCCAGAACCGGCAGAATTTTCTTGGGATTCTCCCATTTTTTCATCTTGTTTCAGCCTCCTGATTTGTTTCGATTGGAAGTTAGTTTGCTCTAATTAGTCTAGCATAACCAAGCGAAAAAATCAAGGAAAATTCTATGTATAAACTTTTGGGAATCCTGTGAATTCCCTGAAAACAGCACAAAAAACGGCTTGCGTTTTCACAAACACAAACCGTTTTTCACAAATACAGAACCGCACAGAATTTGCATAATAATGCTTATGCCTTTCCTGTATCTTCTTCTGTTGCACTGTTTTGTTTTTTCTCCAGCATGGGAGTCATGCTCCTGGCACAGATCGCCATGGTGGAAGCGTTATGCAGGAACGCCGAAGTCGTGGGAGCGATAATGCCGAACAAGCCCAGCAGCAGCAGCGACGAATTGAATCCGATGATAAACCGATAGTTCCGGTGAATTCTGGTCATCAGCTTTTCGCTCAATGTCCGCAGGGTCGCCAGTTCCGTCAGGTCAGCACCACGCAGGGTGATGTCTGCCGCTTCTCTGGCAATGTCCGAAGCATCACTCATGGCAACAGAAACATCTGCCGCCGCCAATGCCGGAGCATCGTTGATGCCGTCGCCCACCATAATAACGCGGTGCCCGTCGGCTTTCAGCTGTTCCACATAGCGGTGCTTGTCCTCCGGCAGCACCTGTGCAAAACACTTGGTGATTCCCAGCTTTGCTGCGGTCACCTCTGCCGCCTTCTGGCTGTCGCCGGTCAGCATCACAACATTTTCAATGCCTGCTTTTTTCAGCAGGCCAATTGCTTCCCCGGCTTCTGCACGGGGCGGATCTGAAATGCACAACACGCCGGAAAGTTTCCCGCCAATTGCCAGATAGACCACCGAGCAGCCGCCGGACTGTGCTTCAATTGCCGCCTGCTGTTCTGCTGTGATCTCCACATGTTCATCTTCTGAAACAAAGTGGTGACTGCCGATAATGGCACGTTTTCCGTGAAGCGTGGTGGCAATGCCGTGTGCCACGATATACTGCACTTCGGCATGTTCTTCCTGATGATTCAGACCGCGGTCTGCCGCACCCTTCACAATGGCACGGGCAACACTGTGAGGGAAATGCTCCTCGATGCAGGCTGCAATTCGCAGAATCTCGTCTTCGCTGTAATCACTGAACGAGATCGCCCGTTCCAGAACCGGTTCGGCATTGGTCAGTGTACCGGTTTTGTCAAATACCACGCTGTCCGCTTCGGCGAAAGCCTCCAGATATTTGCCGCCCTTAACGGTAATATCATGGTCTGCGGCTTCCCGAATTGCCGAGATCACAGAGATCGGCGTGGACAGCTTGATGGCACAGGAATAATCCACCATCAGAATCGACACTGCCTTGGTGATATTCCGTGTCAGCAGCAGTGTCAGACCAAATCCCAAGAAGCTGAACGGCACAATGCGGTCTGCCAGATTTTCGGCACGGCTCTGCACGCCGGCTTTCAGATTTTCGGAATTGTCGATCAGTTCAATGATCTTCTGGATTTTGGTATTGCCGCTAAGAGCACGTACCTGTACATGAATACTGCCCTCATCAACAACCGTTCCGGCAAATACGGTAGAGCCCTTCGCCTTGCGAACGCTCAGCGGCTCTCCGGTCATGGAAGCTTCGTTGATGTTGGCTTCGCCGGAAGTGACAGTGCCGTCTACCGGAATCACACTGCCGGTGCGGACACAGATCACATCGCCCACCTGCAGCTCTGCCATGGGAATCAGGACCTCTGTGCCTTCCTGCACCAGCCACACCTTGTCCGTCTTTACGGCAAGGCTGTCCGTCAGGGCTGCCTTGGTCTTGGCTCTGGTGTAGTCCTCCAACAGTGCCGAAATCGACAGCATGAACATAATTGTTCCTGCCGTCTTGAAATTCCGCTGCAACAGGCACGCACTGACAGAGGCACCGTCCAGCACATCTACATTCAGATGTCCCTCCAGCAGTGTCTTGACTGCACGCCACGCATAGCGGATTCCCTTGAACAGAGTCACCGCATTTGCAATGGGAGCCGGCAGCAGAGCATTTTGGAGATACCGCTTTGCCACCAGCTTTACCAGATCAGTCTTAAAGTCCGAATCGATCCGTTCCGAACAGGTGTCCGGTCCCAGCGGTGCCAGCAGTCTGGTGTCCAGTGCCGCAACTGTACGGATCACCTTCTGACGTGCTCCTGCTTCATAATATACCAGAATACCGCCGTTTTCTGCATGGGCTTCTGCCTTTTTGACAGCGGCAGATTCCAGCAGCTGCTTTTGCACGGCAGTTTCCAGTTCCTTGTCGAATGCATACGCACCGCAGCGGAACCGAATCCGTCCCGGCTTGTCATAAACAATCTGAAACTTCATTATGCATCAGCTTCTTCGCATGCGTCTGTGTCGTTGATACCTGCCTGTTCCTTGGCATCGCAGCAAATATCCTGTGCTTCGTCCTTCATATTCTGGAAGGCAGCCTTTGCATCATTCTGCAGCTTCATGCCCTTTGCCAGACCGGAAACAGCCAGCTGACGGGTCTTCTTTGCAGTGACGATCTTCTTGCCGATCACCATTGCAACAGCACCGCCGACAACACACCACAGTTTTTCATTCTTAAAGCATTTCAACATTGTAAAGACTCCTTTTTGATCAATTTCAGCTTGAAAATACATTTCGCTTCTCAAACTCTATACCTAGTATACACCTAGACTTTACAATTGTCAATCACTTCGAAGGAAATATTTTGTAAGAAAAATCAGTTTGTTTTTTGTGAAGATTACATATGCATTATGAATTTCAGATAGTTCAAGCGAACTAACTATGTAAAAATTATAGACAGCTAACCCGAAAGCCACAAATATTCTGAAGTGTTTCACGAATTTTTGCGGCATGTTGTAAAAAGCATGTAAAAGGCATTCAAAAATTTCAGGGCAGCACCGCACAAGGCTTTTACACAAGATGCCCTTGGTATATTTCCAGACATGCCTGCATATACTGTGCATGAGGTGATCTTTGTGGCATTTTCCAATTTGCAGACACTGCTGCGGCAGAGCAGTTCTTCCAGACAGTTTCTGTTGTCCCTGCCGGTGGGAATTCAGCTACGGCTGCACGAACGCAGTCAATTTATCCACACCCAACAGGAACTCCGGCGGCATGCGGCATTTTTGCAGCAAGTCCAAAGGCTTTATTCAGTGTTGCCCTAAGATATTGAGCAGGCTACAAAAAATCCCTGTCCGTTGTGCAAGCGGACAGGGATTCCTTTTTGAAAAAGTTTATCAAATTATCAGGGCAATACCGCACAAAGATTGTGCGGTATTGCCTCAGGTACAGTGGCGGAAGTTCTTGTCGGTGCAAAGTCTTGCAGCCACCAAGCCCATCGGCAATGCCATAACGATCAGAATCGCCTTGGTCAGCCAGAGAGAGCCGTCGCCGATCTCATTCAGCCCGATATAGTAAATACCACGGTACATATACAAGCCCGGAACCATGATGACGATTGCCGGTACAGTCAGGGAAATTCGCGGATAACCGATCTTTTTCTTGACGATCGATGCCACACAGCCGGTGAAGAATGCTCCGATAAATGCAGCAATGCCTACCGGGAAATGTGCCAGATCGATCAGTTCCAGACGGAGCGTGTTGGCAAACATGCCGATCAGTCCCGCCGTCATTGCCATTTTCCGCGGGCTGTTGAACATCAGAGAGAAGCCGTATACCCCGAAAAAGCTGGTGATGAGTCGCAAAATAATCATCATGCCGGTGTCAATTTGCAGAGCCACAAAGTCTGCCGGCTGGAAGCGACAGACCAGAGCCGTCACCCAACCGGTCATGGTCGCAGTGAGGATAATCAGCAGGGCGTATGTGATCCGCTCCAGACCGGAACGAATGTCCAGCTTGGCAAGGTCGATACCGCCGGTAATCAGCGGGAATCCGGGGATCACGAACAGCATTGCACAGATATAGCCCGCCTGATGCACTTCCGACACGCCGAAAATGGTCTGTGCCAGCAGAATGGTCAGCACGTATGTGACACAGGAAGCCGCTACGCTGACAGCAACATTCCCCAGCAGGGAAATCTTTTTTTGCAGCATCAGCTTTCGCACAAAGTTTCCCACGCCTGCACCAAAAAAGGCACAGATCATTTCCATGGGACCGCCGCCCAGCAAAAAGGTAAATGCACAGCACGCAATTGCTGCTGCCAGTCCCAGATTCCAAGCCTTATAATTCGCCGGTTTTTTCTGAATTTCGTCCAGCACCAGATGAATCTGCTTAGCAGAGATCTGCGTTGCCATTTCCGGAAATTCCCGCATAAAGGCTTCCAGAGCGTTCAGCTTATCCGTATTCACACCGGTAGTCGGCAGTGCGATCGAATGGGTATATGTGCCGCTTTCCTCATAGCAAGTGAACTCAATGGACAGCAGACCAATATCTGCCGTACAGGAAATGCCCAGCGTTCTGGCAACCTCATTCATCGAATTCCGCACACGCCACGCACCGGTTCCCACCGAAAGCATCATCTGTCCGATTCTGCCCACCAGCGTCGCCTTTTCCTTTAAGGTTGCCTCAGTCGAAGGCACGCTGTCATCATCCTTGACAATGTGCTTCCAGTGAATCGTCATGTGCTGTTTGTTAATACTCCCCATGCACTTTGTTCCTCCTCTTTTTTCATGCAGCACCGCAAAAGTCATTCAGCAGACTTTCTACAGTAGTTTTTCAAAGGCAATACCGCACAAAGCCTTGTTTCTGCCGCTCCAACACAACAGCCGCCCGTTTTTGCCGGTGGGCGGCTGTTTTTTCCATTGCAGAATACCCTATTTATTATAGTAAACTCATTTTGCAGTGTCAAGATTTTTTTCGTGAACACAGGACAGCGGGGAACAGATTTTTTGCACAGTTTTTGTAGAATTTTAGGCAGATTGTAATTTCCGGAAAACAAAAAAGCAGTTTCAAAAAACTTGAAACTGCTTTTCATTCTGGCGGACAGGGAGGGATTCGAACCCTCGATACGCTATTAACGTATACACGAGTTCCAGTCGTGCGCCTTAGACCAGCTCAACCACCTGTCCATTTATAGTGCTTCCTGCGATTTGAGGAAGTGGTGCGAGTGACGGGACTTGAACCCGTACGCCGAAGCACACGCCCCTCAAACGTGCCTGTCTGCCAATTCCAGCACACTCGCTTCATGTTTTTTCATGTGTCGCATTCAGCTTTATTATTATAGCAGAAAAACGAGCCCTTGTCAACACTTGAAATCGCTTATTTTATTTATTTTTCGTAAATATAACGTGAATCCTGGCGAAAACAGCATTTTTCTACTGCACATGCAAAAAGGCAGACCCTGCCGGAGCGTTCCGCACAGAGTCTGCCTATGAAAGCTTTTGTTTTTGCCGATCACAGCATCTTTGCCACGTCTTCTGCGATCTGCTCTGCGGTCAGGCGGTTTTCCCGCAGGACTTCCTGTGCATCATAGCGATCCAGAAATTCCTTTTTCAGACCATAGCACCTGGTCTTTACTGCGGAGTCGCCGTAGAACCGTGCAATCTTTTCACCGAAGCCGCCGTCCAGCACACCGTCCTCCAGCGTAATGACTGCCTTGTGACTGGATTTCAGCTGTTCCAGTAGTTCGATGTCCTGTCCGGTGATATAATACGGATTGATGACTGTCGGCGTGATGCCGGTCTTTTCCTGAATCTTTTCCGCAGCAGCAACGCCCAGCGAATAGAACGAGCCCAGTGCCAGAATTGCCACATCGCTGCCCTGCTGTGTCACCTCGTACCGGTTCAGCTGACTGAAATCCTTGGTCACAGCCTTGCCGTCGGAAACATACTGTGCCGGCACACGGATTGCCACAGGGTGTTCCGTCTGATCCAGTGCCCAGTCCAGCATTGCACGGTATTCCTCTACAGTGACCGGTGCCAGATATACCAGATTGGGGATATTGGAAATCATGGGAATATCGTAGATGCCCAGATGCGTCACATCATTCATGCCAAAAACAGAAGCGGCGAAAACCGCAATGGTAACAGCATTCTTGTTGATGCAGATGTCCTGCGACAGCTGGTCGTAGGTACGCTGGAGGAAGGAACTGTACACACCCCAGAACGGCTTGCCGCCGTTTTTCGCAATACCGGAAGCCATTGCCGCAGCCTGCTCCTCTGCAATGCCCACGTCAACAAACTGCTTGCCAGCCTTTTTCCGAATCTCCGGCGTGAATCCGAACACCGCCGGCGTTGCGGAAGTGATCGCACAGACGCTGGGATCTGCTGCCATTTTTTCCTGCAAATAGTTTGCCGTAAATGTGCCGTAATCGCCGTCACCGTCAAAGGAACCGGCGGGTTTTCCGGTTGCCGGATCAAACGGCATGCACCAGTGCCACTGCTCCTTGTGCTGCTCTGCCAGTTCATAGCCCTTGCCCTTTTGGGTAACGATGTGCACAGCCACCGGCTTGGTGCTGTCCTTGACCTGCCGGAATGCGGCGATCAGGGACGAAATATCGTTGCCGTCTTTCACAAACACATAGTCCAGACCCATGGCACGGAACAGATTACACTCTGCCTTGCCGTCAGTATCCCGCAGCAGCTTCAGATTCCGGTACAAGCCGCCGTGATTTTCCGCAATGGACATATCATTGTCATTGACAACAATAATAAAGTTGGTGTCCATTTCGCCGGCAAAGTCCAGACCTTCCAGTGCCTCGCCGCCGCTGAGAGAGCCGTCACCGATCACCGCAATGACATTACCGGTTTCGCCGTTCAGATCCCGTGCCTTTGCCAGACCGCTGGCAAGGCTGATCGAAGTGGACGTATGCCCCACGTTAAAGAAATCGTGTTCGCTCTCCTCCGGATTGGTATAGCCGGAAACGTCGTCAAAGTGTTCTTCATACAGATAGGCATCTTTTCTGCCGGTCAGCATCTTGTGCGGATAGCTCTGATGAGAAACGTCGTAGACGATTTGATCCTTCGGGGAATCGAATACATAATGCATGGCAATGGTCGCTTCCACCATGCCGAAATTCGGTCCGAAGTGACCGCCGTGCTTGCTCAGACGAAACAGCAGAGCCTTCCGCATTTCTGCTGCCAGTGCATGCATTTCGTCTATGTTCAGTTTTTTTACATCTTCCGGTGCATTGATTTTTTCCAGATACATTATGATTCCTCCTGTTCGTGATTCTTGGGAAACGCTACGTTTCCTTTGCATTCCTGTTTATCCCATGTGAGTACGCCTGTCCGGACAGCTTCCTCATAGCGGCTGATCTTGTAGTTCAGCCGTTCCAGTGTCGTGTCGATCTGCTCCCGCTGTTCCAGCAGTGTTTCCCGCTGATCCAGCAGCAGCTGTAACCGTGCCGGAATGGTGTCATCGCCCTGCTGGCACAGCTTCACATACTCGATCATGACTTCCACCGGCAGTCCGGCATTTCGCATACAGAGGGCAAGCTCCACCCAGCCCAGATCTTCCGGCTGGTAGTTCCGGATACCGCTGAGGGTTCGGGTGACTTTGGGGATCATGCCCACCCGCTCATAATACCGCAGCGTATCCTGCGTGATATGATACTTTTCGCTGACTTCCTTAATGGTCAAGGGTTCTCACCTCCTGCAATTGTATTATAACACTTGGAGTTGGCTCCAAGTCAATAGGGCTGTGCTGGAATTTACATTTTGTCTACAAATACAAAAAAGCAGCATTGCAACCAACTCTGCAATGCTGCCTTTATAATACCACGTTGTCACTGCATCGAATCGATCTTCCACAGACCGTTGTCCAGCACAATTTGTACCGTCAGCGTATCCGCCGCACCGAAATTGTCATACTGCATCGAAGCGGTAAACGAACTGTCTGTAGCATTGGAAATGGTCACTTGTTCCGGATCGATCCAGGTGAAGCCGCCACTGGTGGCATACTGTCTGCCGTAAAGTCCGCCGTTGGCATCGATGTACAGCGGCTGGTCTGTGCCGAGAATGGCAGCATAGCGGCTGTCGATCATCTTCTGTGTCAGAGAAGCTGTCATGTAGGCTTTCAGGTCGGCGGTGCTGCTGAACTGCGTTTTTGTCACTCTTTCATAGGTCACGCCGGACTTTTTCGTCTGTATGGTATCGGTTTCATCTTTCGGCAGGTTGCCGCTGCCGATCTGGTCGATGTAGTTCAACGCCCCGAACAGTGTCTTTGCCGCAGCCGCATATTCCGAAGTGTCTGCACCAGCTTCGGGAACTGTTGTCGTTTCCGCTGCGGGCTCTGTGGTTTCGTCCGGTGCCGGAATGGTTTCCGCAGTTTCCGTTGCGGCTTCCGTTTCTGCGGCAGAAGTTTCTGCTGTTTCCTCGGTGCTGCTCTCTGCGGCGGATTCTTCCGGTGATACAGTTGTGGTTTCGGCAGTGTCCGAAGAAGACAGCGACGGGATCTCCCCTTCTGTACAGCCAGAAAAGCCGGTCAGCACCGCTGCTGTCAGCATTGCCGCAATCCAAATCGTGTTACGCTTCTTTCTCGTGATCGATTCCCTCCTTGGGAAAAACTACCGGCGAACCGGCAGTTTTCTTATGATGTTCTTTCAGTTTTTCATTCATCTGTTCGGCAGTTTTTTTATAGATCTGATAATTCAACGCCGATGTGAAAAGATACACTGCCGCACTCGTCAGGCACATTGCCAGAACTCCGACAACAGAAAGTTCGTACCAGCCGTACAGCCACCCGCATACCAGCACCCCCAGGGTAATCAACACATAGTGTACTACCAGCCGCAGCATGCCTTCCCACTTCTCCATGTCTTTCGGCGGCAGCACCAATTCTGTAACAGCACCTGCCAGCACGCCAATAGACAAAATTTCCGGCAGCACCATATAGGGAATCCAAAAGTGCAGGATCTCCCGATGTCCCGACAGACAGTAGACACCGTACCAGACAATGCAGGCGATCAAAGTACCTGTCGCAGATACCGTTGTAATGAAGAGAAACCGTTTGAATCTATTCTTCATCGCCACACCTCACAACCCCAGCCGCTTTTTCACAGCGGGAACATACTGACGGGAGATCACGACTTTCTCCCCGTTTTGCAGGATCGCCTCAAACCGACCGCTGAACGACGGAGCAAACCGTTCCACCTTTGCCAGATTCAGAATCATCGACTTGGAAATGCGGATAAAATCCGTTCCGGCAAACCGCTGTTCCAGTTCGTAAAGTTTCTGCTTCAATTCCGACACCTCCGCTTTTTCATACGCATACACACGATTGTCCACAGACTCAAAATAAAACACCGATGACGGACAGAGCACACTCAGGCTCCCGTCCTCGTGATAGCACATCAGTTTCTCGTCCTCTGCCTGTATCACACGCAGCAATTCCAGCACACGTTCTGAAAGCTGATTGACGCGAACGATCAGTTCTTCTTCTCCGCCCTCCGGCGGCTTTTCAATGACAACTCTCATGGCAGTCTTTGTTTCCTTTCCGCAATCCCGTGTACCAAAATGTAGCACCCCAGCAACAGCAGAATTGTTAGACACAGAAGCAGGTACATTTCCGGAACTGCAACTGTTTTTCCCGCAAATTCAGGATCACAGTCCAGTGCTTTTTGTATGCCGCGAACCACTTCTTCCGGTACGCCCTCGCTCTGCATCTGCTGTAACACGCCGCCCATGGCGTGATTTCGCATCAATGCGGTGGCATAGGTGCTTGGCAAAAAGGAAAGCACCTTTTGCAGACCGGTTCCAAAGCCGGAGATCGGCATGTATGCCCCGCAAATGAAACCGTAGCCGGCACTGACAATAGTACCCACCGCCGAGATCTGCCCCTGTGTACTCAGGAAAAAGTGAATCAGCGAGGAAAGTGCCGTTCCGAACAGCACCAGAAGCACCACATCGCCGGCAAGCCGCAGCACGTCGCCCCACGTATAGAACCAGCCCACCGCATGGACGTAGCCCAGACACAGCCCGAACGCCGCAAGGCAGACGATCAGAGAAGATGCTACCGTTGCCAGAAAATAGCTGACTGGCAGCACTGCCGGTTTCAGCGGAGCGATCAGCAGGTCTTTCCGTGCACCGGTGATCTTGTCCTGCACCATCAGCATATTGGAACAGAACGGCACTGTCACGCAGCACACTGCCAGAATCGATGACAGCAGCTGTGCCCCTACTGCCCCGTCGATCACCTGCCTGGAAAGAGAAAAGCCTTCCGGAAATCCCGCAGAAAAGTTGTCCCGATAGACATTCCCCAGAAACGTCACATACAGCACCAGCAAAATCGCCGGCGTAATCAGCGAGGTGAAAAACATCGCCTTGTCTTTAAAGTACAGCTTCACATTACGCAGAAACATGGCTTTCCACATTGCCGACACCTCCCATGTTTTTTCCTGTTACAGCAAGAAAGACATCGTCCATTCTGCCCTTGATGATCTCGTAATCCGTGAACAATTCCGGCTGCTGCAAAATCAGCTGTGTGGCTGTGCGGGTATCCGGCACGGCAATTCGCAACGCTGCCCCGACTTTTTCATAAGGCAGTCCCAGTGCTGCCACCGCGGATTCCTCTGCTTGATACAGTGTAATCGTATCGCCGGTGTAGCGGTTTTTCAGTTCCAGCGGCGTTCCCTCTGCCAGAATTCTGCCCTCGTCCAGAATGACCACATGGTCTGCATCGGCAGCCTCCTCCATGTAGTGGGTGGTGAGAAATACCGTCATGTGCTTTTTCTTTCGCAGTTCCCCGATCACCCGCCAGACAGATTTTCTGGTTTGAGGATCCAGCCCTGTGGTGGGTTCGTCCAGAATCAGCAGCTGCGGCTGGTGAAAAATCGCCCGTGCAATGTCGATTCGCCGCCGCTGTCCGCCGGAGAGTTTTCCCACGCTTCGTTTCAGCAGGAGCTTCAGCTCCAGCAGTTCGTCCAGTTCTATCAGACGTTTCTGAAATGCCCTGCCGGTAATGCCGTAGAGTGCCGCACGGGTTTTCAGGTTGTCCAGCACCGAAAGCTGTTTATCCAGCACGGAATGCTGGAACACTACGCCAAGGCTCTGCCTGATCTGCGGCATGTCCTCCAGTGTATCCTTTCCCTGAATCCGCACGCTGCCGGCATCTTGCCGCAGCTGTCCGCACAGCATGGAAATGGTCGTGCTTTTTCCTGCCCCGTTGATGCCCAGAAACGCAAACAATTCCCCCTGTTTCACTTGCAGGGACAAGTCGTTCACTGCGTGCACAGTTCCGAAGCTTTTTTGTAAATGTTGTATCTCGATGCAGTTTTCCATCTTCACCGCCGCCTTCCTTTGAGATTTGTTTCAGCTGGTTGTCTTGATTCAGTGTTTCCTTTATTATACTGTTTTTATAAAACAATTGCAAGAAAAAAACCGTAAGCGGCTTCGCAGACGGGGTAACATGCAAAAAGAGAGCACTGTGATTTCTCACGATGCTCTCTTTCTTGAGGCAATACCGCACAAAGATTGTGCGACAGATGCGTCGTCAAATTTTTCGTCAGATGAAACAAAAAGCGGAGTGAATACTTGATGTATTCACGAGCATTTTTGTGAAATATGACGGGAAATTTGCAAGCAGATGGCGTGCAAAGTCGCCAGACGCTCTTTGTGCGGTATTGCCTTAAAATGCTATTGTTGATTCTGCACAGATCTTGCCGACGGTTTCCTTATTTCTCCGACAGCGATCTCTGCTGGGATTTCACCTTTTCATCTTTCAGAATATACTGCGGTCTGCCCTTGACTTCAGAGTATGTCTTGGAAACATACAAACCGATCACGCCGTTGCAGAACATGGAGATGCCTGCGGTAAAGCAGAGAATGCATGCCAGCGACGGCCAGCCTGCAACCTTGTCCCCGAACGCCAGTGTTTTCCAGATGATTACAAAGATCATGATAATGGCAATGACACAGAACACCAGTCCCAGAATTGCCGACAGTGCCAGCGGTGCTGTGGAAAATGCCAGTATGCCGTCAATGGCATAGACCAGCAACCCCCAGAACGACCACTTGGTAGTGCCTGCTTCACGATTACGGTTTTCAAAGGGAATCCACTTGGTGTTGAATCCGACCCATGCAAAAATGCCCTTGGAAAACCGGTTGTACTCCCGCAGGGACAGCACCGCATCGGTCATCTGGCGTGTCATCATGCGGAAATCTCTGGCTCCGTCCATGATGTTGACCTTGGAGATCTTCCGAATGACCTTGTAGAACATTCTCGCAAAGAACGACCGGATCTTCGACTCGCCCTTTCGGGAAACACGCCGCGAAGCCACACAGTCATAGTCGGTGGTTTGCAGAGTTTCGTACATCTCGATAATCAGTTCCGGCGGGTCCTGCAAATCGGCATCGATAATGACTACATAGTCACCGGAAGCCTTTTCCAGACCGGCAAACATCGCTGCCTCTTTCCCGAAGTTGCGGGAAAAGGACAGATAGTTCACCCGCGGATTCTCGGCTTCCTGTTCCCGCAGGAACATCAGCGTCCGGTCTGCGGAGCCGTCGTCCACAAACAGATATTCCATTTCGACATTGTGCTTTACGTGCATTACCTCATAGATCTTTTCAATTTCTTTCAGAAACAGCGGCAGCACTTCTTCTTCATTATGACACGGCACAATGATCGAAATCTTGTCTTGTTTTTGCATATATACACCTTCTTTTTCGGGTTCAGTACGTTTTCTCTGCCAGCTGTAAATCCGGGTGCTCTGCCAGATATTCCGGACTGACGTAAATATCCATCATATCCTGACAGCCGTCATAGTATACATAGCCTTCGGTTTGCAGCTTGCCAACTTCCTGATCCTCCCATTCCTCGTTCTGCTCAGTGCGGACAATAACGAAGTCCGTAAAGGAAGGCGGTTCCACATCATTGCTGTCCAACAGGTAAATCTCATCCCGCTGGGCAAGGTGAGGCAGATAGAACGAATCACATGCCACAGAGGCATCTTCCGGAATCGAATCGATCAGTTCGTCCTTGATGTCATATCGTTCCCGATTGTTGTCGTACAGTTCCTTGGAACCCACATTGCCGCCCACCAGCGAAGAAAAGAACAGCAGGGCGGAGATGCTCATGAAGATCGGCAGGAATTCCTTATGCTTGCCCTTGAGTTCGGCATAGTTGATCATTGCCGCATAGATCAGGCAGGTGGTAGTACCGAACACATACTGGAAGCCGTAGTCATTGGCATAGCCATAGCCAGGTGCCAGATTCATCAGAATAAACGGAGCCAGCAGGAAATAGTGCGAGAAGTGCTTCGTCACGAACGGCAGGAAGAACAGCGGGATCATGATGATCAGCATCAGCTTGAAATCCTTTTCGTCCACGCACTGGGTAATAAAGTACATCGGGTCAGTGATAACAGTCTTAATGATGTTGCCGAAGCTTGCACTCTTGTCAGTCATCAGATTGCCGTAGGTACGGGAGGTGAACACGCCTTCTCCGTATTTTTCCATCAGTCGGGTCACCACAACGAAGTACACACCGGAGAAGCCGGCGACAACGGCACCATGATACCGCTTTTCCAGACGGAAAATGCAGAACAGTCCCAGAAGAACCATGTAGATCGACACGTCTTCCTTGACGATCAGAAGGAGTGCCGTCATGATGTACATCAGAACATACTTTTTCTTTTCCACCGCATAGAAGAACCACATCAGCAGCATGGGCAGGAATGCGTTTTCGTGGAAGTCATAGAAGCACGGAGCGATCAGTTCCACGCAGAACAGATAGACCACAGAGAAGCCGATCGTTGCCATGTTGGAGAACTTGAACTTCCGGCAAATGCCAACCAGCGGAATGACACCGGTTGCCACCAGAACTGCCTGTCCGATGAGCAGGGTATACGGGGTCGGGAAAATGTAGTAGAACGGCAGCAGCGTATAATAGATCGGCGAGAAGTGGACTGCAAAGTGAGAAAGCAGCTTGTCCCGTTCGCAGGTAGTGACCGGTGCGAAGCTCTCTGCCATGTTATGATACATCTGTACAAAGATGCCGAAGTCAAATGCCATGGAGCCGTAGACCTTATGCCGGTAAATGGTGAACACGGCAATGAATGCTCCCATCAGGCACATCAACACGCCAATGGTAATATAGATCGCTGCTTTCGGCAGCTTTTCCACGATCTTGAACGAGCCGTAGCGATAGGCGAACCATGCAATAATGGTGCACACCACGATAAACGCCAGTGCATAATAATAGTTGTTGGTTCTCCAGATCGTCTGGAACGCCATTGCCACAACACCGACAACCATCACAAGCCCGTCGGGTTCGCAGCGGCTTTTCCAGATGCGTTTCAGCAGAAGCCGCAGCAATGTCAAAACGACGAATCCGGCAAGCACACAGAGCAATACCGGCAGCAGCGGCAGCTTGTCCACAAATTCTTCCCATTTCTCCACAGGGTTCAGGCTGCCGCCCCGAATCTCTTTCCGGTTAATCAGCAGGAACGCTGCCATTACCATGAAATAGCAGCCAACGATCCGCATAATCAGATAGGGATAGGGCAGCTTCAGCACCACTTTTTTTGCCGTCTGCAACACCTTTTTCCACTTCGGCGGTTCCGGCGGCACATCACCTTCCGCAGGCTCTGCCGCCGTTGTTTTCTCCGGAATGGAACCGGTTTCTTCTGCCGGCACTGCAGCATCAGATTCTTTCGCTTCCGGCTCCGGCGGTGTATCTCCCGCCGCGGACTGGTGCAGTTCATCTTCCAACATAGTTGCTCCTTTCTCAAGACCTCATACTGCGGACGATGCCGCCTGTATTCGGAAAACACCGCACAAGCTTTATGCGGTATTGTCCTTGTCTTTTCTTTCACAAAAATTCTCCGCTATGAACGATCACATACAACCGTCAAAACCAATGCGGATTATTTCCTATTATAGCATTTTCTCTGTAAGCTGTCAATACTCTATGAAATTTGCACTGCTTTTTTTGTGTAAAACGACAATAACTACGTTATGGAAACACTGAATAAAGCTTGTGCGGTATTGCCTTAATGGTAATCAGAAATGTGATCTTCGACAGAGAGATCTGATAGGTTTTCTGAAATGTGACAAACAGCAGCGGCACAAAGTTGTTTACCACTGCCTGCACAATATAGCCGATAAAACAGGCATACATCGTCTTTTGATAAGGGCAATACCGCACAAAGATTGTGCGACAGATGCGTCGTCAAATTTTTCGTCAGATGAAACAAAAAGCGGAGTGAATACTTGATGTATTCACGAGCATTTTTGTGAAATATGACGGGAAATTTGCAAGCAGATGGCGTGCAAAGTCGCCAGACGCTCTTTGTGCGGTATTGCCTAAGGACTTCGCACGTCAGTGACTCTCCTCGTTTCGCAGCAGTGCTTCCGGCACTTCCTCTGCCATTCTGGCATAGGCGGTCAGGCTGGGGTGCAGATGATCGCCGCTGTCATAGCCTGCTGCAAAAGCAGTAGGGTGCTCCGGATCGCAAACTGCACGGTCAAAGTCCACGCAGCCGTCAATTTCGTCGGTTGTCCGGATCCACTGGTTGACTTCGCTCCGCAGCTTTTCCCGAAAGTCTGCATAGGTTCGCCAGCCCTCGATCGGCAGCAGCGTTCCCATGTACACCCGCAGTCCGCTGGCACGGGCAGTACGGATATAGAACCGCAGCCCCTCGATCATTTCTGCCGCGGTGGGCAGGTCGCTCCACGGACGGAACCGGTTGACATCTGTTCCCACCGGATGAATAATATCGTTGATGCCGTGCTGGATCAGCACCGTGTCTGCACCGGCAACCTGAATTTCTCTGGGGAAACGGGTTTCCCCTTTCAGCCCGTAGGAATCATAGGTGATGTTGTCATACTGCCGCAGGATTCGCGTTCCGCTTGCTGCTTTCCGAATCACCGCAGTGGTACCGTCCCCGCATTGCAGAGTGCGTTCCATCAGGTAATCCGGCCACGCCTGTGCTGTGATCGAATCTCCGAAGCAGATCAGGGTACGATTTTCTGCGGCAGTCAGCACGTCAATGTCACTGAGAAAATACACCGTGTGGGTCTTTTTCGAAGTGTCCGTATCCAGCACCGCGTTGGCAGTCTGGTCACCCACTGCAAAATAGCCGCCGGACAGCGGTCCTGTAATCACTACACCAGAACGCATTTCCGTGAATTCGGCAAAGTACAGACTTACTGCAATGGCCGTTCCCTTTTCCACCGGAAACGCTGCCGCATCACTTTGCAGCCGTTCTCCTGCCGGAATTGTCACGCCGGCATTTCCGGAAAAAGTCAGCGGAACCAGTGTTTCCGGCAGAATGCCGTCTGCACCGTCCGACACGGCAACGGTGGCACCAGTCAGATGCACCGGTTCATTTCCGCAGAAGTTGTCCAATGTGATCCGCAGTGCACTGCCGTCCAGCATCATTTTTGCCGGATACCGCAGTGTCAGATTTTTCGCATAATTTTCCGGACGGCGTTCAGCAACTGAAATGGCATTGCCCCATGCCGTTACCCATTTTTCACTCATATTCTCTCTCCTGTTTTCTTCATATATATTTATGACAACACCGCACAAAGCTTGTGCGGTATCGCCTTATAGTTCACTCACTTCGCTGGAACGATAATACCGTTTTCGATATTCCAGCGGTGTCATGCCGAGCTCCTTTCGGAAGCATTGGATAAAGTGGCTCTGGGAAGAAAAGCTGTAGTATTGAGAAATTTCAGAGAATGACATTTCCGAAGTGGTGATCATCTGAGCTGCGGCATGGATTTTTTCCGCAAGGATATAGTCGTGAAGTGACTTTCCGGTTTCCTGCCGGAACAATGTGGAAAGATAGCCGCGGTTGATCGAGATCGCATCTGCGATGTTGCCGGTCTGAAGCTTTTCGTGCAGGTGAATGGTGATATAGTCGATTGCCCGAGCCACGTGCATGGAGTATGCCGCTTTTTGCAGCAGCTGCATTCTCTTGGTGAAGTCCCGCACCATAATGTTATGCAGGGCGGCAATTTCCGCAACGGTCTTGCAGTCATCAATTTTTTGAACGAACACATCGCTAAGCGTGTAGGCGATCTCCCGTTCCATGTGGTGCTCCACGCAGATCCGTGTGATCAGTGCCACCGCTACCACAAAGTGATAGCGGGCATTCCACAGGCTGTTTTGGGAAAGCTTTCCGTACTCGCTGCCGCTGTATGCGTCATCATTTTCCGGCATCAGGTATTCCTTGACGCTTTCCATATCCCCTGAAGCAACGGCATTGTAATAGCGAAACTCCTGATTGTAATCCAAGTGGCAGATCTGTTCTTCCCGCTGACGAAACAGCTGTTCCTGTAAGTCTTGATTGATATTCATATGCATAAAGCCTCCTCCCCTTTTGCATAGCATGTCCTCTATGGCAATACCGCACAACTCCCGCTTGCAGGTTTAGCATAGTGTTGCCTTTAGGAAACACTGCATAAAGCCCGCCTGACGGCTTTGCACGCAATCTGCTTGCAGAT